>Ga0193753_10001684_pt1 | contig 18572 bp, 14 predicted proteins | sample H1c2metaG_FD_144925 | JGI IMG/M metagenome (GOLD analysis project Ga0193753, IMG submission 144925) | Soil microbial communities from a riparian zone of the East river system, Colorado, United States - H1c2 | ecosystem: Environmental > Terrestrial > Soil > Riparian zone | place: USA: East...
GTATTCCGCCGCGGCACTGAGCAGCAGGTTCGGATACGCGACTTCGCCCTTGTGATGGGTTTTCTCTGTCTCCGACAGCCCGGGAAACGGTGCGCGATCCGAGGTGCCGCTCATCGTGAATGTCCACGCGCCCTCGCGATGCGGAATACCGTCGTCCCATTCGAGCCCGGCGCCGCCGCGTTCACGGAACGCCGGCACGAGAGCGCACAGCTCCGGATGCACGGGCCCGCAGTGATAACACTCGTTGTAGTTCTCCATGATCACTTTCCAGTTCGCGCGCACGTCGTAGACGAGCTGCGCGCCGCGACGCAGATCCGCGAGCGGATAACGCTCGAGTCTTTTCACGGGCACCGCGAGCTGTTCGAGCAAAGGTTGTGCGGGCGTCTCGGCCAGATTCACGAAGATGAACCCGCCCCAGGTGTCCAGGTGAACGGGCACCAGCGAGAAGCCTTCCTTCGGACAAGTCGAATCGAACTGCACGTATGGCGCCGCGCGCAGCGAGCCGTCGAGGTTGTAAGTCCACGCGTGATAGGGACACACGACGCCCGTGGACAGAGAAGTCGAACAGGTGGTCGCCGGCTGCTCCGGATCCGGCAACGGCGGCGTGCGCACGAGCCGGCTGCCGCGATGGCGACACACGTTGTAGAAGGCGCGCAGAGAGTCGTCTTTCCCCCGAATGAGCAACAAGCTTTCGCCCGCGACGTGCACGTGAAGGCAATCTCCGCGCGCGGGTGCCTGCTCTGCCCGACCCACGCAAAACCATTGCGCATGGAACAGGCGCTCTCGCTCCAGCGCGAACACGGTCGGGCTCGCATAGAAGCGCGCCGCCAGCGCGGGCTGGAATTCCTTCGCCGATACACCTTGTTCGGTGGGGTTCATGGACTGTTTATCTCATTATTCTATATGGCAGGTCCCGGGCGAATCGGCGAGCCGTCGAAAAAACGCTGCAACCGGAACGCCCGCATCTCGTCGCGATCGGCCAAACCCCGGACCATGTCGGCGATGAATTTTCCCGCGCCGGGACCGATGCCAAACCCATGTCCGCTGAATCCGCTGGCCACCAGGAACCCGTCCTGTCCGTCGACGCGCGAGATCACCGGCAGCACGTCGGGTGACGCCTCGATAACCCCTGCCCAGGTTTCCACGAACGCGGCGGGCGCGATTTCCGGGAACCAATGTGTCAGCGCGGCCTTCATCTGCGCCAGCACCTGCATTTCGGGTGCCGGATGCAGCATGCGCTCACGCTCGAAGGGCGACACCTCATCCATCGTCCAGCCCGAAGGCTCACGAAGTGCGTCGAAGAAACCGGCGCCCAGGCGTACGCGGATCGAATCGTGACCCTGCGACAAGGCCGGCCAGAACTTGCGTGCGTAACGGAAGGTCTCGGGCGTCAGTGAATGCAGGAACGACCCGCCATGAGCCACCGTGTAGCCGCCATCCGCGCGACGGCGAATCGCAATGGCCGGGCACCAGGCTTCACCCGCGAGAATCTCGCGGGTCGGCGCAGTGCGTGCGACCGTGCCCAGGACCTTCAGCTGCGGAAAATCGATGCCCATCGATCGGCAGAAGCGGCTCGTCCATGCGCCGCCGGCGCACACCACCACCGATGCAGCGACGCGCCCGCGCTCGGTGATCACGCCCTGGATGCGGCCAGCGGCGCGATCGATGCCGCGCACCGCGCAGTGGCTGAATATCTGCGCACCTCGCCGCGCGGCGGCGCGAGCGATCGCAGGCACCGCACGACCGGGTTCGGCCCGGGCGTCGCTCTCCGTGTACAACGCGCCATGCCAGCGCCGCTCATCGGTTCGCAGGACGTTCGGGAGCTCGCGGGCATCGAGCAGCCGCGTATCGAGGCCGTGCTCGCGCGCGACCTTCAACCACTGTTCCAGCTCCGCCAACCGCGGGGCATCGTCGGCAAGGTAGAGCGATCCGCCCTGCTTGAAACCAATGTCGCCAAGCTCCTCGCGCAGTTCGAGCCACAGCGAAAGGCTGCGCATCATCATCGGAAGTTCGACAGGTGAACGGCCTTGCTGGCGAACCCAGCCCCAGTTGCGTCCAGATTGCTCGCCGGCGATCCGGCCCTTTTCGAACAACGCCACGCGCAGGCCTTCGCGCGCCAGGAAATACGCGGCCGAGCAACCGACGATGCCACCTCCGACAATCGCGACGTCGACGATGCCGGGAAGAGCGCGGGCATCGCTCCACGTCCACTCGTCGATCAGGTTCGAATCGACCTGTTGTTCGCCCGGCATGCCTCACGATAGCGGAGACTGGCGACCTCGTCTCCAGATCAATTCAGCCGTCCATTCCGTTCACAAGGCGCTCTGGCGTAGTCTCTCGCCAGCCGAAAAAAGTTGCGTTCAAGGCGGTTGTCATGCGAGCTCTTCACCGGGTTTCATTTGCGTTGATCTTTGTTCTCGCTTGTGAACTCGCGAGTGCCGATACCACGGCGCCCAGGGTTTTCAGGGTCTGGGTATTCTCCGATGCACACGTGGGAACCGACAAAACGCACGGACGCGACAGCCTGGCAACGGCGTTGCAACAGTCTGAAAGCAGCGTGGGTTTTGGTTGGGACATCGCACTGGATCTGGGTGACATGTCGGGCGGCCAGACCACGCCGAAGGACGAAGAAGGACGGGAGATCGTTCGCCAGTTTGGCGTGCTTCGACACCACGATCGCGAGCAGATCTACGACGTGTCCGGCAATCACGATCGCAGCGGTCTCGATGAATCGCAGGCGTGGTGGTGGCGGCAATGGGTCGATCCCACCGGCGAGCACACGCGCTATTCGGGCGTGCATGCGAGCAAGCGGCCGTTTCCGATCGAGGGAAGCTGGGAACACTATTCGTTCCGGGTCGGAAACCTGCTTTTCCTGATGATGAGCGACATCAACGAGCCATCACAAAAGGTCGGCCGAGGCACACTCGGAGGAAACCCCGGCGGCGTAGTCAGCGGCGAGACCTTTCGCTGGTGGAAAAAGATGATCGACGAGAATCGCTCGTCGATCATCGTCAGCGCTCATCACTACATGCTCAAGAACACCACGGTCGCCTCGGGGTTTTGGGAGGGCATGCAGCGCAACAAGGATGGTGCCTGGAAATCCTGGTATCACGGCTACTACGCGCAAGGGACTCCGCAGGGTGCGTCGTACCTCTACTGGGTAGATAGCAAGCAGGATTCACATTCCTTCGAAGATGTCCTGGCGGCGAATCCATCGCGAGTTGCGCTATGGCTCGGTGGGCACACGCATACGACCCCCGACGACACTCATGGTGGGAAATCCCATATCGAGCAGCGCTGGGGGACAACCTTCATCAATGCCGCGGGCCTGACCCGGTATCACGGTCCTCCGGAAAACGGCGTACCCAGAAGCTGGCTGCTGACCTTCACGGAAGGGAGCAACGAAGTGAGCGCACGATGCTTCCTGCATGGAGACGAGTACGCGCCGCAGGGTTGGTATGACAAGGTCGGACAGGTCATCAAGCTGGCGCAGCCGTTCCGAATGCCCTAAAAAACATTGCAGGCGCTCGACTACGCGGAGCCGACCCTCATGAATCCGAGGTCCGTGTTCGAGAAGTTGCCGATGTTCGGGAGAACTCCGGCAAGCTCGGACGGCGTGCATCCGAACCACTTCGCGAGCGTTGCGCCGAACTGGTCCACGGCGGTAGTTGGGAGTAACCGCCCCTGCCCCACCTGGTCGTCGGTCTCGACGGACACGTGCGGCGCCGTTCCGTAGAACCGCCCACCGTTCACCGCGCCGCCCATCACGAAATGATGTGCGCCCCGCGTTCGCCTGGGACGCGAAGCGAGGACGATGCGGTGGTTGGTTTCGCTGTGCGACATGCGAGATCTCTCCGGCGAAGTGTTACTCGTCGCGTTCCGACACGTTGATCGAATTCCATTCCCAGCTCTTCCCATCATCCGTGGAGAAGGCCTGGCTCCAGATCGGCCGCTGAGGATTGCGCACGTCCCATCTGAATACGACGATGATGTTCCGCCCCTTGTACGTATCTCTTGCGAAAAAGTGGCCAATCTTGTTGACGAAAGAGCCCACGACGGGTGGGTCGAGTGCTCCCGATTCACTATCAGCCCAGTAAATGCTCCACAGCTTCGTCCTGGTATTGAACAACCGCAGCGCGACACCTTCGTAAGGTTTGCCACTCGCAGCATCCGTGTATTTGTCGATATTGCCGACGCCGTCGAGTATCTGGTGCATCTGCACTTTCGATTCGAACGATACCCATTCTTTCGACCCGGTGAGGCGGGACGCAAGCTTGCGATTTCGCAGCTTCCAGTTGCCGATCAGGTAGTCGAAGTCGTGCACTGAAGAAGTCGCCGATGCTTCGATAGCCAACTTGCCCGCACTGTCGATCTGCAACTGCGGAATGCGAAGCGCGGTATCGGGGGTCAGCTCGCGACCCAGTTCTGGCGCAGATTCCGCGATGGCAGGCAGCGCTGCCAGCAGCAGACAGCTGAGAAGGCAGGATCGCACCACTCGCACGTAACGCAGAAAACATTTACCGCTCATTTCCACTCTCCTTTCCGTCGACGATCCGATGATACGCAGACGACGCGCCACTGCCGAGCAGCGGCGGATTTGAATTCCTATTCAGGGACAGCAAGAAGGCCGATCAGTGTGGTTAGAGGACGGGCCTGCGGAGTCGTGCCGCTTCACGCTCCGTCGGCCAGCCTCATTCCGACGCGACCTCCAATCGTGCCCTTCCTCATGCGATCGAAGATGTCATTGATGTTCTCGAGCTTGTCCTCGGTGTAAACCGTATGCACCTTGCCTTCGGCGGCGAACGCAATGGCCTCCTGCAGATCCATTCGCGTGCCGACCGTGGAACCGCGAATGGTTTTCGCATTGGCATCCTTGGATGCGCGCTCCGCGAGGCTACGTCGGGCACACGCAAACCGGGACTGGAGAAACAGGCCGAATCTCCTCACCCAGACCATTCTTTGCTTCCTGGACTTTTTCTCGCGAACGCACCGATATCGGCGCTACGGTTCCAGAGAACTCGACGGCCATGCGGAGTCGGCGGAAAGATGCGGCCGGCTAGCTACCGCGGCATCGTCGCCGGGATCTTCCTGCTCACGTCGATCGGTTTCGCCCGCCGCCGTCGTACATCCCACGCCCTGCCCGCTGACGAGTTGCCACTCGCCGCCAGGCTTGCGCACCCAGCCGGCCCCCTTCACGGGGTGACCCGACCTGACGAGCCCTCCCGATACCGCCGGGGCGCGGCAATTCACCCTTTTCGGCGAGGTGCCTCGTAGGGGTGAGGCGGAATTCTGCGTCTATCAATCGAGTGAAACCGGTCGAGCGGCGACGCGAGGCACGGCTTCATGACGCTTCTCCCGCGAACGACCAAAGAGACGCCAGACATGAGCACTACTGCGACAGATGTTGCGATAACCGAGAGCACCAGCGCGCAGAACGTGCGCAAAGTGATCTTCGCCTCGAGCATTGGCACCATTTTCGAGTACTACGATTTCTATCTGTACGGCACTCTGGCGGTCTTTTTCGGTGCGATGTTCTTCCCGCCGGGTAACGAGACTGCCGCGTTGCTCGCCAGCCTTGCGACGTTCGGGGCCGGCTTCGGTGTCCGGCCGCTCGGCGCCCTCGTTTTCGGTCGGATTGGTGACCTGATCGGCCGCAAGTACACCTTCCTGATAACCGTGGTCGTCATGGGTCTGGCGACCGCGCTCACCGGGTTTCTTCCCACCTATGCCCAGATCGGTATCTGGGCTCCAATATTGCTGGTAACTCTTCGCCTCGCGCAGGGACTGGCCCTCGGCGGTGAATACGGCGGCGCCGCTACCTATGTGGCGGAGCACGCGCCGGATCACAAGCGCGGACACTACACTGCATACATTCAGACAGCGGCGACCATCGGCTTTTTCCTGTCGCTGGCCGTGATCGGCGCAACCCGTACTTATTTCGGACCAGAAGGATTCAAGGAATTCGGTTGGCGTATTCCGTTCCTGCTTTCGTTTGTTCTGCTGGGCGTATCGATCTATGTGCGGCTGAAAATGGAAGAGTCGCCGATCTTCGTCAGGCTCCGGAGCTCGGGCAAGGTGTCGAAGAATCCGATCAAGGAGAGTTTCGGCAACAAGAAGAACCTGAAATACGTGTTGCTCGCGCTGTTCGGCGCGACGGCGGGTCAGGGAGTCGTGTGGTACTGCGGCCAGTTCTACGCGCTGACATTCCTGCAGAAGCCGCTCAATCTTTCATGGCAGCTCTCGTACCTGCTGGTAGCCATCGCGCTGGCAATCGGCACTCCGAGCTTCATCTACTTCGGCAGGCTCTCGGACCGCATCGGCCGCAAGAAGCTGATGATGACCGGCTTTTTCCTCGCCGCCCTCACCTACGTTCCTATCTACATGGGGATCACGGCGCTCGCCAACCCCGGCAACCTGCCGGCTGTCGCGTCGCTGCCGTTCGCCAACCTGGCGGGCATCGTAGCGCTGCTCACGTTGCAGGTCGTCTATGTAGGCCTCACCTATGGCCCGATCGCCGCCTTCCTCGTCGAGCTGTTTCCCACTTCGATTCGCTACACGTCGATGTCGCTGCCGTATCACCTCGGCCTTGGGTGGTTCGGCGGCTTCCTGCCGCTGATCGCGACTGCGACCACGACCTCTGCTTGGGCCAAGGACAACTTCGGCAGTAACGCGATCTACACCGGGTTCATCTATGCCTGCGGCGTCTGTCTCATGACCGCGATCATCGGCACGATCTACATCAAGGAGACCAAGGACAACAAGATCGACACGCCGGTCCGTTGAGCAACGGAGCCCTCGCCATGCGCCGGATTCCGCTCGTCGCCTGCTGGTTCGCAGTCACCGCATGCATCGCGGCCCATGCCGAGGGAGTTGGCGTACTGCCTTCGCAGGTCGTCAGCCAGGACGGCAGCTTCCGGTTGACCTTGCAGTCGCAGCCCGCGCCATTGCCGTTGAATGAGCTGTTCGAGATCACCGTGAGTGTCGACGCCTCCGCCGCCGCCGACGACTCCAGCAATCCGGTCTGGCTGCGGGCCAACGCTGAAATGCCGGAACACAAGCACGGCATGAATACGCGCGTCATCGTCGAACAGCTCGCGGACGGGCGTTTCGTCCTCAGGGGTCTGCTGTTCCACATGCGCGGAGAATGGCTCATTACCTTCGACGTGGCGAAAGGTCGGGTACATGAGCAAGCGACGGCCCGCGTTCAACTCTAGTTGGCTGCTGTGCCTCGGCGCAGTTCTCGTCATCGGTTCGTGCAGCACGAAGATGCCAACGCATGGCGCGATCGAATTCACGCCCGCCGAGCGCGAACTATTGCTGACCCTGTCGCCGCTGCCCCCGCCGCCGCGCGATACGACCAACTCGGTCGACACCATGCCCGCCGCTGTTGCATTCGGGGCGGCGCTTTTCTTCGACAAGCGATTGTCCGGCAGTGGACGATTCTCGTGCGCCAGCTGCCACGATCCTGCGAAGGCATGGACTGATGGCACGAGCTTGCCGCAGGCGGAGAGTACCGGCCTGCGCAACACCATCTCGCTGTGGAACGCGGCGTATCAGCGCTGGTTGTTCTGGGACGGCAGCGCCGATTCGCTCTGGTCGCAGGCGTTGCGTCCCATCGAAGATCCACTGGAAATGAACAGCACCCGTTTGCAGGTGGCGCATGCGATAGCCGGCAATGAATCGTTGGCCACGCTGTATCACAACGTGTTCGGCGAACGGCCGGAACTCGGCGATCCGCAGCGCCTTCCGGCAGTCGGCGGTCCGCGCTCTCAACAGGTTGATGCGCAGTTGAACTGGTGGCAGCTGCCCTCGTCTGATCGCGAGCGGGCGAATCACATCTTCGTCAACGTCGGCAAGGCCATCGCGGCATTCGTCGGGACCATCGTCACGAAAGACGCGCCCTTCGATCGCTTCGTCGCCGATCTGCGCGCGGGCCAACCCTCGAGCACGGAATTGCCGTCGGCCGCGCAGCGCGGCCTGAAGTTGTTCATCGGCCGTGGAAACTGTGTCCTGTGCCACGCCGGTCCGAATTTCACCAACCTGGAATTCCACGACACCCGGGTGCCGCCGCTGAACCTGCAATTGCAACCTGACCTCGGCCGATCGGAGGGCATCGCGAAGCTGGCTGCCGACGAGTTCGTCACGGCGGGCTATTTCAGCGACGACCCCACCGGAATACGCGCCCAGCACCTGGCCTATCTCGATGCCGAAGCCGGCGTCCGCGGGCACTTCAAGACTCCGGGTCTGCGGAATGTCGCGCTCACCGCGCCGTACATGCACCAGGGGCAGATGGCCTCACTACGCGCCGTGGTCGAGCATTACTCGACCCTGGCCACGGCGGTCGAACCGGCCGATCCCAACCACGTCGAAGCGCTGCTCGTGAAGCTCAACCTGACCGGGCGCGAGATCGATGACCTGGTCGCATTTCTGCAATCCCTCAGCAGCGATCCGTAGTGATCGATGGAGCCCGGATGACGCGTCGCATTCTTCTTCTCCTTGCGACGCTGGTGATCGCCGCTTGTCCGGATTCGCGGCGATTCGAGGTCACCGGGGTGGTGCTGAAGTACGAAAAGAGTGGCGAATTGACTGTCTCGCACGACGCCATCCCTGGCTACATGGATGCCATGGCCATGCCCTTCACTCTGCGGCGCGCCGAGGATGCAGCCGGCATCGCGCCCGGGGACCGCATTGCCTTCCGTCTGACGGTTTCCGACACCGCCAGCTTCATCGATCACATTCGCCTCGTGTCCGTGGCCCGGCGCGATGCAGGCCTTACGCGCTCACCGACCGAGCGTGTGCTGATCGAGGTCGGCATGCCGATCCCGGACTTCGAACTACTCGATCAGCACGGCGAACGCCGGTCGCTGCAGTCGTTGAGCGGCCAGGTGGTCGTCCTGACATTCATCTATACGCGCTGTCCGCTGCCGGACTATTGCCCGCGCATGATGCTGAACTTTCGCGAAATCTCGCAGCGCCTGCACGAACGCATGGGCAATGGCGTCACGCTGCTGACCATCACCTTTGATCCACGATACGACAGCAGTGAGGTGCTGGCGCGTTATGCGCGCTTCCACGGAGTGTCCGGCCCGGGATGGTACTTGCTGACTGGCAACCCCGCGGAAATCCAGAAAGTCACCGAAGCCTTCGGCATCGAGTTCTGGCCGGAGGAAGGCCTGTTCACTCACACGCTGCAAACCGCCGTGATCGACCGGCATGGACGGCTGTTTGGGACACTCGAAGGCAAGGGCTATTCCGTGCAGCAACTCGCCGACCTCGTGCAAGCGGCGCTCAACGCGCGCTGACGTCATCTCACTGCTGCGCAACCCGGTCGCCGTAGTGCCACACCAGGCTCGCCCGTCGAAGCATTTCCCGGGACTCCGTCTTTTTTCCCAGGGCCCACAACGCGCGTGCGCGCCCGAGGTAGGCGCGCCCGCTTCCGGGCTCGATGGCGAGTGCGCGTAGATAGGCTGTGTCGGCCGCGCGGGGATCGCCCGTTTCGAGCGCGACATGCCCCCACCCTTCCGCAACCGGCCTCGGATAGGCGGGCGGTTCCGTATAGAGCATCGAAGCTTCGCGCAGCGCCGCTTCCTCGAAGTGCTGCCGGCTGGCGCGGCGTTTGCCGGCACGCGCCTCGATGCTCGCCTCGAGCTCGAGCGCCGCGATGCGCAGCGGCTCGAGCCCCGCTCCCGAAATTTCGATGTGCGAGCGCATGGACTCGAGCGAAGCCCGGGCCGCCGTGGCCCGGCCGGTCGCCGACTGGGCCAACCCCGTGGCCCAGGCATTCCACGCCTGCTGTTCCGGTTTGTCGTACACGGGCAAGACATTGCCATCGAGGATTTCCTGCCAGCGCTCGAAGCGCACGAGTGTCTTGATGAGCGCGAAATGCCCCTGGCGCCATACCGTCCGCTGACTGTCACCGGCCCGCTCGCGCGGCGTTTCCTTGAATGCCAGCAGCAGCCGGACCTGCGCCATCGAATCGTCGTAACGCCCAAGCACGTTCAATGCATGGACCAGGAAATGCACGTTGTGCCCGTAGTGTCCCGGTGGATAGAGCGCATCCGCGTTCATGTACATGAGCTCGTTCGCAGACGCGGCGGTCAATGCCTTCACCGCATCCTCGACCCGGCCGCTCTGTATATAGATGTGTGCCGGCATGTGCAGCGCGTGAGGAATGTTGGGCACGAGCTGCGGATATCGTTCGGCGGCGCGCCAGCCCTTCTCCGGCGTCGCACTGCCCTCGTAGGCGTGGATCAGGTAGTGGTTGGCGCCGACATGATCGGGATCTGCCGAGAGAACCTGCTGCAGCAATGCAATGCCTTCCAGCGTCAACGCGCGCGGCGCCTTCGCGGGCAACACGTAGCCGTAGAGCATCACCAACCCGAGCATGGACTTCGCTTCGAGGTCATCCGGATAGGCCGCCACGAGCTTGCGCATCGCGACGATGAAGTCGGCATCGGGGTCTTCGGTGGTGGGATTCAGGCGCGCCCACTGCGCCTCGATATACAGGCGCTCGCGCGGCGTGACAGCGGCACGCATCGACATGGCCTTGTCGATGGCCTCGCGTGCACGAGTCTTCGCGTCGATGGCCGAACCATTTACCGCGCGCTCGACTTGTGCTGGCGCGCCTTTTTTTCCGGAGCCTCCCCGCCCCTTGCCGCTGCGATCGCGCAGGTTCTGCCATGAAGAGCGATGTTCGCCCGCCGCTGCGGTGGCAATTCCCCAGTAAGCCATCGCCATGTCGGGATCGAGTTGCGCCGCCTGCAGGAAAGAGCGCTCCGCCTCGCGCGCCCAGAAGGAATGCAGCTGCGCCACGCCTTGAACAAAGAATGCCTGCGCCTCGCTTGAATCGCTGGTCACGGGCATCTGCAACGCGCCCTGTCCCGCCAGCAGTGTTGCCGGCAGTGACGGTTCGGCGCCCGGAGGCACCAGGCAGAGATCCGCTTCGTTCCTCTCTTCCGTCGCCACCGCGGGCATCAGGAAGGAAGTGGCCGCGATGGTCAGCATCAGGACTGTGCCGGCCGCCAGGTATTTCGCTGTCTGCCCCATGTCAGCGTCAGTGATTGTGATCGTCGGCCGCGGGCTGCGCAGGCAACGCCGCAATTGGCTTGGCGCCGCCCGAATATTTCGTCCACTCGACGAGGATCTTCTCGTAGGCGGCATCCGCCATCGCGATTCGCGGCCGCAACAGCGGTTGCTGCAGCAGCCATTGCGCCGGCAGCAGCGCGCGCGTCTCCCAGGGTTCATTACCGGTGATGGGAGTCTCGTAAGGTTCTGTCAGCAGCTCCTGCAGCTGGCCGCGAAGTTCGGCAATCGTCTCCGGGACCTTGTCGCGGTTCCAGGCGGGCTCGCCATCGACGACCACGTAGATGGGCGCGCTGTGTGCCACCGTCATGTTGTTTGCCGCCTGTTTGCCACCATGCGCACGTACCGCGATCCACATGCTTCGGTCCGCGGTGATCTGCTTGCGCAGTCGCGCACTGTCGGTTTTGCCGGAGGAGATGGTGTCGATGACGTCACCGCCGACCACCAGTTCGAGCCGGTCGAGCGTATCGACGTCGGGATTGAGGCGTGCCAATGCCGAGATATCGAGCTTGGTGCCCCGCTTGACGCGCAACTCCTCGCCCATGGTCTTGCCGTTGATGGTGAACTCGAGCGTGGGACCATTGGTCACGAACGAGCGGCCCTTGCCGAATGACTCGAACCACTTGTCCAGGTTGAAGGGTCCGTCAACCTTCACGAAGAAGCGGACTACGCCCGGGAAATCGGAATAGGGCCAGTCGGTGCCCGCCGCCGGCGTTATTCGAATGCCGAGATTGAGCAACCGGTACCAGCCGTCCGTGACCAGGCGCCCTGCCTGCAATACCTCGATGAAATCGACGAGTCCGAGCGGAGCGAGCAGGTTGACGCCGCGAATCACTCGCGCGGAACTCCCGCCTCGTGCCGACCAGCCCAGGTGGGCAAAACCCGATAGTCCGCCGGTACGCTGAAACTCTTCGAACACCTTGTGGTACTGGAAGTACTCGTCGGTGCGCAGATGAATCGGCCGATCGATGTTGAAGTGCACGGTATGGCCCATGAACGCGGCGCGTGGCGCTTCCTGGCCCGAGACGATGAAGTGCCCGTCGCGCTCGAAGCGGCTCGCCTTGCCCCAGGCTTTGGGCTGATGGAAGTACACGTTCGTGATGTTGCCCATCTCGAGCAGGTTGCCGACGTGCACATCCTCGGCGGCCACGAATCCCCAGATCTTCGGGTCGGCGACTTCATCGCGCGTGACGTGGATGTGGGAATCGCCCGAGTACCAGCCCTTCGATGGCATATCCGAGTAGCGTTCCAGGGCGACGTCGACGCTGGTGGTCTGCCCCGCTTTCACTTCGAACTTGCTCTGGTGTACGCGATACTCGAGACCGTGTGAAACGACGAGTTCATAGGTGCCCGCCGGGACGGCGCCGTCGTAGTCGCTGTCGACGTAGAACGCCAGCCGGTTCTCCGAGGGCCAGAACGTCCTCTCGTTTACATGCAGCATGCGCAGGTCATCCGCGTATCGTTGCAGCGTAAGGGCCTTGCCCGACGGCAGCGGCGCACGCCCGGTCGCATCGTACAGGCCGACTCTCGCCGGCACGGAGCCGCCGGTCTTCGCATCCTTGATCGTCAGCTTCACGGTTCCCAGCGGCGCGGGCGAAGGCGTGCTGTTGCTGCGCTCCACCTTGATGTCGCACAGCGTGACGAGACCCTCGGCCACTCCGTTCTTCTGGCGCTGGATGCCGATGGCAAGGTCGGAACCCTGCACGCCCTGTCCCGCGAACCTGGCGCGATCGAGCTTCAGGGTCACGCTGCTGAACTTCGTATCGAGGTCCGGCTTGACGTCGACTTCGACCAGGCCCGCCGCCGAGCCACCGCTCTTGTCCCAACCGACGACGAACGGTGCGGTGTAGTTAGTCGCATAAGTCAGGGTCACCGAGACGGTCTCATCGATGTCGAAGGCATACCGATCGTCCACATCGAGCGCAACCAGGTCCGAGATGACGCACGACTCACCCTCGACCATCTCCACCCGCCCGGGGAATGAAGCCCGGTACTTGAGCGCGTCGAAATGCGACTCGTTGGTGACGAACACCTTCGTGATGCGGTCCTTCTTCCAGTTCATGATGTCGACGTAACGGGCTTCGTTGCCGTGACCGAGCGCGCTGCCGCTCAGGGAAGCCATCGCGGCGGCGCCACAGAGCAACATGGCACGGATCATTTCGCGCCTCCCACCGCGGACGTGGAACCGGCGAACCGGGTCCACTGGTCCAGCAGTTTGGCGTACGCCGCGTCGGCCATGTCGATGCGCGGCTTGAGCAGCGGCCGCTGCAGCCGCCACTGTTCCGTCAGCACCTCGCGGTTCTCCCAGGCTTCGTTGCCGGTGATCGGCGTCTCGTACGGCTCCGTCAGCATCCGCTTCAACTGGTCGCGCAGCTCGGCGATGATTTCCGGCACCGCTTCGCGCTTCCACGTCGGCTCGTCGTCGACCACGATGTAGATAGGTGCGCTGTGCGCGACCGTCATGTTGCGGCGGTCCTGTTTCGCTCCGTAGGCGCGCACTGCCACCCACATGCTGCGCTCCGCGGTGAGCTGCTGGCGAACCGTCACGTTGTCTTTGCCCGCCGCCGACTGCGTGCCGGCGACGTCGCCGAGCACGACCACCTCGAGCCGGTCGAGAGCATCGAGCTCCGGATTCATCTTCGCGCTGGCCACCAGGTCCAGTCTGGTACCGCGCTTCACGCGCAGCTCGTCGCCGATTCCGCGGCCGTTGATCTTGAAGTCCAGCAAAGGTCCGTTGGTGACGAAGGTGCGGCCCTTGTCGTAGGCATCGAACCACGCATCGAGATTGAACGGCCCGGGCACATTGACGTAGAAGCGCACGGTTCCCGGGAAATCGCTGTACGGCCAGTCGGTGCCCGCCGCCGGCTTGATCTTGTAGCCAAGATTGAGCAACCGGTACCAGCCTTCGTACTCCAGCCGTCCGCCCTGCAAGACTTCGATGAAATCGACGAGTCCGAACGGCGCGAGCATCGTCAGTCCGCGATTCATCTTTGGCGCTCCGCCGTCGCGGGATCCCCAGCCCATGTGTGCAAAGCCCGCGAGGCCACCCTGCGATTTCACGTCCTCGAACACCTTGTGATAGAGAAAGTACTCCTCCGTCTTCAGGTGCACCGGGCGATTGATGTTGAAGTGCACCGTGTGTCCGAAGAAGCCGGTGCGCGGCGACTCCTGGCCCGACACGATGAAGTGGCCGTCACGTTCGAAGCGGCTGGCCTTGCCCCAGGCCTTGGGCTGATTGAAGTAGACCTTGATGATGTTACCCATCTCGAGCAGGTTGCCGACGTGCACATCCTCGGCGGCGACGAAACCCCAGATCTTCGGATCAGCGACTTCATCGCGTGTTACGTGAATGTGTGAATCACCCGAATACCAGCCCGCGGCCGGCATGTCCGCATAGCGCTTGAGACTCACCGCCACTTCGGTCGTGCGGTCCTTGACCACTTCTATCTTCGACTTGTGGAACTGATACTCGATGCCATGCCCGACGACGAGCTCGTAGGTACCCACGGGCACGCGGCCCTCATAAGTGCCATCGGCATAGAAAACCTGGCGGTTCTCCGTCGGCCAAAAGGTGCGATCGTTGGCCGCCAGCATCCGCAGATCGTCCGCGAAGCGTTGCAACATGAGTGCCTTGTCGGAGGCGAGTGGCGCCTTTCCCGTCGAGTCGTAGAGCCCGATGCGTGCCGGCACCAGGCCGCCGGTCTTGGCATCGCGTAACGACAGCTTCACCGTACCGAATTCGGTGGGAACGACGGTCTTGTGGCTGCGCGCAATCTTGACGTCGCACACCACCATCGCGCCCAGATCGGGAGCGGCAATGGCGATGTCGGCGCCCTGTGTCGCCTGGCCGGCGAAACGGGCTCGATCGAGTGTCAGCTTCAGCGTCGGAAACTTCTCGACCTTGCCCGGTGTCACCTGGTGCAGGCCGACACCACTGCCTCCGCTCTTGTCGTAACCGATCAGGAACGGGGTGGTGTATTCGGCGGCATAGGTCAGCGACAGTTCCACGGGCTCATCCAGGTCGAATCCGTACTTGTCGTCGACATCGAATGCGATGAGCTGTCCCACGATGCACTTGCGACCTTCGACATCGATGACCTGTGGCGTCGCCTCGGCCCAGTTGCTCGGCAAACCTTCCAGGTGCGCGCGGTTGGAAGCGAAGATCTTGCTGAAGTGCTCCTTCTTCCAGTCGAGGAATTCGACGAAGCGGGCCTCGGTGCCGTGACCAAATACCGGGGACATCGAGGCGAGAACGCCGACGAACGCGGCCAGCGCGTATGCCGCGGCACGCAGCCATCCCTTGCGATTCCTGTAATTCATGATCTGCCTCCCGGGCAAACATCTGTTATTCACTTGGACGCCCGTTCGTGGATCAGGCGCACGGCGCGCAGCGCCGATTCGAATGCTCCGGCGATCCAGCCGCTGAGCCAGCTGGCGTGTTCACCGGCGAAGTAGATAGGGCCATCGGGCCGGCCGATGACCTCGAGCACCTGCCGGCGTGCCTCGGTGGATTCGTAGCGGGAGTTCGCGCCGTTGCTGAAGCGGATCGCCGCCCAGGACACCGAGAATGCGTTCTCGAACTCGCCGCGATATTGCGGGTGGATCTTCTCGCCGCTGCTGAGCGCGTACTCGGTGCGCTCGGCCGGCGTCATCGTCGTGATGTTCCTGCTGCCCGGCTCCTCGGGCATTTCGCCGGCGTAATAGCCAACCACCACGCCCTTCCTGTCGAAGTAGCCGTAGTTCGGGTACCAGATCTGCCGGATCTGCTGGTCCGTCCAGCTGATGCCGCCGTAGATCCAGTCGTCCTGCTCCCAGAAGCGACGGCGGAACTGCAGGCCGATCTTGTTAGACGAACCGTAACTGATGCGCGACAGGGCTTCGCGGTGCGGCGCGGAAAGATCGGACGGGATGTCCTTGAGCACCGATGCCGGCGTGGTGCAGATGCAGAAATCGGCTTCGAGTGCCTTCGCCGCGCCGGCACGCCCGGCATGACGATACTCGACGCGCACCTTGTCCTCGCCCATCCGGCGCAGCGCAGTCACCTCCGCGCCATACTCGATGATCGGGCCGAGTTGCTTCGCCATGGCGAAAGGCAGCGCGTCGATGCCGCCTACCGGCTGCAACATCACTGCCTGCTGGGTGATGTTGCGCGCCTGGGAGAGGTAGCTCGCGAAGCCCGAGCCGATCATTCCGGTGAGATCGTCGCTCGGAGTCAGTACGCCAGGTTGGCCCGCGGCCGCCGGCCATTCGCTGTAACCGTGGCTGGCCGTGGCCGAGTACTTCAGATCGGCGTTCAGGCCCGCATTGCGACGCAGGTATTCAATCAATTTCTCCGTATCTTCCCGGGTGAGCGCGGCATCGAGGTGATGGGTACTGATCGCCTTGGCAAGCAGTTCCGCGGTGTGGCCTTCGTAGTCGGCGCGCGCCTCACGGATGCGGACCTTGCGCCGCAGCCGATCGCTGTGGATGTACGCCGACTCGTTGTAGTTGTTGAAGACCTCGAGGGCGACGCCAAACTTCTTGCAGTAGCCGAGAGTCGTGTAGTGATGCTGCGGAATGCGCGCCGGCCCCGCGTTGTAATAGTGGCCGGGGTCGAACTGGCATTGCTGCTCGCGGCCGGAGATCTCGGTCTCGCGGACACCACGCCGGATCGTCCAGATGCGTCCGCCCGGACGGTTGCGCGCCTCGAGCACGGAACATTCGAAACCGAGCTTCCTGAGCTCGTAGGCCGCACTCAGGCCCGCGGCTCCGGCGCCGATGATGGCGACCTTGCGTCCCCTGCCTACTCGCGGCAGGTCAGCCGGCAACCAGGTGGATCCATTGTCCTGCGCAAGCAGGTCGAGCGAGGTCATGGCCGCCAGCACCGAGCCGCCGGCGCGTGCGACGTCAAGCAGGAACCTTCGGCGCGTGTAACTCACTCGCCTACTTCGCTTTGACCGCGATCACGTCCAACTCGATCTTGAGATCCGGTCTCGGCAATGACAGGACCGCAATGGTGGTGCGCGCCGGCTTGTGCGGCTGTTGTGGGTTGTTGAAGTATTGCGTGTAGGCCTGCGCCCAAGCCTGGCGGTCGACGCTGCCGTCCGCCTCGGGCACGACGTAGGCGCGCAGGAACACCACATCCTTGAATGTCAGGCCGGCGGCGGCGAGCCGCTTCTGCAAGGTGTCGAGCGCGGAGAGAGCCTGGGTCTTCAAATCGCCGGGGACGGACGAGACCACACCCGCCGACAGCACCAGCGGCGCATTCGCGGCGACCGCGACGCCGGAAGAGATCATGGCGGTCGGTTCACCGAAGGCCTTCAGGCGCGGATTGCCAGCTTTCGCGTCGAACAAGTCGGGGGCCTTGGGAAATGCCGCAATGATCTCGATTTCGATCAGCGTGCTCGCGGACCCGAACGCCGGTGTCGTCACCGTCGTGCGTGCGGGCTTGTGTGGATTCTCCGCGTTGTTGAAGAACTCTCCGTAGGCGGCGTTCCAGCCGTCGTAGTCGAAAGTCTTCGTGCGCAGGTCCGGCGCGATGAATGCGCGTAGATAGACGACATCCTTGAACGTGAGCCCCACGCCCGCGAGATTCTTCTGCAGCGCCAGCAGCGTGTTGCGCGCCTGCGTGCGCATGTCGCCACGGTGCCGGATGTCCGTTGCCGGCACGGACTCGTCGATGACCGGCGCAGTAGTGCCCTGCGTCCAGTACAGCGCCGTATTCGGCAACACGCCGATGCCGGCGAGGATGTGCCGCTCCTTCGTGCCATACGGCTTCAGTTGCGAATTGAAGGACGGCAATCCCGAGCGCGCAGCACTCGCGAAATCCGTGCCCTTCTTCGGCAGGCAGACGAGGTCGATCTCGATCAGCGTGCCCGGCCGGCCCAGCAAGGGCACGGCCACCGAGGTGCGGGCAGGTTTGACCGCGACAGGTTTCGCGGGATTGTTGAAGACCTCATCCCAGGCCGCGTTCCAGCCTTCGTAGTCAACCTTGCCGTCGGCGCCGGGAGCGAGGTATGCGCGCGCGAAGGCGACATCTTCAAACGACAACCCTGCGTCCTTGAGATTGGCGCCCAGGCGCTGCAGTGCCTGGGCGGCCTGCCCCTTCATGTCCGTGGGCGCATCGGCGCCCGCTGTCGACCCCGATGGAAAATACAGCGGGATCGCGCCGGGCGACACGGTCACCGGAGAGTAGCGTCCGCTGACGTCACCCACGGATTTGAATGTGGGCGCACCCAGCGCGACAGTGGCGATGACGGCGACGAACGAACACAGAAGCAGCTCCGGAAGTAGTTTGTTCATCGTGTGGACCCCACGGCGGCCGCCGGCGCGGCAAACCTGGCATGCCGATCGAGCAACTTCTGGTACGCCGCATCCGCCGCATCGACAGTCGGCTTGAGCAGCGGTTGCTGCAGCAGCCACTGGTCCTGCAGCGTGAGGCGCGTCTCCCACACTTCGTTGCCGGAGATCGGCGTATCGATGGGATCGGTCAGGATGCGCTGCACGCGGCC
>Ga0193753_10001685_pt1 | contig 18560 bp, 11 predicted proteins | sample H1c2metaG_FD_144925 | JGI IMG/M metagenome (GOLD analysis project Ga0193753, IMG submission 144925) | Soil microbial communities from a riparian zone of the East river system, Colorado, United States - H1c2 | ecosystem: Environmental > Terrestrial > Soil > Riparian zone | place: USA: East...
ATCCCAATGCTGCAAAAGCCAGTTTGCAACTGCTGCAAAAGTTGGGGGTTGATGTTGTTTATCCGGCAAAACAAACCTGTTGCGGGCAACCGATGGCAAATTCTGGTTTTGAACACCTTTCGCAGGGGTGTAATGATCTTTTTATAGAAAATTTTTCCGGGTTTGATTACATTGTAGCACCTTCCGCCAGTTGTGTACTGCATGTAAAAGAGCACCTTGCTTCAGCTGAAAACCCGGGGCAGGCTGCCCTTATCCGTACAAAACTGTATGAACTGGTAGAGTTCCTGACCGATATACTTAAAGTTGAGAAACTGAATGCGGTGTTTCCGCATAAAGTGGGCCTGCACCATAGCTGTCATGGGTTGCGCGGACTTTATTTATCACAGATGAGTGAACTGAATGCACCCCCGTTTTCAAAGCCGCAGCAATTATTAAATATGGTGAAGGGGCTGGAACAGGTTGTATTAGACCGGCAGGATGAATGCTGCGGATTTGGCGGTACTTTTTGTGTTGCCGAAGAAGCCGTATCCGTAAAAATGGGAAAAGACCGGGTAACGGATCATACAAAAAATGGCGCCGAATATATTACATCATCAGATCTTTCCTGCCTGATGCATCTTGAAGGAATCCTTCACCGGAATAAAAGTGCAGTTAAAATAATGCATATTGCTGAAATCTTAAATGCTGAACTATGAAACAAGCCAAAACACCTGATCATGCAGCCCTGGCGGAAGCCTTTATTAAAGATGAAGAACGTGTAAACTGGCATGATGGCGCACTCTGGTATATCAGGGAAAAACGCGATATCGCTTCAAAACAAATTCCTGAATGGGAGCAACTGCGGGAAGCGGCATCTGCTGTTAAAAGCAATGTAATTTCAAACCTGCATGAATACCTTTTGCAGTTTGAAGCGAACCTTACAAAGAACGGGGTAACGGTACATTGGGCTGCTGATGCTGAAGAGCATAACGCTATTGTGTATGCTATTTTGAAAGCAAAAGAAATTACACAGATGGTTAAGAGTAAGTCGATGCTTACCGAGGAATGCCAGTTGAATGAATACCTGGAAGAGCGCGGCATCGAAGTAATCAATTCTGACCTGGGAGAATACATACAGCAAATTGACAAGGAACCACCCAGTCATATTGTACTTCCCTGTATCCATAAAAGAAAAGAAGAGATTGGCGAATTATTTCATGAACACCTGGGAACTGAAAAGGGCTTATCTGATCCAACATTACTGACACGTGTGGCCCGTAAACATTTGCGCAATATATTTCTTACAAGGCGCGGGGCCCTTACCGGTGTAAACTTTGCAGTGGCAGAAACAGGCGAATATGTTGTATGCACCAATGAAGGCAATGCAGATATGGGCGCTCATTTATCGGAAGTACAGATTGCCTCTATGGGCCTTGAGAAATTAATACCGCAGAAAAAACACCTGGCCATATTTCTGCGATTGCTTGCAAGAAGTGCAACCGGTCAGCCCATTACTATTTATTCGAGCCATTATAAAAAACCCCGCCCGGGCCAGGAGATGCATCTGATACTGGTAGATGCAGGAAGAACGCGGCAACTGGGACGTGTAGATTTCAGGGACTCTTTAAAATGTATTAAATGCGGCAGCTGTATGAATACCTGCCCGGTTTACAGGAAAAGTGGCGGACTTAGCTATCACAATACCATTTCAGGGCCAATTGGCGCTATACTGGCGCCTAACCTTGATATGAAAAAACATGCAGATCTTCCCTATGCATCCACGCTGTGCGGATCCTGTTCCAATGTTTGCCCGGTAAAAATTAATATTCATGGGCAGTTGTATAAATGGCGGCAGGAAATAGTGAAAGAAGGATATGCGGCCAATACAAAAGCTTTGGGCATGAAAGCAATGGCATGGACATTATCATCGCCGGGAAATTTTGCAAACGCCGGTAAAGCGGGAAGATGGTTTTTGCATAATATCCCATTTGTAGTGAATAACAGGTTTAATCCATGGTTTAAACAACGTGATATGCCTGAAGGCCCGAAAGAATCATTTGCAACCTGGTATGCTAAAAATGAAAAAAATGGAAAGAAGGAATAACCTGTGTTTTAACTTTCCCAAAACTCCTGGGAACGCTGTATAAGCTTTGGAAAAGTTGAGGGCTTTCGCCTGGATTGGTATTTTAAATAAGTGGCCGGTCTCCCCACCGGCCACGGCGGATCGCCGCGGTTGATGTTTTCACCAACCGCAATTGGAAAAGTTTAGGAGCTTATTAATTTTTAAATAATTTCTTATGAGCAGCAGAGAAACAATACTGGAAGCCGTTTTAAAAAATCAGCCTGCAACTACGGTGTTGCCGGATATAAGTATGTTTAAAGGAGACAGTGCTGATGCACTGCAAAAATACATGGCTATTTTTAAGACCATTGGCGGTACCGTATACCTGGTTGATACAATGGCTGCCGTTAAAGAACTGGTGCATACTAATTTTGATGTTTCAAAACGTATGGTAACAACGCTGCCTGAATTAAGCGATATGGGGGAAATAGTATCAGCTGCGGTTGACCCGCATAGTTATGAGGATGTTGAACTGGCTGTTATAAGGGCTGCGTTTGCTGTGACGGAGAATGGCGCCCTTTGGATCACAGAAGATATGATGGGGCAACGCATCATACCTTATATCTGCCAGCACCTTGCCGTAATTGTCAGTGCAGAAAGCATCGTTCCCACACTTCATGAAGCATATGAAAAGATAGGGGCAGGCGATTTTGGTTTTAGTGGCTTTATCGGCGGCCCGTCTAAAACTGCTGATATTGAACAGGCGCTTGTACTGGGCGCGCATGGTCCTTTGACCATGACTGTTTTTATAATGAAATAACCTAGACTATGGGAAATCTTTTTTATTTTTCTTGCTACTTTTTTATTTTTTAGCTAAAAAAATTAGTATTTTTAACTAGATATTTTAGCTTAGCTAGTTTATAGGCAAAGTTTTTTAATGACTGACATAATTAATGAAGGTTTTAGGGTGAAGAAGATAATTTCCTATTTTTATCATTTAAAGACGAATTTTATAAACAGTTAATTATGAATAAGATAACATTTGTTTATGAAAGGAGATACTAATAGAACAATTAGAATAATGTAGCGATGAGTAATGAAAGTCTAAGTAAAAAATTTTATAAAAAAATAATCGCTGCGACTGGTTGGGAATTTTCTTTAGTAAAAAAGAATAATTATAGGAACGCTCCTACCCCCTTTCAACGATATATTGCAGAAGAAGTATTTCTGTCCGGAAATATTTTGTCATCTGATGAGATTTATTTCTCGGGTGAGCATCCTTTTATACATATTAAGCAACTTAAAAAAATAGAAATAGGTAAAATTCGAGAGCTACAGTCAAAAATTTGGAACGAAGGGCGTTCGCCGTTTCTTGCTGTAATTACGCCAACAGAAATGCGTTTGTATAATTGTTATGAAACTCCTGTCGAAAAAGACGAAGACGTAGAAAAAAAATTACAAATTGACAAATTTGAAGATATAAAAGAGGACCTTATCCGATTGACTGAGTTACTTCATCAATCAAAAATTGATAGTGGTAGAATATGGCATGAAAAATATGGTAAAACAATAAATACGAAGAATAGGGTTGATAAAAAGTTAGTTGAGAATTTAAAAACCACAAGGCAGCATCTTTATAACAATGGTAAAGGGTTACCACTTTCAGTTATTCATGACCTTTTAGGAAGGGCCTTATTCATTTTTTATTTAGAAGATCGTAAAATTCTTACAACAGATGCTTATCCAAAAAAACCGAGAGGTGTAACTAATTTTTCTGGTTTATTGGGTTTTAGGGATGAAACTTATGAGTTATTTGATAAGCTGAAAGATAAGTTTAATGGTGATTTGTTTCCAATATCCGGAATTGAAAACCGGCTAGTAAAAATTCATCATTTGGAAAAAGTCAAGCATTGTTTTTATTACACCAATGTTACGAGTGGCCAACTTTCTTTATGGAAAATATTTCAATTTGAATTTATTCCTATTGAACTTATAAGCGCCATTTATGAGGAATTTATGAGCGAGGAAGAAGAACAAAGGAACGGTCAGTTAAGGATTAAAGAAAGTGGGGCATATTATACAAAGCCCATGTTGGTGGAATTCATGTTAAATGAGGTGTTGCCGTGGCCAGACGAAAAGAATAAGCGGTATGAATATAAAATATTGGATCCTGCATGTGGTTCTGGAATTTTTCTTGTTGAAAGTTATCGAAGATTAATTGCCAGGTGGAAGCTTTCAAATAACAAAAAGAAGATAGATGAACAGTCATTGCGAAATATTTTGTTGAATTCAATATATGGTATTGATAAGGATAAGGAAGCAATTAAGGTAGCAGCATTTAGTTTATATCTAATTTTTTTGAGTTATTTAGAGCCCATTGAAATCAGAAATGATTATATAGAAAAGAAGAAGAAGAAGCTTGATCCACTTATCAGATGGTCTGATAAAACAGAACTGGAGGAACGGATAAATAATAAACCTGGTAATAATCTTTTTCAATTTAATAGCTTCGACGAAAGCGACGTTAATAACCAAGTATTCGATATTATTATTGGAAATCCTCCTTGGAAAAAAGACAAGCCGGAACCTGTTGTCGCAACTTACATAAAGAAACATAACCTGCCAGCCCAAATAGTATGTGCTTACGTAGACTATATGCCCAAATTGCTCGCATCAGGGGGGGTCATTGCATTGGTAACGGCTGCAAAAATGCTATTTAATACTGGTGGCAAATATGAAAATTTTAGGCAAAATTTTTTCAAAAAATATGATATTGAAACTATTGTTAATCTTTCTGTGGTGCGTGATATTATGTTTGACAATGCGGCAGCTCCTGGTATTGTTATTGTTTATCGAAAAAATGAATTAGTAGAAAAAAGAGATCATTTGCTGTATTGTATACCTAAAAATATTAATACTATAAATAACAAACAATCCCTTGTTATTGACGCTACTGAAATAAAGTATTTGCCGTTAAGGGAAATTGTTAAAAGAAATTCAAAAATTTTTAAAATAGCAATGTGGGGAGGAATGAGAGATTACTTATTTATTAATCGTCTTCAGCAGATTAAAAGTATAAGCGAAATTTTTTCAAATCACGACAAAGGAACAGGACTCCATTCTAAGGATGGAAAAAATGAAACATTAGATCCGATTTTTGAGGATTATAAATTTATCCCACTTCAGAAAGTTAGAAAATACTATACACCACAAGATGGACTGAATAAACTTGGCTCCGATTTTAGTAAATATCGAGCCATTAATAAAGGAATATTTTCACCGCCAATTATTTTATTAAAACGCGGAACAACTGACGCTGAATTTGGGTGTTCATTTGTAGATTATGAATGTGTATTTACTGATCGAATTTTTGGGTTGTCGATAAATAACAAATCTACGGATTATTTAAAGGCATTGGTGGCTTGTTTAAATTCTTCTCTTGCAACTTATTATTTGTTTATGATAAGTTCGACCTGGTCTATAGATAAACAAGGAGATACTTTACACGAGGAAATTATCTCGTTTCCTGCAATAACTGAAAGAATGAGTTTAGACTCTATTTCTTCAATTGCTAAAAAAGTGGATCAAATAGTCGCTTTGTTTATGAATAGAGATATTGAGACAAAAAGGATAGAGAAGGAAATAGATAATATTATTTTTGAAGAATTAGATATTAATAAAAATGAGCAAAGCTTGATAATTGATGTTCTTAATAATAGCATAGCTCTTAAGCATAGATATAATTTAAATAACGCTGAGGGAGTAATAAATGTAGATACGGGACTAAAAATTTATGCTGATACACTATCAAAAACATTAAATGAAACATTGCAATATAGTAAGAGCAATGTTTGGGTAGAGATTTTGAAGCCTAACTTTAGTAACCCTTTGCATATATTAATTGTGCATTTTGATCTCGACAATAACGGAGGTACTTCAGTTGTAACCCATTTGAATAATGCTATACTTTGTAAACTAATAAATCAAATAAATTATTACGTAATAGAACAGCATTCCGAAAGTGTTTATTATCGAAAAACGTTTAAATATTATACGGATAAAAAGGTATATTTTATAAAGCCAAATGAAAAAAGATTTTGGACCGTGTCGGCGGCACTCAATGATGCGGACTCCCTCTTGACAGAAATGATAACAACTAAAAATAAATGATTTTTGAAGATAGCAGATAAATATTCGATGACTGAGTCTGAAAAAAATGAACTAATTACGGTTTCATTATCAATAGATGCAGAAACTGCTTTTGAATATCAGTGCTCTACATTGCTTGTTAAAGCTCAACTCAAGGCGATTAGCGAAGGAAAAATTAAAAATACGTGGAATGAGGTTGCCATAACAAGGCATTTGAAAAAGCATTTGAGACAGATCATTGGAGAGATAGGGGTACAATATTTTGTTATTCCGGAATATCCTGAAGATGACGAAGAAATAGATGATGGCAATAAAAGCCCAGCAGAAGAGGTATATTTTGACTTGGTTTTTTCCTCTTTTAGTATTAGCAAACAGTTTTATTTTGCAGTAGAAGCCAAGATTATAATCGAGAATAATTTTCGTAAAAGAATAGCAACAACTGAGATTTCTGAATATATATCCAATAAGGGGATGAGGAAATTTATTGAAGGTATTTATAAGAAAAAGGGATGTATGTTAGGGTATGTAGTTGAAGGAAATCCTGCCGCTATTGTAAAGAAGATCAATGAGAAGATTAGAATAGATCCATTTTATAAAGAATCTGCTATATTAGAAAAAAAACCATTAATTGAAGATTTTGATTGTTATTATGAATCTACTCATTCCGAGTACAATAATAACCCTTTACGCCATTTGTTTCTAGATTTTGCTACAAAAAACTAATCACTTTTAGTTTCATATTATTTTGAAATTCACTTTGTAAATGGTGAATGACAGATCGGGATCTTTTTTATTTATATTTTTTTAGTTTTTTAATTTCTTCGGCCGATGCTGGTTTTACACTAACCGCGGCACCGCCCCCGGGAGCGAGTGTAATATTCAGGGTAGTATTGCTATCAACGATAAACTGTTCAATGGTATATGCTTCGGGATTGTCTTTCCAGTCTGCATGGGCGGCATCACGGTAAATACTGGCAACATACCTGGTTCCCTTATCAAGAAATGAAAAGGGCATGATTGCCTTACGGCTGTTCTCGTCGGTAATGGCGCCGATAAACCAATTTGCAGCATTTTTTTCTTTCCTGGCAATGCTGATGTAATCGCCGGGTTCTGCCGCCAGTATTTTTGTATCATCCCAGTCGGTCGGTACATCTTTTATAAATTGAAACGCATCCATGTGTGCCTGGTAATTTTCTGGTAAATCTGCCACCATCTGTAAAGGGCTGTACAAAGTAACATAGAGCGCCAGTTGTTTGCATAGCGTAGTATGCATCTGACGTGTGGGTGCATAGGATGTGTATCCCTTCATTTTAAATATACCGGGCGTATAATCCATGGGGCCGCCTATTAATCTTGTAAAAGGTAAAATCGTTTCATGCTCGGGCGGACTGCCATTGCTGAATGCATTGTATTCATTTCCCCTTCCGGCTTCGCAGGCCATCCAGTTCGGATAGGTACGCTGTAAACCGGTAGGGCGAACGGGTTCGTGTGCATCCAGCATAATATGATGTTCCGCTGCTTTTTGCGCCACACGCAAATAATGATCTACCATCCATTGCCCGTCGTGGTGCTCACCTCTCGGAATGATCCTGCCTACATACCCTGTTTTTACAGAGGTGTAACCAAACAAATTCATGAAGCGGTACGCCGTATCCAGTTGTCTTTCGTAATCAGTGGCAGAACCGGATGTTTCATTGTGCATAATTAGGTTCACCCCTTTTGATGCGGCATACTGTGTAAGTTGCCGGATATCAAAATCAGGATAGGGCTTTGTAAAATCAAATACCTTTTCTTTCCAGTTGCCAAACCAGTCTTCCCATCCCGGGTTCCATCCTTCTGCCAGAACGCCTTTGATGCCATTGGCTGCTGCAAAATCTATATAACGTTTAACATTAGCCGTATTGGCGCCGTGTTTTCCATTGGGGATTAATTGCCCGTCTTTGGAAAGATTGTCTGCATTGTCAGCATAATTCCAGCCGCTTTTGCCGGTTTGCATTTCCCACCAGACGCCTGCAAATTTCATGGGTTTTATCCAGGTTGGATCTTTTATAACCGATGGGTCGTTTAGATTCAAAATCATATTGGAAGAAAGTATAGCAGCTGCATTATCGCTGATGATAATGGTGCGCCAGGGCGTAACGGCAGGTGCATGCAGGTAGGCTTTGTTGCCAACAGCATCCGGCACCAGGCTGGCCGTTAATGCATGTGTTGTTCGGTCTGTATGCAATTGCATGGAAGAATAATTAACAAGCGCCGCTTCGTGAATGTTAATATACAATCCATCCATTGTTTTCATCATTAATGGCGTTTGCACAGCATACGGGTCAGGTGCTTCGCGAACAGCAATATCTGTAGCTGCTTCCACTATTTTGCGGTTGTCGATTTCGCTGAGAGAGGAGGTTGTATAGAGGTATTCATTGCTGTCATAATCGCCGGGTATCCAGAAAGTCTTGTGGTTGCCTGCCATATTGAATGCAGTCAGTTCATCTTTTACAATGAAATATTTCAGGTTTGGTTGCTGTGGAAATACATAACGGAAGGCAACGCCGTCTTCAAACACACGGAATATAATAGTAAGCAAACAGCCCGCCGCATGTTTGGATTTTAACTGGATGAGCAGCTCTTCGCCATGGTTACGGATGTTTTTTGTTTCGCCCCAGATGGGTTGCCAGGTTTCATCGAATGACCTTTTCTGTGTTCCTGCAATTTCAAAAGAAGTATAAAACAGGCTGTCTGTATTCAGGTTAAACCCCAGCCGGGAAGGAAGAATGACAGGTTTTCCATTGTATGATGCTTCGTACCTGGGTGTGCCGCCGGCATCCACCATAAAAGATAATTTTACTTTACCCATTTCCAGTGTTTGTGTTTGCTGGCTGTTTGCAATTTTGCAGGTAAGTATGATTGCTAAAAAAGCAAGAATTTTGGCAGGTGTCATATGGCGTTCAGGCAATTTATATGTTATCAGGAAATGCCCGGTTTTAAGAAAGCATGGTGCAACCGGTTTACAAGAACACTAAAATAATATAACGCGGAGTAAAAAAATATAGGTGTATTAATCAATTCTTCATCTAAAATACCCAAAGCGGCAATGCTGTTTTTCCGGCAAATTATTAGCTTTAAGGGGTTTCCTTGCGGGTTTGTTCCATTAAACATTCATTGACATGCATGCAGGCGGTCTCTCCAACCCACTGTATTCAGCCTAAAAATGCATACAACGTATTTTTCTTTTTCATAGTTTTAGCATTCACGTTATTAAATTGATGGATGCTATGAAATCTTTACGACCCATTCTGTTTTTTATCATTAGCCAATCCGGATTTCAATCAGCTTCATTCTGCCAGCCCCTGCCGGTTAATGTTGAAAATTCCGCAGCAAACCGATGGCTGAATAAGAAAGTATTGGACAGCCGGATGCTGGATGATATGGAGACGCTGGATAACTGGCTGGGGTACACAGTTGGGGGAGAAGAAATTGTAGATGCCCGTAAAGTTTTTAAAGTACAGGAAGCTGCCAATGTAGCTGCTATTTCACTCAGCAAAGAACAGGTGCAAAGCGGCAATCAATCCCTGTTGCTGCGCACGCCGGTAAGATTGCCGGGCCTTCCCCCTAAAAACGGCCGCGGCTGGGGCCGTTCAGGCATCAGGAGAAATTTTAATGGTGAAGACTGGACAAAATTTAACCGCATCTCCGTATGGATATATCCTGATTTGCCGGGTTTCTATACAACCGCCCTCGACATCCATTTATTCAATGATGGCAAAATCAAAATACCCGCCTTATTCGGACAGGAAGGAGAAACGTCCCTGGTGCTTCAAAACCACCAATGGAATCATGTGGTTTGGGAAATTGACAATGTGGCCAGGGATAAAATAACAAAGATGGAAATCTCATACGGGTTGTCTGGCAACGCGCCGGAAGAATCCGATTCCATCCGGTTTTATTTTGACCGGCTTGACCTGGAACAAGTTGAACCCGATAAAACAGAAGGATGGGATGTTTGGCCTGGCAGGATTTCGTATAGCCATGATGGTTATCAATCTGGCGCCATAAAAACGGCTATCGCAAATGGACTTACCGATACAAGCTTTAAACTGATAAACCTGGACAAGGCTCAACTTGTTCTGGAAAAACGCATTGAAACGCAGCACACCCGGCTGGGCAGTTTCCAGGTAATGGATTTCTCTGAAATAACAGCGCCTGGGTACTATATGATTTATACAGTGGGTGCCGGAACAGCCCCTTTTTTTATAGGAGACAGTATCTGGGAAGCATCTGTATGGAAAGCACTTAATTTTTTTTATGCAGAACGCTGTGGCGCAGCAGTGCCCGGTGTGCATGGCGTTTGTCACCGCGACTGGAACTGTGTACACAATGATAAACGCATTATCATTAACGGCGGCTGGCACGATGCGGGTGATCTTACACAGGGCCTTGGCAACACGGCTGAAATAGATTATGGTTTGTTTAGCCTGGCGGAACGGCTGCACACGCGGCATGAAAACCCTGCATTGTATGATCGCTTAATAAAAGAAGCACGCTGGGGGCTCGACTGGATCATAAAAACAAGTTTTGGCGATGGCTACCGCAATACAGGGTCTATCAGCAGCCGGCGCACCAATGGTATTTTAGGAGATGATGATGATGTAACTTCCACTGCGCGCAATAATCCATTGGATAATTTCCTGGCTGCAGCGGCCGAAGCCATTGGCGCCAGGGTATTAAAAGAAACTGATCCGCGCCTCTCAGCACTTGCTTTAAAAATGGCGGAAGCCGATTGGAAATTTGGAATAGAAGGAATGACCATAGACGGTAATAAAACATCCAAAGAACTATTTTCCGGTTCTTTTGATTCAGAGAATATAGAATTTGAAGTAGCAGCCGAAGCCATTCTTGCAGCGGTGGATCTGTGGAAGCTTACAGGGAACAAACTGTACCAGGAAAAAGCTGCATCTTTATCGCAGGTAATACTCAATTGCCAGCAGCGTAAAAGAACTGATTGGGATCTGCCCCTGACAGGTTTTTTTTATGCCGGTGTTGCAAAAAACAGGATACTGCATTTTGTACACCGCGGGCGTGAACAGGCGCATATACTGGCGCTTACAGAACTTTGTAATGCATTTCCTGATCACCCGGATTATATGAAATGGTATGCTGCTATAACACTTTATGCAGAATACACAAAAACGGTTGTAAGATATACAGCACCTTATGGCGTGCTTCCTGCTTCTATTTATTGCGATAGTGAATATGTGTATGTGCCGGAAAGCCGCCGGGCATCATTTAAGCAGCAGGTGCTAAATGGCGTGCCCCTGGGTAAAGGCCATTACCTGCGTTTGTTTCCTGTGTGGATGGATTATCGCGGCCATTTTGGAACTATTTTACCACAGGCGCAGGCCCTGGCAAACGCTGCTCATCTGCGCGGTGATCTTGTTGCTGCACAAATTGCAACTCATCAACTTGAATGGATCATCGGCCGTAATCCTTTTTCGCAGAGCACCATGTACGGAGAGGGGCATGATTTTTCGCCATTGTATACGCCATCATCCGGTGATATGGTGGGGGCCTTGCCCGTGGGTATACAAACACGGGGAGACAACGATGCGCCCTATTGGCCGGTACAAAGCACCTGGACATATAAAGAAGTTTGGGTGCACCCCGTTGCCAGGTGGATTTGGCTGATGCGTGATTTGTCGGGTCCTGCACTGGTGGAAGGGCAGGCGCCTGGTCCGGTAACATTTAAAGAAATTGTAAACGGGCATGAAACAGTAATAAAACCGGATCCTGACAGCATGCATTTTCGTTATATGTTGCCCGAAGGCGAATACATGGTAAAATGTAACGGCGAAGAACAGTTGCAAACATTTTTACCGGCTGCAACTTACCATCTTGATCTTCGTGCCGGTCATGCACTAAGTGTAGAAATAAGCAGCAGCACAACAAAAAAAGGTGAAATTATTATTAAGGTAAATGCACGTGGCGCCGGTAATCATCATTTCAGTATCCGCACAGACAATCTAACGCTTGTCAGTACACCAAAAGAAATACTATTAAAAGCCGGTCAGACAGGATCAGTAGAATGGCGTGCCCGCATCACTTCGGCTGATATACCATGGGTGGCGCTTGTAATACCCGACGATGATCTGCAGCAACGAAAGGAATTAACAGGCGCTGCATGGAAAAAATAGAAAGCAGAAAATATTCATTTTGTATTAATACTTAAATTATTGTCCGGATAAAAATTTTAAAATTTAATGAATTCCTTTACTGGCAAGGGTTCTGACCCCCTCTCCTTTGGAGAGGGTTGGGGTGAGGTCACACAGACGCAGTAAGGGTTTCAGGCATCTAGTTGGACAACAATCTTAAATAATATTTTATATGAGCCGGTTAAAAAGCAATTTTTTTGTAGCAGTATTTTTTTTACTGAACGGGCAATTGTTTGCACAGTCATCAAATACGGCTGAAAAAACTTCTTTCCAGGTAGCTGCACCATGGAATGCAGCCTACGATGTACGCTCAGACATAGCCATTGTATATGGCATGGACGGCACATTTACAGAACGTGTAAAAGGTTACCGTGATCGTGGTTATAATGTGCAGTTTATGACAGGGATTGCCTGGGGTAATTACCAGGATTATTTTACCGGTAAGTTTGATGGCAAAACACATGAAGAAGACGGGCAGGTAGAGCGCAATGGCCATGAAATTGGTCATGGCAAGGGGATTCCCTACATCGTTCCTACCGACAGTTATATTGCTTATTTTAAAACGCTTATAAAGAAAGTAATTGATGCGGGTATAACCTCCATTTACCTGGAAGAACCTGAATTCTGGGCAAGGGCGGGTTATAGTGAATCGTTTAAAAAAGAATGGCAAAAGTTTTATGGTTTTGCATGGATGCCACAACACGAATCGCCCGAAGCAACATATTTGTCATCCAAACTTAAATACCAGCTTTATTTTCATGCACTCAAAGAAGTGTTTCAATATGCAAAAACTTACGGTGAAAGCAAGGGAATAAAAGTAAAATGTTATGTACCCACGCATTCATTGCTTAATTATTCTTCCTGGCAGATAGTAAGCCCCGAAGCAAGCCTGGCGGCACTTCCGGGTATGGATGGCTACATAGCGCAGGTATGGACCGGCACTTCGCGCGAACCGGTTTATTTTAACGGGCTGAAAAAAGAACGGGTATTTGAAAATGCTTTTTTAGAATATGGATCGATGTTGTCTATGACGGCACCCACCGGTCGCAAAATTTATTTCTTAACTGACCCCATAGAAGACTGGCCGCGCACATGGGATGATTACCGGCAAAATTACCAGGCCACTTATACAGCTGAGTTAATGTACCCAACCGTAAATAATTATGAAGTGATGCCCTGGCCCAACCGGATTTACCTGGGCAAATTTAAATTGCAAAACAGTGAAGAGCGACAGCCGATATCCCCCGCCTATGCTACGCAGATGCAGGTAATGATAAACGCATTGAATGATATGCCCGCATCCACCAATCGCCTCAATGGTAGCAAAGGAATTGCTGTACTGGTAGGTAATTCAATGATGTTTCAGCGCTTCCCCACACATAAAAATTATGAAGATCCCCAATTGTCTAACTTTTATGGTATGGCGATGCCCTTATTAAAACGGGGCATACCTGCTGAAACGGTACATATGGAGAACCTTGGTTTTGAAAGTACATTGAAAAATATAAAAGTGCTGGTGATGAGTTATGCCAACATGAAACCGCAATCAGCCGCTGTAAATATACAGACAAGATCCCAAAGAGATGGTTTTGTCTGCAGGTATGGATAGCAGTTTTATGAATACAGTAAAGCCGGCATATGAAAAAGACGCCCATGCAGGAAAGCTGGAGATCAAAAATCATTTTTATCTTGAACGCGGCCCTTATGATATCATTTCTGTAATGGATGAATGTATAAGTACAGAACCACTGCATATTAAAGGCCCTGTAATTGATATGTTTGATCCCTTACTACCCGTTTTACAGGAAAAGATTGTCAACCCCGGACAGCAATCTTTATTGTATGATATGAACAGGGTTAAAGAAAGAAATATTCCCCGGGTATTATGTGCCGCTTCAAGAGTATACAATGAAAAACGGGATGCGCATACCTATTCATTTGTTACAAAAAGCCCAACCGGTACACAAAATGTTATGCGTATATCCCTGCCGGCAAAACCATTAATGATAACTGTTACAGGTGTGGATGACAAATTACAGGAAAGTAAAAATGACTGGGATGAATTGTCTGCAACCTGTTTATTGCAGTTTGTAAATACAGCCGATGGGATACATGTTGAAATAAAGTGGTAGAAAAACTAGTACCTGTTCACAGCCATTTTGTGCAGTATTCATAAGCTGTTAAAAACCTAAAGGACTGATGAAACAGCCATCAGAAACCGCTTTTTGCAAAGGCAGTGATACCCTCCGTTAATACATCCAGGTTTTTAATAGTCGTATACACATTTGGTGTAATTCTTACTCCTTTAATGTTTTCCCATTCTATGCCTACCGTATGTATTTTGTATTTATCCATTAAGAAGCTGGTCAGTTCAGCAGGTTTTTTTCCTTCAACCAGCACGGAGCCAATGGCGCAGCCAAAACCCTGCTTCATGGAAGTGTTCAGTTTTATTTTGGGGATGTCTTTTACACGGCTCATCCAGTAATTCTTCAGGTACAACAAACGCGCTTCTTTTCTTTTGCTGCCAACCATTTCATGAAATTCTATTGCTTTACCAATGGCCTGTTCAATAAAAAAAGGACGGGTACCCAAAAATTCAAACTTGCGAATGTCTTCACTTTTGGGATCACCCGCAGCAAACAGGGGATAAATATTTTTAATCTTTTCTTTTTTTATATAAAGCATACCGCTGCCAATACAGGCGCCCAGCCATTTGTGCAGGCTGGTACCAAAATAATCCGCACCCAGTTCGGGAATGGTAAAATCAAAATGCGCAAAACTGTGTGCGCCATCTACCAATACATCAATACCTTTTGCATGCGCTGCATCTGCAATTTTTCTAACCGGAATTATTTGCCCGTTCCAGTTTATGATATGGGTAACCTGCACACATTTTGTTTTGGATGTAAATGCTTTAATATACTGGCTGGCCATATATTCATTGTCTTCACTGGGCAGATCAAGATTTACCCACACCAGTTTGATGCCTTCGCGCTGTTCACGTTGTTTCCATGCGTTAATGGTGTTGGGATAATCCTGTTTGGTAAGCACTACCTCATCACCCGCCTTCAGATCCAAACCAAAAATAACTGTTTCCAGTGCTTCAGATGCGTTGCGCTGTATAGCAATTTCTTCTGTGCTGCTACCTGCAAGTCTGGCCAGGTTTTTTCGCAGGGGTTCACGCCCCTGGTCCAGTATCTGCCACATATAATAACTGGGTGCTTCACTGCAATAATCATGGTAGCGCTTCATGGCATCCTGCACGGTTTTGGGAGATGGTGATACGCCTCCGTTATTGAGGTTGATCAATGAAGGAGAAACCGTATACGACTGTTGTATATAATACCAGAAATCCTCATCACTTGCTAATTGGTCTGGTGCTGTTCCTGCTGCGGCATTCAGTGCTTTGTGCAGGTTGCGGCTCCATGCTGGTTGTGTAATAGAAGCCAATAAGGCTGTAGCGGAAAATACACTGGCTTTGCTGATGAATGAACGCCGGTTAAAAGCAGTCATGGTTAATAAGAGTTTTGGTGAATGCAGCTTTGATGAAAAGAAAGTTAAGGAATTATTTCCGGAATTCCGGTTGAACCAGCAAATATAATAGGGGGATTTGCTGTGCTGTAATGACAGAAAGGGGGTGTTGATTTTTGAAATGAACTTAAATCTGGTTTAATACACGGCTAACCATATTGTTGCACCTGTTGAGGTGAAAATGAAGTATATCTTCTTTTTTATAAAATGCGCTTAAAGAATTTCTCAATAAGGTTTTAGCTCGGTTCAACCTTAGTTTTACATTTACTTCACTGATATCAAGGCATTCCTGTGTATCAGTTGTATTCATACCTTCAATTTCTCTCATAATAAAAACAGTCCTGTATTTTTAGGGAAGATGACGGATGGATGTCTCCAGTATGGCTTTTGAGTTTGGCATTTAACAGCTTTGCAGCCGGCGTTTGCACAACTTTCCAAGATTTTCGTAGGCGTTTATATAAGTTGCCTGCATCACATCCTCTATTTCAATATCATCATTAATAATCGGCATGTCAATACAGTAAAGACGCTGGTTATACCGCCGCACGATTATGGCATACAGGTTCTTATCACCCTGCAGGAGGGCGGTTTTTAATTTCAGGCGGGGTAAAACAACATTGAACCCGTTGGCCTTATCATTTTCACAGGCAATTTTTTACAATACATATTCATCAAATTTCTTACTGCGATAGAGGAACGGAACTGCAATGGAAGCCAGCACCCCCAGGATAATAATGATGCCTGATGATAAATACCTGAACTGTATGTTTATTGAAGGGTTATCCGTACGTTGAAACCCCTGTATTTTCCAGAGTAAAAATGCGGTTATTAAAATGAAAACAGTAATATAAGCGGTTTCTCCGTACCTGGAAGATGTAATTAGCCCGTAATACAATACACCAATAACTAAAAAAATAATATTAATTGCAAAAATGAGGGTGGATACGTTAATAATAGCCGACAGCGGAAATTTCATAATTTGAACGAATGCCAAATCATAGAACATGCAGAGCAGGGTGCCAATAAGCCCTGCAAAAACGCAGGTCATAAAAGATCTGTAAAAAATTGTTTTTTCAAAATCCTTTTCCATAAAAATATATTTAAAGGTTGGTGATAAATAAGTTTAATTGTACATGTTTATTTGGCGTTTTTAATAAAACCCCTGAGCTTATCTGCATTATTTATCCGGATGCTTTTGCCCGAAGCGCTGATGATTTTGGCAGTGGTAAGCATTTTTAAGAATTTAAAAACAGTTTCATATGTAGTACCTGCATATGCTGCAATATCCTGCCGCATTACCGGCACTGAAATGTATTTGCTTTTGTTTGTACCAAATACAGCAAGCAACTCAAGCAAGGTCTCAGCCACCCTTCCCTTAACTTCCATGAGTGCCAGGTTGCGCATGCGCATTTCCGCTTTTTGAAGTTCAGCTGCATAAAACTGCATAAGCCTGTAGGTAAATGCATGATCTGCTTTTAGTATTGTATCCAAAAAGCTGTTTGAAATAAAACATGCTTTGGAATCTTCCAGCGCTGTGGCAGACACGGGATACAAATCCCCGGTACCCAATCCCCGGTGACCAAGTATATCACCCGCTTTTGTAAAACGGATAATCAGCTCTTTCTGATCTATCCAATGCTTATGCACTTTTGCGGAACCGGAATACATAAAATAAATGCCGGTAACCTTTTCTCCTTCACTGAATAATTGCTCGCCTTTTTTAAAGCGCAGGGTTCTTTTCTTTATGGCAACCAGTTCTTTCCATTCAGGAATGCAATGACTGCATAAAAAGCAACTGCTTACATTGCAAGTTTCATTTTTCATGTAAACTCAGACTTTTTTCATCAATTTACGCCTTAAAACATGTTTTAAACCATACTAAATGAAAAATACTTACTGTAAAGTTATATAAAATATGGTTTATGCAATATTTTTGTATCAATTGAATATAAATTATGTCCAGGATTGATAAAAGCACGCCCGTATCGCCATCATTTGATCAGCTGTATAACAGTAAGGATGAATTCAGAAAGATACCCGTAAACAAAAGGGTTTTTTACATGAGTATCCAGGCTATTTTAAATGCTGTAATCATCGGCATTTTTGCAAAATTACTGGTTGCCTTAATCGTTTTTATTACCAATATAGCTTTTTACGGCAGGTTTTCCCTTCAGCCGGCTTCCCCGGCAGAAAATCATTTGGGCTGGTTGGTTGTTTTTATTCCTGTTGCCGGCAGCCTTTTGGTTGGCATAATGGCGCGTTATGGATCAAAAGCCATCAGGGGGCATGGCATACCGGAAGCAATGGAAAAAATTATTATGGAAGACAGCAGAATTCCCCCTGTCATTACTTTTTTAAAGCCTTTATCGGCAGCCATATCAATTGGCACGGGTGGTCCCTTTGGCGCTGAGGGTCCAATCATTGCAACAGGTGGTGCATTTGGTTCTTTAACAGGACAAGCCATGCATATTTCACCGGCCGAAAGAAAAATCATATTAACAGCAGGGGCTTGTGCCGGTATGTCTGCCATATTTGGTTGTCCGCTTGCTGCAGTGCTTCTTGCAATAGAATTATTGTTGTTTGAATTTTCACCGCGTTCTATTATACCCGTTGCCCTTGCATGTATCACAGGTGCA
>Ga0193753_10001686_pt1 | contig 18558 bp, 13 predicted proteins | sample H1c2metaG_FD_144925 | JGI IMG/M metagenome (GOLD analysis project Ga0193753, IMG submission 144925) | Soil microbial communities from a riparian zone of the East river system, Colorado, United States - H1c2 | ecosystem: Environmental > Terrestrial > Soil > Riparian zone | place: USA: East...
GGGGCGTCGGCATGTGCTCAAAGCTAATTGGTGCGGGCCTCGATCGGCCTACCCTTGTAGTCCCCGCTTCCACTCGGCAATTTGGCGCCTGGTTCGCCTCTCATCGGAGCCCCTCAACTATGACGAAGCTGTTCCGCGCGGGCATTTTTGTGCTCATCGCCCTCCTCGGCGCCGCCGGGTTTGCGCGACTCGCGTTCAATCATGGCGAGACAATCAGCGCCGCCTGGCTGCTCATCGCCGCCGTGTGTACCTACACCGTGGCGTATCGGTTCTACAGCAAGATGATCGCGTCGAAGATCTTCGCGCTGGACCCGAAACGAACAACGCCTGCCGTCCGTCTCGACGACGGGCGCGATTTCGTCCCGACGAACCGATGGGTGGTGTTTGGTCACCACTTCGCCGCCATCGCCGGTCCCGGACCGCTCGTCGGTCCAACGCTCGCGGCACAATTCGGCTACTTGCCCGGCGTCATCTGGATCATCGTCGGCGTCGCACTCGGCGGAGCGGTCCAGGATTTCGTGATTCTCGCGTCCTCGGTCCGCCGGAACGGCAAGTCGCTCGGGCAGATGGCGCGCGAAGAGATCGGGCCGGTCGCCGGCGTGACGGCGTTAGTCTCGGTCATCGGCATCATGATCGTGCTGCTCGCCGTGCTGGCGCTCGTCGTCGTCAACGCGCTCAAGTCGAGTCCATGGGGAACGGTCACCATTGGCCTGACGATTCCGATCGCAATGATCATGGGCGTGTATCTGCGCTGGATTCGTCCGGGCCGAGTGTTGGAGGCGACCGCGATGGGTCTCGTCCTGATCGTCGCGTCGCTCTACTTCGGGCGGTGGATTTCCGAGCAACCGTCGCTGGCCGCGGCGTTCACCTTCAGTGGGACGACGCTCGCGATCATCATCATGGTGTACGCCTTCGCGGCGTCGGTGATGCCGGTGTGGCTGTTGCTCGCGCCGCGTGATTATCTCTCGGCGTTCGTGAAGATCGGCGTCGTGATCGCGTTGGCGGTGGGCATCATCATCTCGCTGCCGCCGCTGCAAATGCCCGCGCTCACGCAATTCACCGACGGGTCGGGGCCTGTCTTCGCCGGCAAGGTGTTTCCCTTCGCGTTCATCACGATCGCCTGCGGCGCGATTTCGGGATTCCACGCGTTGGTGTCATCGGGCACTACACCCAAGCTCCTCGAAAGCGAAGCGGACGCGCGAATGATCGGGTATGGCGCGATGCTCATGGAGTCGTTCGTCGCCGTGATGGCATTGATCGCCGCATGCGCTCTCACCCCGGGCGTCTACTTCGCGATCAACGCACCCGCCGGAGCGATCGGGACCACGGCCGCCAGCGCTGCCGAGGCGGTTCGTCAGTGGGGCTTCTCGCTCAACCCGAACGAGATGCAAGAGTTGGCAAAACAGGTTGGAGAGAGCTCGCTGCTGTCGCGCACGGGCGGCGCGCCGAGTCTCGCGCTGGGTATGGCCAAGCTGTTTGCCAACGCGTTGGGCGGCGGCGCCGCGATGGCGCTCTGGTACCATTTCGCGATCATGTTCGAGGCGTTGTTCATTCTCACGACGCTCGATGCGGGAACACGGGTTGGCCGCTTCATGTTGCAGGACCTCGGTCGCCAGGTGTGGGAGCCGTTCGGTCGCGTCTCATGGTATCCGGCGGTCGTGATGTCGAGCGCGCTCATGGTTTCGGCCTGGGGGTACTTCCTCTACCAAGGCGTCATCGACCCGCTGGGCGGCATCAACTCGTTGTGGCCGTTGTTTGGAATCTCTAATCAATTGTTGGCGACCGTCGCGCTCTGCGTCGGAACGACGGTGATCGTGAAGATGGGAAAGGCGCGCTACGCGTTCGTGACCATGCTGCCCCTCGCGTGGCTCACCATCGTGACGATGAGCGCCGGATGGGCCAAGATTTTCTCTCCGGATCCGAAACTCGGATTCCTTTCGCACGCGCACTTGGTGGAAGGCCAGTTGGTGAGCGGTTTGCCCGCCGTCATCAAGACGGCCGCTGACGCGCACCGTATGATCTTCAACGACTACCTCGACGCCGGCATCGCTGTGTTTTTCATGCTCTCGGTCATCGTGATTCTCGCCGACAGCATTCGTGAGTGGTCCGCTGTGATTGGGGGACGCAAGCCGGCGGTGTCGTCGGAGGTGCCGTTCCAGGCGCTGCCGGTGGCCGGCGATTGATCGACGGCATTCACACTTCCTTCTAGTCGCCCCCATGCGCGTTCGTGCATCCATCGTCGCCGCCGCAGTCGCCGCTTCTGCGCACACGTTGCCATTGTTGGCGCAACAGAGCGGGGCGTTCGACTTCAGCATCAAGAGCATGATGCGCGGGCCCGAAGTCTTCGGGCGCGAGCCGCAGAACGTGCGTTGGAGCGCCGACGGCAAGTGATCTACTTCACGTGGCTCGAGGCGGGATCGGATTGGCGGTTGCCGTCGCGGTCTTTCCGCGTTCGCGCAACACCAGGCTCCAAACCTGAGCGCGTCGCCGACGCGCAGATGGATTCGGTGGCGCCAATGCTCGACAACGGTCGGATGTCGCCGGACGGCAAGTGGAAGGTGGTGAACAGCGGTGGTGATCTGTACGTCGTCGACGTGAACACGGCCACAGTCAGGCGACTGACACAGACGCTCGAGATCGAGAGTAATCCAACGTTCAGCGCCGACGGCCGCGAAGTGTTTTTCGTCCGCGACAACAATGTCTACTCGGTCGCCCTCGACGGCGGTCTCATTAGGCAACTCACCGATATTCGTCCGACGGGAGCGGCCGCGGCTCCAACCGCGGTTGCCGCCGGTGGTCGCGGCGGCGGGCGTGGTGGTGGCGGACGCGGAGGCGCGACGGAGGGTCGCGGGGGCGCAGCGACAACAAACACCCAGGCCGACACCTCACAGCGCGGCAGCCTCGGACGCCAACAGCGCGAGCTGTTCAACGTTATTCGCGATCGCGTGCAGGACGACAGCGTCCGCCGCGCTGAGCAGGATGCGCGCGCCGCGCTTCGTATGCATCCGTTGAACTTGATGGCCGGCGAGCGAATCGGGTCGTTGGCAATGTCGCCAAACGGACGCGCGCTGCTGATCACGACGACGATCCCCGATGACCGCGCGCTCGCGACTCGCGTCCCCAACTACGTCACCGAGAGCGGCTATACCGAAGACATCACCGGCCGCACGAAAGTCGGCGACTACCAGAACGGCGGCCGCGTCGCGTTCATGACGTTGCCATCCGGCACGGCGCGGTTCCTCAGCCTGAGCAGCGACACGCGCACGTCCTCGTCCGCCCAAGTACTCGGCTGGACGGACGACGGCAGTCGCGCGCTGGTGTTCTCCACGAGCAGCGACTTCAAGAATCGTTGGATCAACACCGTGACCTCGGACTCCGGCACGGTGAAGATGATGGACACGCTGCACGACAGTGCTTGGGTTGCAGGCCCGTGTTTCGGATGCGGCGGCTGGTACGACGGCGGCAAGCGCTTCTGGTTCATCTCCGAAGCCGATGGGTACGCGCATCTGTACACGATGAACGCCGACGGCAGCGATCGCCGTCAGCTCACGAAGGGCGCGTGGGAAGTGAACGCCGTCTCGTTGTCGCGCGATGGAAAATCGTTCTACCTCACGACGAGCGAAGCGTCGCCGTTCGAGCAGCACATGTATCGCATGCCCGTGGGGGGCGGCGCGCGCGAGAAACTCACGAGCAAAGTCGGCGGGCACACGGGCGTGTTGTCGCCGGACGAGTCGTCGATCGCGGATGTCTATTCGTCGTCGAACCGCCCGCCTGAATTGTTCGTGCAAGCAAGTCGTGCGGGCGCAGAAGCGGCGCAACTCACAACGTCGCCGACGAAGGAGTGGCTCGCGTTCAACTGGATCGTGCCTGAGATCGTGATGGTGCCGGCGTCAGACGGCATCAAGGTTCCCGCGCGCATTTATCGCCCCAAGGACATGCACGCGTCGGGGAATGGCGCCGCAGTGTTGTTCGTGCACGGCGCCGGCTATCTGCACAACGTCCACAACTATTGGTCGAGCTATTCGCGAGAGTACATGTTCAATCAGTATCTCGCGTCCAAGGGCTACATCGTGCTCGACATGGACTATCGTGGCTCAGCGGGCTACGGGCGCGATTGGCGCACGGCGATCTATCGCTTCATGGGCGGACGCGATCTGCAGGATGAAGTCGACGGCTCCAAATATCTCAAGAAGGAATTCGGCGTCGACCCCGAACGCATCGGGATGTATGGCGGCAGCTACGGCGGGTTCATGACGCTGATGGCCTTGTTCACGGAACCGAAATACTTCGGTGCCGGCGCGGCGCTGCGTCCTGTAACGGATTGGGCGCACTACAATCACGGCTACACGGCGCGCATCCTCAACTTCCCCGAGCAAGACACGCTCGCCTACCGGCGTTCATCGCCGATCTTCCTCGCCGAGGGACTCGAGGATCCGCTTCTCATTCTGCACGGGATGGTGGATACGAATGTCCATTTCGAGGACAGCGTGCGACTGACGCAGCGGCTCATCGAGCTTGGGAAAAAAGGATGGTGGCTCGTTCCCTACCCGGTCGAGGACCACGGATTCTTGCGCCCCGATTCGTGGACCGACGAGTATTCGAGAATCTTCAATTTGTTCGAGACGACGATTCGGCGCGGCAAGTCCGCGACGCAAAGCGCCGCCGCCATCGGAGGTACCAAGTGACCGCTGCTGAATTCGTGCGCTCGACGGGATCGAGAATCGAGCGCGCCGCGTGCATCGTTCGCCGGATCATTGGCGTCCCCGACTACGATCGATATCTCGCGCACGTGCGCGTCGCGCACCCAAACACGGAGCCAATGTCGCGCGAGGAGTTCACGCAGGAGCGCCTCATCGATCGTTACAGTCGCCCGGGATCGCGCTGCTGCTAGTGAATCAAGGCGCCAACCCGCCGAGCACGAATCAATCCAAATTGAGACGGAGCTGTTCGAGTTTCCGTAGTGTTTCCTGTTCGTAAGACGGACGGACTCCACCGCACCGACTCGAGCTTGGAACAAGAGGAGAGCACGAATCTCACGAATGACACGAATTGAATCGTGATCGGGATGCTGCATCTCGGCGAAGCACACCGCCTTGATTTTGGAACGGCGATCGGGAAGCCACGATGTGGCGTCCCGTCACCCCAAAAAAGACAAGCCCGTCGCATTGGAGCGTCCCGCCCATCGGTTCCATTCGTGCACATTCGTGCCATTCGTGCCATTCGTGCTCACACGGTTCAAACTCTCCGCGTCGACTCGATGCTGGAATAATCGGATGGAAGCCTCCGGCGTAAGTTCTCGCCGCTGCTGTTGCATCGACCGGTTGAGGCCAAGTCCAATTCGTGTCCAGGAAATTGGGAATTCGGTCTCAGTTCACTAGTCCGCCCGCAACGCGATCACCGGGTCCACCCGGCTCGCCCGCCGCGCCGGCGCCCACGACGCCACGACACCGATTCCAATCACCAATGCCGCGACGGCACCGAAGATCACCGGGCTTCTCGCTGAGACGTCGAACAACAACGGCTGAACGAAACGCCCGGCGACGATCGCGATGGCGACGCCGACCACCACGCCGCCCGCCGTCGTCGCCACTCCACGACTGACGACCTCGCGCACGATCCGTCCGCTCGTCGCTCCCAGCGCCAACCGCACCCCCAGCTCGCGCGTCCGGTCGGCGACGAGATACGCGATCACGCTGTACAACCCCACCGACGCGATCACGAGCGCCAAGACACCAAAGACACCGAACATCGCCGCGCCCAACTGCCACGGTCGAAACTCCGGATCGATCGCCGTTTGAATGGTCGCGATCCGCGTATATGAGAACTCTGGCATGGCGGCCATGGCATGCTGCAGCGCCAACATCCCGTCGGCGACGGAACCGCGCGGGCGCACCACGAGCTCCGATCCGCCGAACCCCACTTCCTGGCCGAGCGGGATGTAGTACTGCATGGTCGCGGGTTCGCGCACGCTTCCGCGATGTACGTCGCCCACGACTCCTACGACGCTCGAGCACGTTGGCGGTGACGCCGCCGGTTGCGTGACGACATGCCCGTCCACGAGCTTCACCCTCGGCTTCGCGTCGCCAATGATGAGACATTTACCGATCGGATCTTCACCGGGCCACACAGCCTTTGCCATCGTTTCTCCGACGATCGCGACCAGGCTCGTTCCCGAATGATCGCTCGACGTAAACGAACGCCCTCGCCGAACCGCCATGCCCAGGGTCGCGAAGTAGTCGCCGCTCACCGCACTCACCTTAGCTCGCTCGCCGTTGACCAGCATCAGCGAATCGCGCCCCGGAATGGTGACGTCGATCGTAAATCCGTTGCCGTAGGGACTTCCGATCGAGATCGCGGCGTGTTCGACCCATGGCAGGGTCTGCAGGCGATACAGCGCATCTTGATAGCCCTGCGCGCGAACGGCGCGCGCATCCTTGCCCTCCGTGGCGCTCGGAGCAAAACGCGGTTGCGCGCGAATCACGCGAGCCGGCTGAAATCCAAGATTGACCGAGCGGACGCGCGAGAGACTTTGAACGAACAACCCCGCGCCGATTAGTAGCACAACCGAGAGTGCCGCCTGCACCATCGACAGCGCCGCGCGTCCGGTTCCGCGGCGACCGCCGCCCTCGCGATCGCCGGTCTTGAGCGATCCCGTGAGATTGACGCGTGTGGCCTCGAGTGCCGGCGCGAGGCCAACCAGCAATCCGACCGCGACGGCAACGATGAGAGTGAACCCGAATACGCGTTGATCGATCGCGCCTGCCGACCACGCCACGTTCGACAACAACGTGGCGCGCATGAGACCCCCGCCCATCCAGGCAACCATCACCGCCGCGAACGCGCCGGCGAATACGACCAGCATCGTCTCGGTCAGCAACAATCGAACGAGTCGCAAGCGTCCGACGCCGAGCGCGAGGCGAACAGCAATCTCTCTACGCCGGCGGCGCGTTCGCGCGACGAACAAGTTCGCGACATTCGCGCAGGTGATCAGCAGGACCACGACCGCCACACCCATCAACCAGCGAGACACACTCACCACTGGCGGCGCTGCGCCACCGCCGCCATACCAAAGCGGCCGCAGCGACGCGACGAGTTGACGCATCGCCGGTCTGTCGCCGTCATACGCAGCACGCAGGACTCTCGTCGCTTCAGCGCCCGCCCGTTCCGTCGTGACGCCTGGCTTTAGTCTGGCGACGACGCGAAGCCACTGCGCCCGATATGTTGTCGGCCAATCGGGTGTCGGGTTGGTGAGACTCATCGGGAACCACACGTCGGCGCGCACTCGCTCTGGTCCCGTAAACCCATTCGGCGCGACGCCCACCACCGTGTATGGGCTGTCGCCGAGCGTAATGCGTCGCCCGACGATGTGCGTGTCCCCGCCGAATTCCGATTGCCAAAAGTCTTCGCCGATGACGACAACCTGCTCGCCGCGCGGCGGTCGATCTTCGGTGACATCGTAGAATCGACCCATCACCGGTTTCACGCCAAGCATCGGGAACAGATCCCAGGTCGCGCGCGCCGCCGGGATTTCGCGCTTCTGATTCCCCGTGGTGAGCAGCGCGATCTCGTTCGTGGAATACGCAGCGACTCCCGCGAAGGACGTCGCCCGGTCTCGAAGCGTCGCGTAGGTCACCCATCCAACGAACGACTCGGTCCTCACACCGCTCGCGCCTGCGTTCGTCGTGAGATAGAGACGATCGACGCGCCTCGCGTCCACCACGTGCTCGGGTCCGCGCAGCATCAGCCGATCGATCACGCCAAACATCGTCGCATTGGCGCCGATCCCAAGCGCGAGCGTGGCGATGACGCCGGCGGTGAACAGCGGTTCGCGACCCAACGATCGCAACGAGACGACAATGTCCTGGCGCAGCGAGTCGAACCGTTCGCGCCAATCCTGCCGGCGGCGGCCCTGCTCGCCGATGTCTATGAGCGTTGAGCGCACCTGTGCCTCGTCACCGAATTGTTCTTGCGCCGCGCGTTCGGCGTCGGAGCGTGACATGCCGCCCGCCATGAACTGTTCGACGCGCATTTGAACGTGAAATCGAACTTCGTCGTCCACGTCGTCCTGCACGGTTCGTCGCCAGATGCGCCGCGACCGGCGCCAGAGTGAATCGCTCATCGTCTCTCCCTTAACCTGGCTGCGTGGTCGTGCGGAGCACTTTGCCCACAGCAGCGACGTAGTCGGACCAGCCTTTGGTTTCCGCGAGCAGTTGTTTGCGGCCGAGCGGCGTCAACCGGTAAAACTTCGCTCGGCGTCCGAGCGCGGACACACCCCACTCGGCGGCGATCCAGTCACGTTGCTCCATGCGGTGTAACGCCGTGTAGAGCGCGCCATCGAGCACCGTGAGCGACCCGCCCGACGACTGCTCGATCCACCGCGCGACGGCATAGCCGTGCTTCGGCCCCCAATTGAGCCCGCGCAGCACGAGAATATCCAGCGTCCCCAGCACCATCTCCATGCGCGTCTCCTCACTCAACGGTCAGTGCATCAACGATTGAGGCATCCTAACATGGACAGACACGGCCGGCAAGAAAAACGTTGGGTGCCTGTTCGGTGAGGCGTCAGGCCGGTCGGCGACTCGACGGCAGGAACGACATTCCCAACGCGGCGACCAGGGCGAATACCGCGCCCATGCTGAACGCGGCCGGCGACCCGAACCGATCCCAGACGACGCCGAAAATCAACGAGGCCGGCAACGCGCCAATGCCCACGGCGAGGTAGTACCATCCGTACGCCGCACCACGTTGCTCCTTGGGCACGACGTCGGCAACAAGCGCCAACTCCGCGCCCTCGGTGAGCCCGAAGAAGGTGCCGTAGCTCGCGAACAGCGCCCACGCTTGCCACGACTGACTCGCGCGCGCGAACAAAAAATACACGAACGCATACACCAGCCATCCCGCCACGAGCACCGGACGACGCCCCACACGGTCCGACAACGCACCACCCGGCACGTTGGACAGGCTCTTCACACCATTCAACACGGCCCAGAGGATCGGCGCGAGCGCCACCGAGACTCCGAGCTCCTTGGCGCGCAACAGCAGAAACGCGTCCGTCGAGTTGCCGAGCGTGAACACGAAAATCACGACGAGAAACGCCCAGAAGCGCCCGCCCATTCCGGCGCTCAACCTCGCCTTCGTCCCGCCGGCCGTCTGCTTGCGATCGACTTCGCGAATCCCAACCACCGCGATGACGATCGCGATGACGCCCGGGATGGCCGCGAGCCAGAACACGGTGCGAAGGGACGCATGCCACCAATGCAAAATGGCGAACGCGATCAGCGGCCCGAGAAGCGCACCGGCGTTGTCGGCCGCGCTGCGCACGCCGAACGCGCGTCCGCGCAACGACGGATCGACGGAATCGGCGATCAGCGCATCGCGGGGCGAATTGCGAATTCCTTTCCCCACTCGATCGCTCACGCGAATCAACAGCACCTGCGTGGCCGACTGCGCGATCGCGACGAGCGGGCGCACCACCGACGCCAACACGTACCCCACGACGACGAGCGGCTTTCTCCGACGCACCCGGTCCGACCACCATCCGCTAGCCAACTTGAGCAACGCGGCCACGGATTCCGCCGCGCCTTCGATCGCGCCGATAAAGCCCGCGTTCGCGCCCAACACGGTCGAGAGAAACACGGGGAGGAGCGGGTAGATCATCTCGGACGACACGTCGTTGAAGAAGCTCAACGCGCCGAGCACGTAGACATTTCGCCCGAGACGCGGGCGTCCAGCCGGCTCGTCCTTATCGGTGGCGTTCGGAGAGACGTTCATCGATTCGAATTTACCACTTGCGTGAAGTGCGCAAGGGATCGCTATTGATAGCATGGCAACGCGCTCGCCGGCGCCCTCGCTCCGTCCTCCGGATACCGCTTCCACACACCGCGGCCTCGCGGCAGCGCACGCGCGTTTGGCCGCGCGCGATGACGCGATCATCCGAACGCAAATCACGATCGCGCAAATCGCGGCGCCCACCGGCGAAGAACACGAACGCGGCGGTTGGGTCGCACGCCGTTTCCGCGATTGTGGTTTAGCGGACATTCACACCGATGCGGCGGGCAACGTCATCGGGCGCCGAACCGGTGCCCAAGACGCACCTGCCGTCGTCATCTGCGCGCACCTCGACACCGTATTTCCGCGCGAGACCAACTTGTCTGTCCGTCGCGACGGCGAACGGCTCGTCGGCCCGGGCATCAACGACAACGGGCGCGGTTTGGCCGTGATGCTCGCCCTCGCGAGCGAGATCGACGGCGCGCGGCTCCGGCCTCGTCGACCGGTAGAATTCGTTGCGACCACTGGCGAAGAAGGCGCGGGCGATCTCCGTGGAGCAAAATTCTATTTCGCCGATCGCGGACGCGACGCCCACGCCATGGTCGCACTCGACGGCGCCGGCGACGAACGAATCATTCACCGCGCACTCGGCTCCCGTCGCTTTCGTGTGTCCTACGCCGGACCGGGCGGACACTCGTGGGCCGCGTTCGGCGTCCCGAACGCGGTACACGCCGCAGCCGGCGCGGCAGCGCGCCTCGCCGCGCTTCCTCTCCCTGCTAACCCGCGCACCACACTGTCCGTCGGACGCATCGGCGGGGGACTTTCCGTCAACTCGATTCCCGACGCGGCCTGGCTCGAGATCGATCTCCGCTCGACGTCGGCCGCGCAACTCGACGAGACCGAACGCGCGATCCAGACAATCGCTCGCGTCGCCGCCGAAGAAGAGAATGCAAAGCGCGCACTCGGAACGCGCGCGCTGACGTTTCAGGTCGAATCGATTGGATCGCGGCCGTGTGGTGAGACGTCAATGGACCACTCCCTCGTTCGGGCCGCGGTCGACGCCACTCGCCTCGTGGGACGGCAGCCGGATCTCGCGCTCGCGTCGACTGACGCGAACGTCCCAATCAGTCAGGGCATTCCGGCGATCGCCATCGGCGCCGGAGGCCGCGGAGGCGATGCGCACACGCACGGTGAATGGTTCGACAACATTCACGGAACCGTCGGCGTGGCGCGCGCACTCACAATCCTGATGGCGGTCGCCGAATTGGCGTAGCGACCGCGGCCACGCTTGTAACTACCGTCACTCGGTCTGCGATGGCTCCGCGCGCGCCAATGCGCGTCCGAGAATCCGAATAACGGCATACGTCTCGATGCCAAGAATGGCCGCGGCAGCGATGATGACGAGTGCCAGCGATACCGGTTGCGACCGTTGCATCCAGGCGACGACGATCCAGCCGACGCCGAGGGGAATGACGAGTGCGATGGCGAGCGAGAAAAAGTTGGAGATGGTCGCCAACACGTTTTGTCCAAGCGCCTCGACTCCGGTGCTCACCGTTGGTCCGAGACGCACCCACCCGGGAAACAACACGGCCGTGCCGTTTTGAATCGTGGCCAGCGCAGCATTGAGCGACAGAACCGCGAACGGCGCCGCGACAAAGAGCGCGAGCCGAACCTCGGCCGGCAGTATTTGTGCGGTCGACGCAAGCATGGCGAAGTACGCAACGATGATGAGACCGATCTGCACCAACGCCATGGGAAGGGCGGAGGACGCAATTTCTGCCATGACGATCTGCTCAGGCGCGATCGGGAGCGTCTTGAGCAACGGAAGATGCTGCATGTCGTGACGCAAATCGTTTCGAATCAGGCGGCCGCCGAACAGGAGGAGCATTCCCGCAAACGCCATCGAGCCGGACGCGATCCTCGCCGCCAAGTCGGTCTCACCGCTTCCCATCGCCGTGCCGAGTGCAATCGCCATCACCGCCGGGCCAATGAATACACGCCACTGCGACGTGCGGCGCAAACAGAGGATGTTCTTCCACACGATGGCGAGCGCGGGATGTCCAACCGCCGCGAGCTTGATCGTCGAGGTCGCAGACGCCGGTGCCGCGGGCACCGCCAACGCTCGTCTCGATCGCGCGTCGAGCCGTCGCGCGCGTTCAGCAGACGCCTTGATCGCCGCATCCTCGAACGCTGCATCCGTTCGCAGCACCCAGAAGGCGTGAACGAGCATGACGCCGAGCGCTGGAAGAATGGCGTAACTCCATTCGCCAACCGATTTCGCGAACGTCGGGGCGACGACGAGATGAAAGGGAAACAAACCCCAATACGCCGGCGGGTCAGCCAACACTCGTCCGAGCGCGGTGAAAAATGGACCGATACCCTCGCCCGTCCACAACTCGTCGCGCGCGCCGATCATTCCCGCGGCGATCGCAACGCCCACCGCGACGAACGCAACGATCGACGCGCGATGGCGGCGCGCGCCCGCCGCACCATGTTCCCGCCACGACGACCGCACAAGTGCCGCGCCGAGCCGGTGAAAGTTGAGCGTCGAAAACAACACCCACAGGCTGATCGCGCGAAGCGGTGACGGCAGCGCCGTTCCTCCGCGGCGCAACACGAATACCCAGATGAGCGCGTTGATCACGACGGCGAACTGCGCTCGAAACAATTTGTATTTGATCAACTGCCGCCGCGTCACCGGCGCCGAGAACAGCATCGACACCTCAGCCTGTGTGAACGCGAGCGCGGTGGCGTCGGAACCGAAGACCCACGAGCCCATGAGCGTCACGACGATGAGCAGCGTCACGATCATTTCCGTCGGCTGCCCAAGGAAGAAGGACGTGGCTTCGGCGGTCCCGTGGCTCAGCGGTCGAACGAGGAAGCCCCACACGTACAGTCCACCGACGATCAGCGCCGCAGCGTAACGCGGTCGCCGGGCGCGGCGCACCATACCGACAATGCGATTGCGCGCACTTGTGACAGAGAGATAGAGAAACGCGTTCACACAGCCGGCGCGGCGCTCGGGTCGCCTGTGAGTGCAAGGAACACGTCTTCCAACGAGCGGCCGGCAAGATGCGGATGTGCGCCGATGATTTCGTCGATCGTTCCATACGCAATGCCTTCGCCGCGGCGCACGACGAGCAGCTTCGTGCACAACTCCTCGACCAGGTTGAGCAGATGCGAGCTGAGAATCACGGCGGCGCCCGCGGCGGCGCGCGCGATGATCGTCTCACGCATGCGACGGATGCCCGCGGGATCGAGGCCGGTGAGTGGCTCGTCGAGAATCAGCGCGGTCGGCGAATGCAGCAGCCCGCACGCGATGGCCAACTTCTGACGCATGCCGCGCGACAACTCTCCCGGCAAGGCACGCCGCTTCTCGACGAGCTCTAGCTCATCGAGCAAAACCGGAATGCGCGCCTCGACATCGGCGACGCCGTACAGCCGCGCGATGAACCGCAAATGTTCTTCGACCGACAGATAGTCGAACAGATGCGGTTCGTCGGGGATGAACGCCAACGCACGCTTGGCGGGAATCGGATCGGAACGCATGTCGTGTCCGGAGATCGCCACCGTCCCGCGCGACGGCGAAATGATGCCGGCGAGACAGCGAAGCGTCGTCGTCTTCCCGGCACCGTTTGGCCCGACGAGACCGAGTATTTCGCCCATCCCGACGTCGAACGACAAGCCTCGGACAGCGGTGAAGTCCCCGTAGAGCTTCGTGATCTCGCGAACAGCAATCATGCGGTCACGACGAGACCTTCACCACCGAATGATCGCTCACGTTCACATGCCCGTGCGCCCCGTCGACCAACGCCGAGTCGCCGATGATCGACCCGGCGAGCGTGGAGTTGGTGATCGTCGTTTCGTTGCCGACGATCGTGTCGGTCAGCGTCGATCCCTCGATTCGGCTGCCGCGGCTGATGGAGACGTTCGGTCCAACCGTCGACTTGATCAACGTCACGTCGTCTTCGATATACACGGGGTCGACGATCGTGACGCCCGCGGGAACCGACGCCGGACGCCGAGCTGAGCCGCGCTCGAGGATCGTGCGATTGGTTTCGAGGAGCGTGCCCTGCTCGCCGGCATCGTACCAACCCTCGACGTCGATCACCTGAATCTTGGCGCCGTGATCGATCATGTACTGGAAGGCGTCGGTGAGGTAAAACTCGCCCTTGTTCTTGGGCTGCGTCAGCACGTGCTCGATACCTTCGTACAAGAGTTTCCAGTTCTTTATATAGTATAGTCCAATGTTCGCGCGTTTCGAGATCGGCGTCGTTGGCTTCTCGACGATCTTCGTCATGTTGCCGTCGGCGTCCGTCACCACGACGCCGAAGCGTTGATAGTCGTCGACGGTCTTCACCCAGATGATGCCGTCCGCGGTGCTGGTCTTCACCACAGACAGGTCGGCGTCGAAGATCGTGTCCACGAAAATGATGAACACGGGCTGATCGACGTACGGCCGCGCCAACGCCACGGCGCCTGCCGTGCCGTCCTGCACTTTCTGCTCGATGAATACCGAGTCGAAGGGATACTTTGCTCGCGCGTACGCTTCGACTTTGTCCTTGAGGTGTCCCGTGACGTAGACAACCTGCTCGACGTTGCCGAGTCGCTGCAGATCATCCATCACGTAGTCGATCACGGGCTTGCCCGCGATCTTGAGCATCGGCTTGGGCGTGATGTGCGTGTGCGGGCGCAGGCGCGTCCCCTTCCCCGCGAGCGGAATGATGACTTTCATGGGGCGCTCGTCCCCTCGCGTCCGTACCGATCTTTCAGACGGACAACGTCGTCGAGGTGCGGCGTGGACACTTCGAGAATATCACAATCGGTGATGGCTTCCATTTGATGAATCGTACCCGGTGTAATGCGATACGCCTGGCCGAGCGTCAGTCCGACGTCACGCGGCTGGTCGTTTTCCCAGATGCGGTAAATGAGGTCGCCCGAGAGGAGAAAGATCGTCTCGTCCTTCACGTTGTGATATTGCACGGACAGCGCCTGTCCGGCGGTGATGTGCAGAATTTTGCCGACGTACGTATCCGTGTGTGCCCAGATCGTCTCGTGGCCCCACGGTTTGGGAACGTGCTTGACGCTCGCTGGTCCGCTCATGTGCCGCCGTTGTTCATGGGAGTTGGATCGCGCTGGAAGGGTGGCGTGAATCGGGCATCCGAGAAATAAACGCATTGCGAGCGTAGACGGATAGTCGGGCACGGTTACTGCCTCTCCCAACGATCCATGATCCTGGCGCCTCGCTACCTGCCTCGCCTCGCCGCGACGGTCGGACTGTTCACGCGATACGGTCTGGCCGACTTCGCGAAGCAGCAGGGACTCGAAGGCATGGGACACGACGCCGACCCGGTCGACAGCGACGGCGGCTCACCAGAACAAGCGCTCGCGTTCCGCAAACGATTGGTCGAGCTCGGACCCGCCTACATCAAGCTCGGCCAAGTTCTCTCCATGCGGCCGGATCTGTTGCCGCCGTCATACATCCAGCAATTGGCAACGCTTCAGGACGACGTCGACCCCATCCCCGTCGCCGATATCAAAGCAACGATCGAGGCCGAGCTGGGCGGCCGCGTCAGCAAGTTGTTCTCGAGTTTCGACGACGAACCACTCGGCACCGCCAGCATGGGGCAGGCGCACGCCGCGGAGCTGCGAGACGGCCGCCCGGTAGTCGTCAAAGTGCAGCGACCCAACCTGCGCGAATTGCTCTCCGACGACATCCAGTTCTTCCGCGAACTTGCGCAGTTCATGACAGAACGCACGTCGGCCGGCACACGCATCGACATGATCGGTATCGTGCAGCAGCTCGAGCAAGCGCTTTCCGATGAGCTCGACTACCGGATTGAAGCCCGCAACGCCGCGCTGTTCCGGCGCTCGCTCGCCGATTTTCCGAGAATTCTCGTGCCGCGCGTTGTCGAGGCGTACACCACCGAGCATGTGTTGACGGCCGAGCGTATTCGCGGAACTAAGATCGATCGCGTGTCGCCGCTCGCGCGCCTCGAGCATGACTTTCATCCCGTCGCCGACGCGCTCACGCGCGCGTATCTGAAGCAGATCACAATCGACGGACACTTTCACGCCGATCCGCATCCCGGCAATGTGTTCATCGTGGTGCCGGAGTCGATCAATCCGCCAACGCCGTCCGAGGTGAAAGCGAACGACCGGCGCTCAGTGGTCCGCGATGCCGTCACTCCACTCTCCAAGATCGAAGCGCAGGCGCAGGAACACGCCGCGTATCAACCGTTCGACATCGACGTCAAGCTCGCACTGATCGATTTCGGAATGACCGCGCGGTTGTCGGATACGCTCAAGCAGCAAGTCGTCCGCCTGCTCTTGGACCTCGCCGACAATCGCGGCGACGATGCGGCCGAAACGCTGATCGAGATCGGCACGATGTTGCCCGAGTTCGATCGCGACGCATACGTGCGCGAGATCGCCGGATTGATGGCGCGCAACTATCATCTCGCGGCCGGTGAGCTCGATGCCGGCGCCATTCTGTACGAGTTGATCAACATCTCATATCAGCGGGGACTTCGGTTGCCCGCCGAGCTCACGCTCCTGGCGAAGGCGCTGTTCAACCTCGCCGCGGTCACGAAGGCGCTCGACTGGTCCTACGATCCCATCTCCACGATTCGCGAATTCGCCAATCAGATCGTCGGCGAGCGCATGAAGCGCGAGCTCAACCCGCGGCGACTCTATCGGTTGGCCACGCAGGGCGGCGAGCTGTTGGCGGCACTCCCGCACCGTCTCGATCTCATCACCGCGCGCATGGCGAGCAACGAGTTCGAGACGAAGGTGCAGGTCCCGCAGTTCGCCTCATTGATCGAGGCGCTTCAAAAAGTCGCCAACCGGGTGTTCTGCGGTCTCGTGCTCGCCGGCCTGCTCGTCGCCAGCGCGATGCTTCTTCCGTACCACCCGTCGCTCGGCACTGGCGGATTCATGCTCGCCGGCGCGATCGGACTCTGGATGGTGTTGGCCATTTTGTGGACGGACCGGCAGCGACGCCGAGGGTAGTCGGTCGCCGTGCGTTCCGCCGTCAGCGCCAGAGATCGCCGACGGTGATCACCCACCGCGGCGCGAAGGATCCATTTCCGCCCAAGCCCTTCCCGCCCGCCAATCCGGCCTGGTTGACGAACACCGGCGCGTCGAGACGAACGTACATGTCGCGATCGTACAGCTTTCCCTTGACGATCAGCCCCGTCCCGGCGTCCGTCATTAGAGAATTAGTAAGCATCAGAAGTTTGGATGACCCGTAGCCGCCGTCGCCAAACACGCTGAACGATAGCGACGCCTGCCCCCACGCCCCGCGGAACGTCAGCAGCCGTTGCACCAGCTCGGCGTTGGCCGATGCCACGCCGTCGAGCGGTACATTCAAGTCAAAACCGCGAAACCCGGCGCCGCCCACCGGCAGATAGTTGATGCCTGTCTGCTTCAACAAGGCGCCGCGCGGCCGGAATAGATCGTTGTTGAACGTTTCGAGCGGATCTTGCGACGACGCGAACACAGCGCGCTGGCGCGGCGCGTTGTGCGCCACGCCGCCGTAGATGCGCATGTGCACCTGCGACGCCGTTCCGATGATCGAGCGCACGACGCCGATCGAACCTTCGGCCCGAACATAAGCACGCTGGGGCTCCGAGCCGCCGATTCGATTGTTCGTCGTTACGCCGCTGGCAAGGGCGCCGCGCAGCGTCGTCGACTCGCTATCAGGATCCGCTGCGGTTTTGTACAGGCCCGTGGCACCGGCTTCGAACAAACTGGAATTCGACCATTGCTCGGGAAGCAGCAGCGAGTCGGTGGGCAATACCGCAGTCGCGTAGAGCTTCGCGTTGATCGTCGGACCCGGCGTCACAATGAACGGACTGAGATCAAACTTCTTGAACACGCTCGCGTTGAGCATTCCATCAAGAAAGTTGACCGCGCCGCCGTATCCCATCAGCGGCCGATCGAAGCCGGGGAGATACAGATTCTCGGCGCGCGCCCAGAACTGCAGCCGCGTGAGAAAATTTGGTTGACGCCCGGTGGGACCGCGCGGCCCGCGCGACGAGAAGGCGATGCCGCCGTCGTGGATGTCGACCATCGACAGATAATTCGTCTTGGCGCGAATGCCGACGATCGGACCCTGCGGGTCGCTGAACCATCCGGCCGGCGAGAGCGCGACGATCGTATGCGATCGGTCGTTCTGCTCGAGGTACGGCCAGTTGTACGTGACGCGCGGCTCGCGCACCGTGATCAGAAATCCGCTCTGGATGTTGTTCCGCCAATCCCAATCCCAGGTCAAATGATTAGGGTCCAGCTCGACCAGCGTCGGGCGCTCGGTGGTGACGATGCTCACCACTTGCTCATCCACGAGCGGATCTGCGCGCCCGAATGTCCAACCCGACGCGGTCTTCACGCCAACCGGCATTGGATGCCGAAGCTCGCCGTGCCGCGTGACGCGCGCTGTCGTCTCGTAACGGGCGCCGTCCGTCTTGATGTTGACGCTGCCGAGCGAGTAGTCCATCAACCCGGTTCCACGTACCCATTGGTCGAAGAACCAAGTGAGCGCGTGGCCATAGGTGCGTTCCCCTGACGCGCGCATCGCGCGTTCGTCCACATGCTTGAGCGCCCATCGGTTGTAGTAGTCGTGCATGAACGCGCGAAACGCCGTGTCACCCATGACATCGCGCAAATGTCCGTACATCAGCTTCGCGCGATCGTAGATCATGTCGTTGTAGATCCCGAACTCGCTGAACTCCGCCGCGTTCGTGCCGATCGGCTGCGCCCGGCCCAGAAGCTCGAGCCGGACTTGCGCGA
>Ga0193753_10001687_pt1 | contig 18557 bp, 17 predicted proteins | sample H1c2metaG_FD_144925 | JGI IMG/M metagenome (GOLD analysis project Ga0193753, IMG submission 144925) | Soil microbial communities from a riparian zone of the East river system, Colorado, United States - H1c2 | ecosystem: Environmental > Terrestrial > Soil > Riparian zone | place: USA: East...
CCCCCGAAGAGCCCCTAGTCACTCCTGGCCTCTACACCTCGAGCTCGAGGCCCTCGGCCGCGGCGGTGAGCCGGATGTCGCGCCCGCCCAGGCGGTCGAGCTCGGCCCGGCAGGCGCCGACCAGGTCGTCGACCGCGTCGTCGGCGTAGTCCTGATCGTAGTGGAAGAGGACCAGGTGGCGCGCGCCGGCCGCGACCGCCGCCGACGCCGCGCACGCGTAGGACGAGTTGCCGCGCTCGAGCCGGGTGGCGCGGTCGGCCGGCGTGTAAGTGGCGTCGTGGATGAGGAGGTCGGCGCCGCGGTAGAGCTCCAGCACCTCGCGGCTCGGCCCCGCGGGCGGATAGCCGGCGTCGGACGCGTAAACCAGCGCGCGGCCGTCCTCCTCGAGCCGGTAGGCCAGCGCCGAGGTGTGCCCGTGCGGGTTGGGCTGGGCGGTGACGCGCAGCCCGGCCACGTCGTACTCCTCGCCGGCGACGACCGCGGTGAAGCCGATCGCCGCGCCCAGGTTCTTGAGCGTGCAGATCGGGGAGAAGTGCGGGTTCATCTGCCCCTCGAGGATTCCCTCGAGCATGTCCGACGAGTGCGCGTTGCCGTGAATCGCCAGCTGGTTGCCGGGCACGAACACCGGCGGGAAGAACGGGAAGCCCTGGATGTGGTCCCAGTGGGCGTGCGAGAGCAGCACCGCGGCGCTGCCCTGGCCGCGGCCGAGCGGGCCGGTCATCAGCTCGGCGCCGAGCCGCATCGCGCCGGTCCCCATGTCCAGGATGACCAGCTGATCGCGCCCGCCGGTCACCGAGACGCACGAGGTGTTGCCGCCGTACCGGTTGGTCTCCGGACCCGGGGCCGGGATCGCGCCGCGCACCCCCCAGAAGCGGATCTTCATCGGCCCACCTCGGACCCCAGATCGACCTCGAGCCCCTCGTAGGCGGCGACCAGCCGCAGCCGGGTGCCGACCACCGCCGCGCGACAGGCGGCCAGGATCGCGTCCTGCTCGTCGTCGGTGCGCTGCGGCGCGTGGTGATAGAGAGCCAGCGTGCCGACCTCGGCCTCGCGCGCGATCGCGATCGCGTCGTCCGGCGTGGAGTGACCCCAGTGCGGCTTCTGGCGGTACTCGGCCGGCGTGAACTGGGTGTCGTAGATGAGGAGATCCGCGCCGCGGCACAGATCGACCAGCGCCTGGCGCATGACCGACAGCGCGGCCGCCTCGGCCGGATCGAGCGGCGCGCCCGGCGCCGGCGGCTGGCCGATGAACTCGTGCTCGAACAGGATGTCGCGGAACGGCGCGGTGTCCGACGCGTAGACGATGGAGCGCCCGCCGTGCTCGATCCGGAACGCGAGCGCGATCCACGGGTGGTTGAGCCGGGTGCAGCGGACCTGGGCCGGCCCGATCGCGAAGCTCTGGCTGTCGCCCAGCTCGTGGAAGGTGACGTCGGCCCGCAGCTCGTCGAGCGGCACCGGGAAGTACGGGCTCTCGGTCTGCGAGGCGAACACCGCGCGGAGGTGGGTGTCCCGCCGCCGGGCGTAGACGTGCAGCCGGTTGCCGCGGGTGTAGAGCGGGGCGAAGAACGGCAGCCCCTGGATGTGGTCCCAGTGGGTGTGGCTGATGAGCAGGTGGGCGGTGCCGTTGCCCGATCCGAAGGGGCCGCCGGCCAGCTCCTTGCCCAGACGACGGATCCCGGTCCCCGCGTCGATGATGATCGGGTCCATTCCTTCGACGTCGATCTCGACGCAGGAGGTGTTGCCGCCGTACCGGTTCGTGGTCGGACCGGGGACCGCGATGGAACCTCGGACGCCCCAGAAACGAGCCCGCATGCCTTCGGTCAGGCTAGCACGCGGAAGTATGCAAGATCCATCAGTTCACTTGACGGCGGGCGCGCGCGGGGCACAGAGGACGTGATAGCCTTCTCGGCCGTGGCCGAGAGCGAGTGGATCGGCGCCACGCTGTCCGAGGCGTGGTCCGACCTGACGTTGGTCCTGGTGCTCGGGTTCGTGGTCGCGGTCGCCATCCGCAGCCGCGAGACGCGCTCCGCGCGCAGCCGCGCGAGCATGCGCGGCACCGGGTTCCTCCTCCTCCTTCACCTCGCGTCGCTGCCGCTGCTCGGCTACCTCGAGGCCAACGCCGCCACGTCGTACCCGATGTGGCGCCTGGTCTCGATCTCGATCGCGACGATCGCCGGGATCACGATCGCCCTGGCGATCGTGTTCGACGGGCTGCTCCGCTGGGTGCGCGCGGAGGCGCCCCGCATCGTGCAGGACGTGGTCGGAGCCGGCGCGTTCGTGTTCGGCGGGCTGTTCCTGCTGTCCGCCTGGGGCGTGAACCTCGGCGGGCTGATCGCCACCTCGGCGGTCCTGACCGCGGTCATCGGCTTCTCGCTGCAGGACACGCTCGGCAACCTGATGGGCGGCATGACCCTGCAGATGGAGAAGTCGGTCCGCCCCGGCGACTGGCTGCAGATCGGCGACAAGGTCGGCCGGGTGCTGGAGGTGCGCTGGCGGCAGACGACGATCGAGACCCGCGACTGGGAGACGATCTGCGTGCCCAACAGCATGCTGGCCAAGAACCAGTTCACCGTGCTCGGCCGGCGCGCTGGCCAGCCGACCCAGCTGCGCCGCAAGGTGAAGTTCGACATCGACTACCGGTTCAGCCCGACCGACGTCATGCGCGTGGTCGAGGAGGCGCTGCGGCGCGCGCCGATCGAGGGCGTGGCGGCCGAACCGGTGCCCGACTGCGTGCACGGCGACATGCGGGACAGCTTCAACAGCTACACCGCGCGCTACTGGCTTTCCGACCTGCAGCGCGACGAGCCGGTCGACTCGCGGGTCCGCACGCGCATCTTCTTCGCCCTGCGCCGGGCCAGCATCCCGCTGACCTTGCCGGCCCACGCGATCTTCATGACCACCAACACCGAGGAGCGGCGCCAGCGCAAGGAGCGCGACCTGGACCAGAGCCGCGAGGAGGTGCTGCGCTCGGCCGAGCTGTTCCAGGGCCTCAGCCCGGACGAGATCGACCAGCTGGCCAACAGCCTGCGCTACTCGCCGTTCTCGGCGGCCGAGACCATGACCCGGCAGGGCAGCGAGGGGCACGACCTGTACCTCATCCACCGCGGCGAGGTCAGCGTCCGGGTCGATGCCGACGGGGTCGAGCGCGAGGTCGCCGCCCTCGGGCCCGGCATGTTCTTCGGCGAGCGCTCGCTCATGACCGGCGCGCCGCGCAGCGCCACCACCGTGGCCAGGACCGACGTCGAGTGCTACCGCCTGGCCAAGTCGGACCTCGAGAAGGTGCTGAAGCAGCGGCCGGAGCTGGCCGAGGCGATGGCCGAGATCCTGGCCCGGCGCGAGAGCGAGCTGACCAGCAAGCGTGAGGACGCCTCGCGCGAGTCGCGCGAGAAGCACATCGCCAGCCAGAAGCGGCAGATCGTCGGCAAGATCCGCAGCTTCTTCGGGCTGGGCTGAACCCGGCCGCGCGGCGAGAGGCCGCGAAGACGCCGGCGGCGGCGCCTTCGCGGGTGCAGGGGGCTCAGGCGCGCAGCGCGTCGATCGGGCGCATGCGCGACGCCCGGAAGGCGGGGATGATCCCGCCCAGGAGGCCGGTCATCCCGCCGACGATCACCGAGGTGACGACGATGCCGGGCGTCATCTGGAAGGTGAAGACGATCTCCGACCAGGACGCCCAGTTGATGACCGAGAACCTGACGAAGCTCATGAGCGACGCCAGCACCACGCCGATGGCGGCGCCGGTCATGGCCAGGACGATGCACTCCAGCGTGAACGACATCAGGATCGCGCGGCGCGAGAACCCGATCGCCCGCAGGGTGCCGACCTCGCGCTTCCGGTGGGCCACCGCCGTGTTCATCGTGATGAACGCGCCGATGACCGCCGCGATGATGAAGAAGACGCTGATGACCCAGCCGAGGACGGCCATCAGCATCGAGGTCGCCTCGCTCTGCTTCTCGTAGTAGGTCGTCTCGCGCAGGACCTCGAGGCCGAGCCGCTTGTCCTGCTCGACCGCCAGCTTGAACGCGTCGTGCTTGCTGGGCGAGTCGAGGGTCACGGTCGCGGACGTCACCGTCCCCTCGCGGCCGAACGACGAGCGCACGGTCTCGACATCGGCCCACACCTCCGACTCGAACGACGAGCCGCCGTCCTCGAAGACGCCGACCACCGTGAGCGGGCGGTTCTTCTTGAGGTCGAAGTGCTGGCCGAGGTCCATGCCCTTGAAGCGGCCGCGGATGGCGCGCCCGATGATGACCTCGTCGGAGCCGGGCCGGGCCGGGCGGCCCTCGATCACGTGGGCCTCGGGGCGGAGCTCCATGACGTTGTCGGCCACGCCGCGGACCAGGACGTTCGACACGCCGCCGCTGCCGTCGGCCTTGTCGCCGAGGATGACGGTGACGATCTCGCCGGAGCCGATCGGCTTGCCGGCGCTGTCCTTCTTCACCCCCGGCCCGGCCAGGACCATGCTGAGCGCGCTGGTCTCGATGCTGCTGGCCATCTCGGCGTCCGAGCCCTTGCGCAGCACCACCACGTGGTCGGACGATCCTGACGCCGCCAGGGTCTTGTCGATCCCGGCGGTGAGCATGAGCGCGGTGGCCAGGACGAACACGACCAGCGCGACGCCGATCAGCGTGGCCAGCGACGTCGTGCGCCGGACCAGGAGACTTCTGACGTTGTAGCGAAGTGGGATCATGGTTCGGTTCCTCTATTCGACCGTGCGCAGCGCGTCGACCACCTTGAGTCGGGACGCGCGGTAGGCCGGCCACACCGCCGCCAGCAGGGCGAGCAGCATGGCGATGCCGAGGCCGACCAGGGCCAGCTCCGGCGGGATCCGGAAGTGGGGAAGGATCCCGCCCATGTTCTCCTCGATGAACGGCCCGAGCGCCTGGTTGACCAGCAGCCAGGAGATGCCGAGCCCGAGCAGCCCGCCGAGCAGCCCGATGGTCACCGATTCACCGACCACGAACGCCGCCAGGTGCGAGCCGCGGAACCCGATCGCGCGCAGGCAGCCGTACTCCGCGGTCCGCTCGCGCACCCCCATGGCGATGGTGTTGCCCAGGATGAGCACGATGATGACCAGGATGGCGAACGTCACCACGTCCACCGCCTTCAGGATCGCGGAGAAGAAGCCGAGGAAGGACTGGTTCAGCGCCTTCTCGCTCATGGTGACCGTCTGGGTGTCGCGCTCGTCGAACATCGCGTCGATCTTCTTCGAGATCGCCGCCGACTGGCCCGGCTCGTCCACCCGCGTGATGATCCAGCCGACCATGTCCTTGGGCTTGAAGACCGGCGATTCGTTCAGGTAGTCCCAGTGGAACCACAGGGTCGACCGGTCGACCGTGCGCCGCTCGGCGGTGTAGATGCCGTCGATGTTGAACTCCCAGTTGCCCGGGAAGATCGTCCCCTGGAGCACGACCTTGTCGCCCACCTTCCAGCCGAACTTCTTGGCCAGGCTGTCGCCCACCAGCGCGCCGCGCCGGTCCTGCTTCCAGGCGGTCGCCTGGGCCGGGTCGACGATGATCTCGTCGTAGACCGACAGGAACGTGGCCGGATCGGTGGCGATGGTGCCGAAGAAGTCGTCGGGTCGGTTGGGATCCTTGGCGCCGAACCAGTTGGCCCAGGTCACCTGCGGCACCCCGTTCACCTTGGTGACGCCCGGCATGTTGCCGATGTCCTCCACGTAGCGCTTGGGCAGCTGCATGATGAAGGTGACCTTGTGGCGGGTCGCGATGCGATCCTTGGCCGACGCGTCCACCGCGCCGGTCCAGGACAGCACCACCGTGCGCATCAGCATGAACAGCACGATCGCGACGGCAATGCCGATGGCGGTCAGCGCGGTCCGGCCCTTGTGCCGGGCCACGTTCTTGACCCCGAGAGTCGCGAGGTTCATTGCAGCGCTCCCTTGTCGAGCCGGCGGAGGTGCTGGGCGCGCTCGGCCGCGTGCGGGTCGTGGGTGACCATGATGATGGTCTTCTCGAACTCGCGGTGCAGCTTGTCGAGCAGGGCCAGGATCTCCTCGGCGCTGTCGCGGTCGAGGTCGCCGGTCGGCTCGTCGGCGACCAGGATCTTCGGGTCGGTCACGATGGCGCGCGCGATCGAGGTGCGCTGCTGCTGCCCACCGGACAGCTGATCCGGCCGGTGATCGCCTCGATCCAGGAGGCCCACCACCTTGAGCGCGGTCTGGGCGCGCTTCTTGCGCTCGGCGCCCGACAGCCTGGTCAAGAGCAGCGGCAACTCGACGTTCTGCGCCGCGGTGAGCACCGGGATGAGGTTGTAGTTCTGGAACACGAAGCCGACGTTGGTCGACCGCCACTTGGCCAGGCCGGCCTCGCCGAGGCTGCCGAGGTCGACCCCGCCGACCACGACCGTGCCGGAGGTGGGCCGGTCGAGCCCGGCGATGAGGTTGAGCAGCGTGGACTTGCCGGAGCCGGACGGGCCCATCAGCGCCTCGAACGCGCCCTGGGTGATGTCGAGGTCCACGTCCTTCAGGACCTCCAGCTTCTCCTTGCCGCGCCAGTACGTCTTGGAGACCTTGCGCACCCTGATGATGTGCTCGGCCTCCACGGTGCCGCGATAGACGCCGTCCTCGCCGCTCCGGCCCTGCGCGGTCTTCTTCGCGTCGGCACCGACATTCTCTGTCTGATTCATCCGCCGGTCCTTTCTTTGACCTGTTGGCCGTCGACCAGATCCGGTCCCGGCTGTGAGACGACCCGCGTGCCGGAGCCCGGCCCGCGCACGACCTCGAACCCCTCGCCGAACGGCTTGCCGAGCTGGATCGGCATCATCCGCAGCCGCCCGTCCTCGATGACGAACACCACCTTGGCGCCGCTGCGATCGGTGACCGCCGAGCCGGGGACGATGAGGTGGGGCGGCTCCTTCATCGCCTCGGCGTCGAGCTTGCCCGACAGGAAGCTGACCCGGGCCGACATGTCCGGCAGCGCGCCCTCGCTCGAGTCCACGAACTTCACCTTCACCACCACGGTGGCCTTGGAGCGGTTGACCCGCGGGACCACCTCGTACACCTCGCCACGGATGCGGCGATCGGGGAACGCGTCCAGCTGGATCTCGCACGGCTGGCCCAGCTTGACCTGGTGCAGCCGCCCCTCGGGCACGTCGGTCTCCACCGCCAGCGAGTCGAAGTCGGCGATCTCGATGGAGCCGGCCGTGTCGGCCACGCCGGACATGGCCGGGCCGACGAAGTCGCCCAGCTCGGGCGGGCGGTTGATGATCTTGCCGGAGATCGGCGAGACCAGCGTGTAGCTCTTGAGGTTGACCTCGAGCGCGCTGACCTCGGCCTGGGCCGCGCGCGCGGCGGCGTCGGCGGCCTTGACCCCGGCGGCGAGCGCGTCGGCCCGGCGCGCGAGATCCTCGGCGGTCGCCTTGGGCGTGACGCCCTGGCCGGACAGGTCGCGCTCGCGCTTCAGCTGCTGCTGGACCTCGGCCAGGTTGGCCCGCGCGGTCTGCGCGTTGGCCCGCATGGTCGCCACCCGCGTGCGCGACGACGCGATCGCGGCCTGCTGATCGATGGTGTCGAGGACCAGGAGGACGTCGCCGGCCTTGATCTGGTCGCTCTGCTTGACCCGCACCTCCGCCACTCGACCGGGCGCCTTGGCCACCGCCCGCGACACGATCTGCGGCGTCACGTAGCCGGTCGAGGTGAGCTCGATCGAGGCCTGGGCCGGCGACACCAGCGCGATCTCGGTGGCCGTGACCTCGGTCTTGTAGAACTTCGACCGCACGTTCGGCAGGACCGCGAAGTAGACGATCGCAGCCGCGACCGCGATCAGGACCGCGTAGAGCGCGAGCCTGGGCAGCCGACGGCGCGACGGAGGGGCGTCGTGATCGATGCGCAGCGACGCGAGATCGGATGAGAGCTGGTCTGACACGAGGGCGGAGACTTTACCTGACCGAGGTGGCGAGGAACGGCGGTTCGGCTGCGCCCGGGATCTCCCCGCCAGCCCTGCCGCGCATCCGAGCCAGAGGATGCGGCGGGGTTGTTTTACCAGTTCGCGGCGTTCCGTGAAGAAGCGTGAAGATCGCCACCACCGGCCGTCGACGGGCGCAACCGCCCAGAAGAATTCGGGCGAGGAGGATCCCGGCGGTCAGCCCGCCAGCGGGGCAGGGCCCAGGATCGTCACGAGCTTGGCTCGCCCCAGGCCTCGCATCGTCGGCGGGCTCGCCACGCCGACCTCGTCGCGCCAGAACATGTCATCGGCGAGGAGCTCGTGGGTGGCGCGCAGCTGTCCGTCGAGCGTGAAGAGGACGCCGCCCGGCCGCAGGCGCGGGTAGAGCTCGCGCAGGCACACGCGCGTGGAGTCGAGGAGGTCGACGTCGAGCACCACCACGTCCAGGTGCGGGCGCGGCTCGAGCGCCGGCAGCGTGTCGGCGAACCAGCCCTTGTGGAAGGTGCACCGCTCGGGTGCCCCGAAGCGGGCCACGGTGCGCTGGACCGACGGCAAGGTCGCGCGGAAGGCGCCGGCGCGGAACGCGATCGTGCGGCCGTCGAGGTGGGTGTGCCGCTCGCGGTTGGCGGGCAGGCCGCGGAACGAGTCGAACACGGCGAGCTGGCCGCCGGAGGCGCGCGCGGCGAGGCTGAGCTTGGCGGTGCTCGACCCGTGACCGCAGCCGGCCTCGAGCACGACCGGGCGGGCGCGGCGGAGGATCTCCTCGGCCACGCACAGCATCTCGCCCAGCGTGTGATAGCCGCGGGTGTGGTTGGTGATGGCCACGAAGCGGCGCACCAGGTCGATGCGGCCGGCCAGGCCGCGCGCGCCGCCGCCGACGACGAAGCGCGCCACCGCGCCGCGATCGCGTGTGGCCAGGTACTCGAGCGACTTCAGCCGGCGGTAGAGGCTGCCCGGGCCGCGCCGCAGCGGCCGCGCCGCGGGCCCGCGCACTGCTACTCGAGCGGGGCCGACGCGCAGAACGCCTGCGGGTCCTGGCTGACCGCCTCACCCGGCGGGGGCACCGGCTCGCCGCCGTGCTCCTGCATCAGCGATTCGTCGCGGCACTCGTAGTTGTCGCGGCAGTCGCCGTTGCCGCCGCAGGTCTTCATGCAGTAGCGGACCTCGGCGGTGCGCGGCACGCAGGTGCCGCTCAGCGTGCAGAACTCGTCGGCGGTGCAGTCGTTCTTGTCGCCGATGTCCTCCTCGCGCGGGTCGCACAGCCGGTTGGAGCTCGACACCGAGAAGAAGCGGACGCAGACCGACTCCTCCGGGCAGGTGTCGAAGTCGCAGCCGATGATCGTGCAGTAGCCGTTGGGCGAGCTGATGTCGCAGATGCGATCGCCCTGGCTCGAGCAGTCGGTCGAGAGCGAGCACTCGTCGCCGATCTCGTCGCCGCACGCGGCGGCGCCGAGCAGCAGAAGAATTGCAAAGGTGGCGCGCATTTGCGGCATGGGCGGGGCGATACTACCATCCGTCAGACCGAGGACAAGGTGGCGGGGTTGCCTGGAGCGCGCGGCGGCGTGTCCGTGAAATCGGTGTGTTATAGAAGGCCCGGTGCGAGCGGTGGCGCAGCGAGTGACCCGCGCCCGGGTCGTGGTGGCCGACCAGGTCACCGGTGAGATCGACGGCGGGCTCCTGGTGTTGCTCGGCGCCGGGACCGGCGACGGCGTCGCCGACGTCGACTACATGGTCGACAAGGTCGCCAACCTGCGCGTCTTCGCCGACGACGCCGGCAAGATGAACCGCTCGGTGCTCGACACCGGTGGCGGCGTGCTCGCCGTGTCGCAGTTCACGCTGTACGGCGACGCGCGCAAGGGACGCCGGCCGGCCTTCACCGGGGCGCTCGAGCCGGGCGCGGCCGAGGCGCTCTACGACCAGTTCGTCGCCGGGCTGCGCGCGGCCGGCGTGGCGCGGGTGGCGACCGGCGTCTTCCGCGCGACCATGGCGGTCGAGCTGGTCAACGACGGGCCGGTCACGATCCTGCTCGACTCGGCCCGTCAGTTTTGACCTGGGTCTGACCCAGGTCAGAACCGGGTCAGCGCGACATGCGGTGGGCGACCGCGACCGGGTCTGACTCAGGTCAGAACTGGGTCAGCGCGACATGCGGTGGGCGACCGCGACCGGCAGCGGCGGCGAGTGGCGATCGGCGACCGCGTTGATGCCGCGGCCGAACTGCGACAGCACCCCGAAGATGGTGAAGATGGTGATGACCGAGCCGAACGGGATGATCGACAGGATGCAGTGCCAGAGGAAGAGGCCCGTGCTGGCGCGGAAGCCGGGGACGCCCTGCCGGTCGGCGAACGCGTTGTACTCCTTCGCCCAGCTGCCGATGGCGATGAAGAGCCAGTAGATGTTGAAGAGCGGGATGAACATGAACCCGATCGCCTTGCCGGGCGTGGTGCGGGCGTGGCCGTCCTGGATCGCGGCCCAGGCCTTGTAGATGAGCACCCAGATGGCGATGGCCCCGATGAGCATCGGCAACCAGGCCACGTACAGGAGCTCCTGCACCTTGCGATCGGCCGCGGCGATTCCCATCATCCCGCCGCCGCCCAGGATGCCGATGAGGAAGAGGGCGATGTACATGCCCGTCTTCACCCGGCGCACCGGCGGCACGCCGCCCGGCCCACCGTAGCCGCCCTGCGGGCCGTAGCCCTGCTGGGGATAGCCCTGCGGCGGATAGCCGCCCTGCGGCGGATAACCACCCTGCGGCGGATAGCCACCCTGCGGCGGATAGCCACCCTGCGGCGGATAACCGCCCTGCGGCGGATAGCCACCCTGCGGCGGATAACCGCCCTGCGGCGGATAACCACCCTGTGGCGGCTGACCGCCCTGCGGCGGATAGCCGCCCTGCGCCGCGTGACCGCCGCCCTGCGGATGAGCGCCCTGCGGTGCGTATCCGCCCTGTGGCGCGTGGAGGTCCTGCGGCGGTTGATGGCCTTGCGGCGGATACCCGGGCGGCTGTCCGTTGCGATTCCAGTCGTTCATCGGCCTCGATGTTACGCACCCTGGCTGCTCAAGATCTCCGGCTTTGATGCTTTCCTCGGATTTTCGAGGACGTCGCCCAAGAACCGGGCGGAATCACGTGTACGGCGCCCTCCACTCGCCATGGCGCAAACCCTGCAACTCTTGCGCGCCATGCGAACGATCCATCTCCTGCTCATCCTGGTGGCGGCTCTCTGTTCGTGCGGTGACCCCTCCGGGGCCGGGGTTGGCGAGCAGTGCGCCGGCTTCCAGGGCACCCAGTGCCGCAGTGACCTCTTCTGCGACTTCGAGCTCGGGGGCTGCGCGCTCGCCGACGGCGCCGGCACCTGCCAGGTACCCCCGATCGAGTGCACGAGCGGTGGCGAGCCGGTCTGCGGCTGCGACGGCGAGCGGTACGCCAGCGAGTGCGAGGCGCACCAGGCCGGCACCGACGACTCGGGCAACTCGGACTGTCTGTCGGTCGTGGACGGCCGCTGAACGGCTACCATGCCCGGCGATGTCCGTCGCCAGGCGCATCCACCTCACCGTCCACGGGCCCGATCGACCGGGCATCTGCCACGCCCTCTGCCGGGTGCTGGCCCGCCACCGCGTGCCGGTCATCGACATCGAGCAGGCGTCCACCCATCGCCTCCTGTCGCTGTCGTTCGTGATCGACGTCGGCCACATCGACGACGACCAGGACGAGGCCGCGCTGGTCAAGGAGCTGCTCTACGAGGGCTGGCAGGCGGGCGCCAGCGTGCGGCTCGAGCCGATGAAGGACGACGATTTCATCGCGTTTCCCGAGCTGGCCGACTCGGTCAACCGCAACCTCTACGCCATCACGCTCATCGGCAACCGGGTCGGCGCCGAGGGGCTGGCCGCGGTGACCGGCGTGCTGGCCCGCCGCTCGGCCAACATCACCAACATCTACAAGCTGTCCCGGCGGCGGCTGGCCGCGGTCGAGATGATCGCCAGCGTGCCGAGCAGCGAGGGGATGGCCGAGGTGAAGCGCGAGCTGCTCCTCGCCGCCCAGGGGCTCGACATCGACGTCGCGGTCCAGCGCGAGAACCTGTATCGCCGCTCGAAGCGGCTCGTCGTGTTCGACATGGACTCGACCCTCATCGCGCAGGAGGTGATCGACGAGGTGGCGCGCGCGGTCGGCTGCTACGAGCAGGTCGCCGGCCTGACCGCGCAGGCCATGCGCGGCGAGCTCGACTTCCACCAGGCCTTTGCCGCCCGGGTCGCGCTCCTGGCCGGCGCTCGCTTCGACGACGTCGTCGCGCGGGTGGCCCCGACCCTCGAGCTGACTCCCGGCGCCCTCGACCTGGTCCGCGCGCTCAAGAAGCTGGGCTACAAGCTGGCGGTCATCTCGGGCGGCTTCAGCGCGTTCGTCGACCCGATCAAGGAGCAGCTCGGCCTCGACTACGCCTTTTCCAACGAGCTCGACGTCGAGGGCGGCCTGTTGACCGGGCGGGTGCGCGGCCAGGTGGTCGACCGCCAGCGCAAGGCCGACCTCCTGGTCCAGGTCGCCGCCGCCGAGGGGATCCAGCTCGATCAGGTCATGGCGGTCGGCGACGGCGCCAACGACATCACCATGCTCGAGCGGGCCGGGCTCGGCGTCGCCTTCAACGCCAAGAAGACGGTCCAGGACGCGGCCCAGGTCGCCGTCAACCAGACCAGCATGGCCTCGCTGCTCTACCTGCTCGGCATCCGCGAGGACGAGCTGGCCGAGCTGTAGACGAGGGCGGCGGAATAGGCGCGCGGGCGGGCCGGTTGGAAGCGGTCATGAGATGGACCATCGCGCTCGCGATCCTCTCGCTGGCGGCGACCGCGCATGCGTCCCCGCCGACCGTCTTCGCGCCCGGCGTCATCTCCGGGGCCGCCCATGACAGCGCGCCCGCGTTCGCGCCCGACGGACGGACGGTCTACTTCACGCGCTCCAACCCGGCGGCGTCGACGATCGTGGTCGCCGAGCGGACGGCCGCCGGCTGGTCGACCCCGACGATCGCTTCGTTCTCCGGCGAATGGAGCGACATGGAGCCGGCGATGGCCCCGGACGGCTCCTTCCTGGTCTTCGTGTCGAACCGACCGGCCCGGCCGGGCGGCGCTCCGATCGACGGGACCTTCAACGGCAAGACGTACCCGGCCGGCGCGACATGGAGCCGGCGATGGCCCCGGACGGCTCCTTCCTGGTCTTCGTGTCGAACCGACCGGCCCGGCCGGGCGGCGCTCCGATCGACGGGACCTTCAACGGCAAGACGTACCCGGCCGGCGGCGGCAACCTCTGGCGCGTGGATCGCCGCGGCGCCGGCTGGAGCGCGCCGGTGCGCCTGCCGGAGTCGATCAATCGCACCACGGCGACCTTCGCGCCCTCGGTGGTGCGGGACGGCAGCATCTACTACATGGAGGCGGGCAAGGACGGCGCCTTCGGCCTGCTGCGCGCCCAGCGCAGGGCCGGTGGCTACGGCGCTCCGGCGCGAGTCGCATGGAGCGCGCCGAAGACCAGCGACGTCGATCCGGCGGTCGCGGCTGACGAGTCGTACGCGGTCTTCTCGTCGAACCGCGCGCCGGCCGCGAAGATGGACCTGTTCCTGGTCCGCCGCGCGAGGCGGGGCGGCTGGGGCAAGCCGGTCCACCTCGGCACCGAGGTCAACAGCCCGGGCTCCGACGCGGAGGCGCGGCTCTCCCCCGACGGGCGCACGCTCTACTTCTCGAGCGAGCGGGTCGTGCCGGTCGCGTTCCCGCGCAGCCGGGCCGCCGCCGCGCGCGACCTCGACCGGCTGAGCTGGGACAACACTCTCTACAACATCTGGCGGGTCGACCTGTCACCCTGGCTCGACGCCGGGCGGTGACCGGCGATCGCGGAGCACCGGGAACTTCTCGCGCGCGTCGCGGACGACCCCGGGGTCGACCTCGGCCAGGATCATGGTCTCGCCGCCGGCCGCGGCCGACAGGACCTCGCCCCACGGATCGATGATGCGGCTGTCGCCGCTGTAGTCGATGCCGCTGCCGTGGCCGACCCGGTTCACCCCGATGACGTAGGCCTGGTTCTCGATCGCGCGGGCCTGGAGGAGCGCGGTCCAGTGATGGCGTCGGCGGTCGGGCCAGTTGGCGACCACGATGTACGCGTCGGTGACCTGGGCGCGGACCCAGAACTCGTCGGCGAAGCGCAGGTCGTAGCAGACGAACAGGCTGCAGCGCACCCCCTCGACCTCGACGGTGACGTGCTCGGTGCCGGCCTGGTAGTGCTCGTCCTCGCGCGCGAACGTGAACGGGTGGAGCTTGCGGTAGCGGTGGACCTGCCCGCGCGGGCCGGCCAGGACCAGCGTGTTGTACGGCCTGGGCGCGCCGGGCGGCAGCTCCGGGATCGAGCCGCACACCCACAGGCCGTTGGCGCGGGCCTGCTCCTCGAGGAAGCGCGCGCTGGGGCCGTCGACCGATTCGCGGACCCGCGCGGTGTCCATCGAGAAGCCGCACGCGAACATCTCCGGCAAGGCGACCAGCCGCGCGCCGGCGGCGGCCGCCGCGGCCAGCCACGGGCGCAGGCGCTCGAAGCTCGCGTGCGGGTTTTCCCACACGATGTCGCTCTGGATCGCGGCCACGCGCATCGACCGTCTATAGCACCTCGCGAGCACCTCGCGTGGCCGGCGACGGGAGGTCACAGGGGCCGACTCGCGGTGTCACATGTCATGGATCTCACGGCTTCTCGAGCGCGTTCGTCACCGACGGATCGGCCCTTGACGCAACCGCGAGCGCGCGTATCGTGCCGTGGCGTACGGCGCTCTCAGGGGGAGAGCGCGAAGGAGGAGGGGAGACATGGGGAAGCCGACGATCGAGAATCTGCGCGCGCAGGTGCGGGGCGCCGTCATCACCGCTGACGACTCGCGCTACGACGAGGCGCGCGCGGTCCACAATGGCATGTTCGACAGGCGACCGGAGGTGGTGCTGCGCGCCGAGCAGACCGCCGATGTGATGGCGGGGGTGGTGTTCGCGAGGGACGCGGGGCTGGACCTGTCGATCCGCGGCGGCGGACACAGCGCGCCCGGGTTCGGGACCAACGACGGCGGCGTCGTCATCGACATGTCAGCGATGAAGACGGTGTGGGTCGACCCGGCGACCAAGACTGCCCGGGCCGGCGGCGGCGCGACCTGGGGCGATTTCAATCACGCGGCCCACGCGTTCGGGCTCGCGACGCCGGGTGGGATCGTGTCGACCACCGGGATCGCGGGCCTGACCCTGGGCGGTGGCATCGGCCACCTCACCCGCGGCTACGGGCTGTCGTGCGACAACCTGCTCTCCGCCGAGGTGGTGACCGCCGAGGGCAAGGTGGTGCGGGCGAGCGCGAGGGACAACCCGGACCTGTTCTGGGCGCTTCGCGGCGGCGGCGGCAACTTCGGCGCGGTCACCTCGTTCGAGTACCAGCTGCACCCGATCAAGGACGTCTACGTCGGGCTGTTCTTCTACGAGATCGGCTCGGCCGGCGACCTCCTGCGCTTCTTCCGGCGGTTCATCGTCGACGCGCCGGAGGCGCTGGGGGCGTTCCCGGCGTTCCAGATCGCGCCGCCGCTGGAGTTCATCCCGGCCAATCGCCACGGCGACACCTTCTGCGCCGCGATCGTGCACTGGGCCGGGCCGCTCGATCAGGGCGAGAAGATGATGAAGCCGTTCCGCGACGTCGCGCCGGTGGTGGCCGAGATGGTCGCGCCGCTGCCCTACCCGGCGCTGAACATGGCCTTCGACGCGATCTTCCCCAAGGGGATCCGCAGCTACTGGAAGGGGAACTTCGTCAGCGAGCTGACCGACGCGGCGATCGACGCCCACGTCGAGCACGGCGCCAAGGTGCCCGAGGTCTCGGCGACGATGCACCTCTACCCGATCAACGGGGCGTGCCACCGCGTCGCCGCCGACGAGTCGGCGTTCGCCTACCGCAAGGCGACGTTCGCCGAGGTGATCGTGTGCGCCTGGAATGACCCGTCGAAGGACGAGGAGCGCATCCGCTGGGTGCGCGACTACTACCACGCCACCGCACCGCACTCGGAGGCGGGTGGCTACGTCAACTTCATGGCCGACGACGAGAAGGGGCGGATCGCCGACAGCTACGGCGGCAACTACAAGCGGCTGGTCGAGCTGAAGAAGAAGTACGACCCGGACAACCTGTTCCACATGAACCAGAACATCCGGCCGGGCGACTGAGGTCGGCGCGCGGGATCGGCATGCCGATCCCGCCGGTCGATCGGCGCCGGGCGCGGCGACGGCCGGCTTTCGGCCGCTTGCCGCGCCGCCGGCGCGCACCGTCGGTGGCTCGCACCTTGCTGAGCTGATCTCCGCGGCGAACACCGCCGCAGGAGACCTCGACAATGAAGACGACCCGACGATCCGGCCTGGTGCTCGGACTGGCGCTCGTGGCGCTGACCGGATGCAGCAGCACCGAGGCAGAGGCAGAGCTCGACTCGCTGGCGGCCGGCCCGCCGCAACCGCCGAGCTGGAATCCGCACCCGATCGATCCCCGGCTGTGCCACAACCAGGAGGGCCCGCCCTCGAAGCCGCCGGAGCCGGGCGGCTACTGCGATATCGAGGTCAGCCTCACCGAGGCGACCTTCTCCGGGCAGGGCATCTCCGAGGGCAAGGGAGACATCCGCGGCCTGTTCTACGCCAACCCGACCGACGTCCCGGCCGGCTCGGAGGAGACGGTCGCGGTCTCGCCGGGCCAGGACTACTCGGCCGGCCAGTCGGAGAACCTGGGTCTCGACATGGGCACCTACCGGGTCGCGATCGGCGACATGCGGCAGGTGGAGATCTGCGCCAGCTTCGCCGAGGATGACCACGGCGGGGCCAACGGCGGCGACGATTTCTCCCAGCCGTGCACCACGATCACCTTGAGCTGCGACGCGCAGACCGGGCAGCCGTCGTTCGAGGACCAGCTCGGCCCGGAGGACTTCTGCGAGGCGGACGGGTCGTGCAACGGCAGCATGCAGACCGGGCAGCCGTCGTTCGAGGACCAGCTCGGCCCGGAGGACTTCTGCGAGGCGGACGGGTCGTGCAACGGCAGCATGGAGGCGACGATCTCGGTCAAGGCGACCGACGCCGACATGGACGAGATCCCCAACGAGAAGGACTTCACCCCGGAGCCGTGCGACGAGGAGCTGAAGGGGACCGGCGGCATCGCGGCGCTCATCTACTTCCACTACGACGACAACGGGCTCATCACGCTCGGCCAGTCGATCTGGACCAACCTGTCGCAGGTGTACGGCGCCTACGACTACGTGGTCCTGGTGGCGGACAACGCGAGCTCCAATCCCCTGGACACCAGCGGCGCCGCGTGGGGCAACGCCGACCGCGTGTTCCCGCCGACCCGGGCCGGCCTCCTCGACGCGATGCAGCACCTCACCTCGTTGCACTACCGGTTCGACACGTTCATCCATGCCCACGGCTACAAGCGCACGGCGGACGACTCGCAGTTCGAGGCGATGAAGGGGCCCGACTACGTTCCGAACTCGCCCTACTACATCAGCGGCCAGTGGCTGGCCTTCGCGACCGGGGAGGACGACATCGGCACCGCCCTGGGCGGGATTCCGATCGTGGCCTGGTGGTCGACCACCTGCATCGCCGAGCGGCAGATCGACACCTGGCGCGACCTCGGCGCCGTGACCACCTCGGGGGCGAAGGACGTCCAGTTCCGGCCCAACGCGTGGGGCAACTTCGCCGACAACTGGATCGGCGGGCAGACCTACCAGACCGCGGTCGACGACAGCGAGACGCCGCTGGTGATCGCGGAGGCCGAGACTCTGATCAACATCGAGGGGTCACTCCCCCCCTGGCTGTGCACCGATGCGAACAGCGTCCTCGGCCTCAACGCCTGCGCCGACGACTTCTTCAACGACGACGACGGCATGAGCGGCACCGCCGACGACGCCGCGTACAACATCTACGAGGTCTACGACCACTCGCTGTCGGGGTCGGAGAACATGGCCATCTCGTCGGAGAGGACGTTCCTGGGTGACACCCAGATCACCTTCGGGGCGCCGACCCACACCTGGCCGTGACGGAAGCGAGGGCGCCGGCCGCGCGGGCTGCATGGTAGAACCGATCCATGCGCACCGTGTTGCTCGCGCTCTCGCTGGTGGTGGCTTGCGGTGGTGGGGGCGGGGCGCAGGCGACGGTGGGGGCGGGGCGCCGGCGACCGCGACTGCGCCGACTGCCGATGCGGTGAGCGGGGCCGCGCCGGCGGCCGCCGCGCCGGCCGCGGAGCCCGGCCTCGCGCCGCGGCCGTTCACGGCCGAGCAGATCCGGGTCGCGATGCCGGTCGGGACCGAGATCCGCTACCGGCTGGAGGAGACCGGCAAGCCGGCGGTGATCGTGCACTCGAAGGTGACGGTGGCGGACGCGGCGGCGATGACCATGGTGTCGCGCGTCCTGGCCGAGGACGGATCGGTCCTCTCGGAGGAGCCGGCCCGGACCACCCGCTGGGATGATCTGCTGAAGCACGCGAACTTTCCGGCCGACCACACGAAGCGGTCGCAGGGAAAGGTGGAGGTGCCGGCCGGAACCTTCGACACCCTCGACTACGTCGTCACCGAGTCCGCGAACGGCGCCACCACGGTGACCACGTTCCGCTTTGCCACGGCGCTGCCCGGCCCGCCGGTCTCGCTGGTGGTC
>Ga0193753_10001688_pt1 | contig 18547 bp, 13 predicted proteins | sample H1c2metaG_FD_144925 | JGI IMG/M metagenome (GOLD analysis project Ga0193753, IMG submission 144925) | Soil microbial communities from a riparian zone of the East river system, Colorado, United States - H1c2 | ecosystem: Environmental > Terrestrial > Soil > Riparian zone | place: USA: East...
TCGTAGTGCACAAGCGGCTTCCCGGTCGCCCGGTCGAGCAGCCACACCCGGCCGTACTTAGTGATTTGCGCGAGAGCGTCGATCACGCGCCCGTTCTGCCGTACCTGAACGAGCGTCGGAGCCGCCTGCAAATCGCGATCCCACACATCGTGCCGTACAAATTGGAAATGCCATACCCGCTTACCTGTTTCCGCATCGAGCGCAAGCAGGCAATTGGCGAATAGATTGTCACCCAAGCGGTTCGCGCCATAGAAATCGAACGCCGCCGAGCCGGTTGGCACGAAGACCAATCCGGATTTCGGATCGAGCGTCATTCCAGGCCACGAATTCACTCCGCCGATCCTCGTATAGGCGTCCTTGGGCCAAGTGTCATAACCGAACTCGCCCGGCTGCGGAATGGTGTGGAAGATCCAGCGAATACTGCCGGTGTGTACGTCGAAGGCGCGAATGTGCCCGGGCGCGGCGGGAAGATCTTCGGCAGCTAATGTGCCTTGGATCAGCAGATCCTTGTAAACGACGCCCGGGCTGGTCGCCTGGATGGTCAAGCCTTTGGCGTTCTCTCCGAGCCCATCGAGCAAGTCGATGCGTCCCTCGTTACCGAAAGCCGGAATCGGCTGTCCGGTTTTAGCGCTGAGCGCGTAGAGATAGTGGTCGATTCCTACGAAGAGGCGGCGTTCGTCGCCATCGCCCCAAACCGTGAGCCCGCGGTTGCGCTGTTTCGCGGTGACTTGCTCGCCGTGATGCGCATCGAACGCCCATAGCAGCTTGCCGGTCGCCGCATCGAGCGCGATTACTCGGAGTTTCGGCGTGGTCGCATACAGCACGCCGTCCAACACGATCGGATTGCACTCCATCTCCGATCCCTTGAACTCGTCGCCCGAATCGAATCGCCACGCGAGTTCGAGCTTCCGGACGTTCGCGCGATTGATCTGCTTCAGCGTGGAGTAGTGCGTAGCGCCGGGACCGTTGACGACCGGCCAATCCTCCGCCGCCGTCGCGGTGGCGGTAAAAAGGACGGCGGCAAGAAGAATAAGGCTAAGTAAGCGTGCGTTATTCATGATGATTGAGGATCTCTGCAATGTCGACCACACGGCGCTCGCGTATCGATTGATAGCCCGCTTCGACAATCGCCATGGTACCGAGGTTGTCCGCGCCGTTGGTCGCCGGCGCCCGGCCGGACGCGATAGCGTTCATCAGATCGGCCATCGGTTCGCGGAACGCATCGGGAAACCATACCTCGCGCCAGCGCGGAGTGATCCACACTCCCGGACGCGCCGAGGTTGTATAGGTGAGCGTACTCGGCGACCGGTTCGGATAATTCGGCCAGCCGATCGTCCCTTCCGCGAGACCTTCCGTGCCCTCGACGCGCCACTTGATGTACGGATTCAAATCGTCCCGCTCGGTTCGCGGCCCAGTCCAGGTATCGTCCCAAGCGGCGGCGCGCAAGCCATCGCGGTATTCGAGTATATACAGGCAAATACCGTCCGCATGCTCGAAGCGCGTGCGCGGGTCCTTCCGCACGCTCACGAAAATCGATTCCGGATCGCCGAACAAATAGCGGAACGCGTCGATGTGGTGAATGCTCATGTTCAGCAGAGTCAAACGGCTATACTCGCCGAGCCAGGCTTGCCAGTGAGGAACCGCGCGCATCTCGATAGTCGCGAGCACCGGTGTGCCAAGTTCGTTTCGCTCGAGAAGCCCTTTGAGCGCCACGATGGATTGGTCGTAGCGCATGTTCTGATTCACGGCCAATGCGATTCTTGCCTCCTGGCACAAGCGAACCGTCTCGACGGCCTCCCGGTATGTCACGGCCAATGGCTTCTGCGCCAGAATTCCTTTGAGATACCGTCCCTGTTCGACGGCCAGGCGAATGATTGCCAACTGCTGGTCAGGCGGCACCGCAATATCGAGAATTTGTATCGCCGGATCCTCCAGCATTTCCATTACGGTTTCATATACGCGGGGTATCCCGCGCAGCGCGGCGGCCTCGCGTGCGCTTTCGAGCGTGCGTGACACGATACCCGCTACGTGGTAGCCGGCGTCCGCATACGCTTTGAGCTGCACATCGCGCATGATGAAGCCCGCGCCAATCGCGCCAATACCGAAGTCCATTGCAGAGATCATGATATGCGTAGTGGGGAGCGTCTTCCTTGGAATGCAGTTAGGACTTATCAATTCCGCTTGGTTGGGCACCGCCGTCGATACCGCGCGCGGCATCCAGCTCACCAAAGAGATCGGCTTCGACTCGATCGATATTTTCGCCGATCCGCTCGAAATTTCGCCGCAAGAGCGGCGCCTCATTCGCAAAACCTCGACCGCTTCCCAGCTACCGGTCGTGGCAGTTGTTTGTTGCGCTCTAGGCATTGCCGACTTCAACAAGCCGGTGCGCGATTTTCATGTGTTTCGAGCGAAGCGCTACCTCGATCTGGGCCACGAGCTCGAAGCCCGCAACATGTTACTCGTGTTGGGCGAATATATTTGGCAGCAGGAAGTCATCCCCTCGGCCGATCAATGGAAATGGGCCGTCGAGCACGTACGCGACCTGGCGGAATACGCGCATGCGCTCGGTTTGGAGCTGGCCATCGAGCTCGAGCCATTTACGCTTTCGCTCATCAACAACATCGAACGCATGAGCCAGTTTTTGAAGGATGTAAATCATCCCGCGGCAAGGGCGAACGTAGATATCTCCCATCTGGCGCTGGTACACGATAGCGCGGATCAGATTTCGAAACTCGCCGGACGCATCGCCCACGTTCATCTTTCCGATTGCGACGGCAAAAAACACGGCGATTTGCCCCCAGGCCGCGGCACGGTTCGATTTCCCCCGTACTTGAAAGCGCTGGCCGCATCCGGATTCGACGGAACCGTCAGCATCGAACTCGAATACTCCCCGGAACCGGCCAAAATCGTCGACTGGGTGCGAGAAGCGTACCAATCGACGGATAAAATCATGCGCGCCCTTGGAATGCGCGCACAATAGGAATAGAGGAACCACCATGGCTGCCGGCCCGCTGAATAAAAACAGACTCAAAGAATACGAAGAAAACGGCTATGTGCTCGAGAAAGCGATGTTCAACGCCGAAGAAATCGATTTGCTTCGGCGCGCCGCCAAAGAAGACCGGCAACTCGATCAGCACTCGTTCGGCCGTGGCGATGGCGAAGGCGGCACCGTGCGGCTCTCCCTATGGAATCATCCCGGCGACACGCTATACGGCATGTTTGCCCGCTGCGAGACCATCGTGAACTCCGCCGAGCGACTTTTGGAAGGCGAGGTCTACCACTACCACTCAAAGATGATCATGAAGGACGCCAAAGTCGGTGGCGCATGGGCCTGGCATCAGGATTATGGCTATTGGTATCAAAACGGCGTGCTGTTTCCTTTACTGTGCAGCGCCTCGATCGCGGTCGATCCGGCGACGCGCGAAAACGGCTGTTTGCAGGTGCTGAAAGGGTCGCATCATCTCGGCCGCATCGATCACGTGTTGACCGGCGACCAGGCCGGCGCCGATCTCGAACGAGTGGCCGAGGCGCAAAAGCGTCTGGAAACCGTCTATATTGAAATGTCGCCCGGCGACGTGCTGTTCTTCCACGCCAATCTTCTGCACCGATCCGATCAGAACAAGTCCGACAACCCGCGCTGGTCGATGATCTGCTGTTACAACGCGGCGCGCAACGATCCTTATAAAGAAGCGCACCACCCGCGCTACACCCCTTTGAACAAAGTTTCCGATGCAGCGATTCGCGAAGCGGGCTTGCGGCGTTTCGTCGATTCGAAAGCCGATGTGGCGTGGCTCGAGGAGAACAAGGACGAGAGCGCGCGCAGTCTGACTTCCACAACCCAGCAATCTGGCCAATAGGCGTTGCGCCTGGTATTCAGGCAAGTCGTGCGGAAACTTTCTTCAATTGCTGATTCTTGCGCTGGCTGAATTGCGCTGACAACCCGGCGGCAGTTTCTTTTAGCCGATTACTCAGCACTAGATAGTTTCCGTGGTTAATTTGATCGAGGTTACCGGACATGCTGATGGCCGCGAGAACGGCGCCATCGGAGCTTAATACGGGTGCGCCGATACAGCGGATCCCTATTTCTTCTTCCTCGTCGTCTACCGCATAACCGCACTTACGTACTTTGGCCAATTCTTCCCTCAACTTTGCGCCGGACGCAATTGTGTTCTCGTTGTGCCTGAGTAACCCGCACTCTCGAACCAACCGGTCAAGCTCGCTTTCCGCTAGATACGCCACCAGGCACTTACCTAAGCTTGTGCAATGGAAGTCGATGCGCTTGCCCACCCAGGTCGCTACTTTGTGATGCGAAAATGGGTCTATCTTGGCGATAAGGACTACTTCATTTCTCTCCCACATTCCCATATGCACCGTGAGCCCGGTTTGATTCGCTAGTGCGCGCAAAAGATTTCCGGCGTGCTCGAGAAGAGCGACGCCTTCGATGGCCGAATTCGCGATGTGGACGAGCTTCATGCCGCATATGTAACGGCCGGTCAATTCGCTGCGGTGTAAGTAGGCTTCCCGTTCAAATGTAACGAGCAGGGAATGGATAGAACTCTTCGGTATCTTCATGCCCTTCGCTATTTGCGAGAACGTGAGCCCGGTCTTCGATGCGGCAACGCACTCCAGAATGCGCAAACCTCTTTCCAGGGCCGGTACGGAAGGCGTCTTCATAACAAGACCACTGAAAAGATAGTCGCAGATTTCCGCCGAAAGAAGGCAATAGATTCCAATAGGCAGGAATAGTCGGGAAGAGAAAGACAATGCCCATTGATTCACCCTCCGTTCAGCGCAAGACTTACCAACAAGGAGGGAGATCGCATGGTTAGGTTCTCCTTAGTATTTACGATATCCACGTTCTGTGTGTTTCAGGGAACGCTGCCCCTGTTCGGGCAGGCCGGCACGCAAGGTTCGATGGTGGGCACGGTTTCCGATGCGTCCGGAGCTACGGTGGCTAACGCGGCTATCGAGGCCGCAAACATCGATACGGGATTGAAGCAGACCGCCACGTCCGACAGTTCTGGCAATTTCGAAATTCTAGCGGTTCCGATCGGGCACTACAAAATAAAGGTCACGAGCGCCGGCTTTAAGGCGTGGAATCTTGCGCGCGTCGATATTACGGTCGGCGAACGCGCGCGCATCAGCCCGGTTTTGCAACCCGGCGACGTGAGCCAGGAAATAACTGTCGAAGCAAACGCCGAGCTATTGCAAACCGAGCGCGGGTCGGTCGATACAGTCATCCAGATGCAGCAGATTCGCGAATTGCCGCTTTCGAACCGTAACCCGGTAGTTCTCGTCGGCCTGACGCCCGGAATGCGTTTTTCTAGCGACAATACCGGACCGGAACATGGGTCGGCGGTGCAGGGAAATGGCGTTCGCAACAACCAAACGCAATTCCAGATAGATGGAATGAACTCGAATGCCGCGATGGATCAGGGTGCGATGGCCGTTCCCAATGTGGATACCGTCGCCGAGCTAAGCGTATCCACGAACAGCTTCAGCGCCGAGTATGGCCGTGACCCGGTGCAAGTGGTCATGGTGACCAAATCAGGTACGAACCAGTTTCATGGCGCTGCCTGGGAGTTTTTCCAAAACGACGCGCTCAATGCCCGAAACACTTTCGCGGCAAAAGTTCCACGGCTCCGCTTCAATCAGTTTGGTGGCGATGTGGGTGGCCCGGTCTTGCGTAACAGAACGTTCTTCTTCGTAAATCTCCAGCACACCATCAATCCGAATGCGACGGTTTTCAACCAGCAAGGCACGCTCGCCACGCCAGCCTTGTTGGGCGGGAACTTGTCTTCTATAGCGACGCCCATCATCGATCCGTCCACTGGCATGCAGTTCGCCGGAAATATTATTCCGCAGAGCCGTATTTCGGGCGCATCCAAGTTTCTGTCTCCGCATCTGTTGACGACCCCCACCGGCAGTCTTGTTCAGAACGTTCCGATTGACCACAACGTGTGGGACGGCACGGTTCGCGTGGATCACCAGATCACGCAAAATCAGCGAATTTATGGCCGCTGGACGGCCCAGAACTACTTCGATACGTCGGTTGGATACGAGCCCGATGCGCTCCAGAACATTCAGCTTCGCCAGCACAATATCGCGCTGAATTACAACTATGCGATCAGGCCGTCGATTCTATTGACGGTCAGCGGCGGCTACATCCATTCGGATTACTTTAGTACAGCTCCAGGATTTACAGGTCAAGCCAACCTTACGGACCAAGCGGGCATCCAAGGATTTCCGACGGCCGGCCGCGAAAACTTCATTGGACTTCCCAACGTGAATATCTCGGGATACAACGGCTTTGGCGTGCCTGGATTCGGCACGCCCGAGAAGCTGTGGAGTTACGTCAAGACAATCAAAACAAACCTGAGTGTGGTGCATGGAGGCCATACACTGGGATTTGGCTACGAATTCGATGACGATTCGGTGTATGGAAATCACGGCTCGGGAAATTCGCGCGGGACATTCAACTTTAACGGTCAATACACGGCCAATGCATTTGCCGATTACCTGTTGGGGCTGACATCCAGTTCCAACCGTAACTACCCGCTTGCGCCGTTCGGACTCGATCACGCTCCCTACTCCGGTTTGTACGCGCAAGATTCTTGGAAGGTGAGGCCGAACCTTACGATTACCTACGGAATGCGCTACGAACGCTGGTGGGAGCACACACTCAAAGCGGGTAATGGATCGACTTTTGACTTAACGACGGGAAAGGCCATTGCCGGCTTGGATAGCGATGGAAAAGTAAATCTGACCCAGCAGCCAGTGGCGCAGTATTTTGGGCCGGCAACGGCAAACCTCTGGGTGCCTGCGTCACAGGTGGGCGTTCCCAACGGACTATTCAAGGGCAACGGACACTTTGCTCCGCGCGCGAACCTCACCTGGCGTCCGTGGGCGCATCGTGACTTTGTAGTTCGCGGAGGCTTTGGCGTTTATTACAACACCTTTGTCGGCAATCACGCGGCTTCGTCCATCGTCGGTCCTCCTTATTGGGATGCGGAGGCGCAGACCTTTGTGAAATCCTCCCAGCAGCGCTGGGAAACAGCCTGGCCGGTCAGTCCGCAATCCTTCGTTCAGCCTTCGGTTTCAGAAGCGCCGCTGCCGAACATTCAACCCACGCAGACGCGAGAATTTAATTTCTCTCTGCAAACCGCGCTGCCGTTCCAATCCGCGCTCACCGTGGGCTACGTCGGCACGCGAGTCCACAATCAGGTAAATCTTTATACGCACAATCTGGCGCCGCCGGGAGTATATGCTTCTCAGGCGATCAAGAATGCGGCGCTGCCTTATCCCGCGTTTGGCGATGTTACCGTACTCGATAACATCGGCAAGGGCTGGTATGACGGTCTGCAGATGAAACTCGAACGCCGCTTTGCGCAAGGATTGTCGTTCACTGCCTCCTACGCGTTCTCTAAGAGCATTGCGCAGAACGCCGGGTCGGCCGACAACGTAGGTGTGCCGATCTACCACCCGGACACTTATTATCGGGGACGTTCGGACGACGACCGCACGCATATCTTCTTCGTCAACGCAGTTTGGGATTTGCCCTACGGGCGTGGGCGGCGCTATGGCTCGCAAATCCCACGTGTTCTGGATTTTGCCCTGGGAGGCTGGGAGCTTGCCGCCATCGGCAGTTACACTTCCGGCGCTCCGCTTACCGCCACCTTGACCGGCGACACGCTCGGAAACGGGCAGACCAACCGTCCGAACGCCACAGGGGATATAGGACTCTCGAATCCAAGTGCCATCCGGTGGTTCAATACGGCGGCGTTTGGCCTGCCGGGAGTGGCACAATTCGGCAGTGAAGGCTACAACGTAATCGAGGGTCCTTCAACGACGGTTATCGACGCCGCGTTGATCAAGAACTTTCACATTATGGAAGGGAAGGCGCTGCAGTTCCGTTGGGAGGCTTTCAATTCTCTGAACCACGTCAATTTATCGAACCCCGGTCTGCAATATGCCACGTCCAATTTTGGCCGAATCACCAGCGCGGGCAGCGCCCGAACCATGCAATTAGGCTTGAAGTTCAATTTCTGATGAACGCTTTGCGAACCATCGTTTTATTGTTTTGCTTGAACGGCGTTGTTCTATGTCAGCCGCGCTCCGCGACGATCCATCTGGATTTCAACCGGAAGTCAGGACCGCTCGAGATACACAAAATGGGCCTGGCGCAAGGTGGATTGTCGGATGAATCGATGTTCGAGAACCGCGTCCCTGAAATCCGCGCGCTTGCGCCTGAGCTAATCAGAATATTTGTTCAGGAATATTACGGCCTGCTCCCGCAAACCGGTAAGTACGATTTCAGCAAGTTAGACAGAACCATCGACGCAGTTACACGCACGGGCGCGAAGCCGCTGATGAGCATCGACGTGAAACCGTATTTGTTGTTTCCAGTTATCGATGAGAATGTCGTCGAACCGAACGACTACGGGCAGTGGGAGGCATTGATCTACCAGCTCGTCCGTCATTACAAAGATCGTGGAACCGGCATTCGCTACTGGGAAGTAGCGAACGAGCCAGATATGGGCGAAGCGGGCGGCTGTCCTTACCGGTTCAAGCCGGACAACTATGTACGCTATTACAAGCACACGGCGGCTGCGATCTTGCGCGCGGATCCGGAAGCGAAAATCGGCGGCCCGGCGCTGGCTGGCTGGAAATCGCCTATTCTTCCAGCGCTATTAGATGCCGCCGCGAAAAGCGAAGTGCCGCTCCATTTTGTCAGTTGGCACACCTACGATAGCGATCCCTTATCTATTCGCAGAACCATTCAGGGCGTGCGGGAAATGGTGCGCCAGAAGCGATTAAACCCTGAGTTGATCCTGGATGAGTGGAACATGTCGCTCAGCAGGCCGGTCGAGGATCCGCGCTTCCAGCCCTGTTTTGTCGCGGAGACGATCTGGCAGATGATCGACAGCGGCTTGAATTATTCGAATTACTATCACATCCGCGACTACGGAGTGGAAGCGCGAAATTTTTCCGGTTTCATGTCGGCGCAGGGTGTCGCCTTCATGGCGCGCTGGTGGAACCGGATGCCTCAATACGATGGTCTATTCGACTACCAGAACACCGTCCGTCCGGCTTACTTCGCGCTCAAGTTGATGTCGAGGATGAGCGGCGAGCGGCTGGGCCTGGATTCAAACGATGCGAAGGTCCATGGATTCCTGGTGCACGATCCGACTTATTTGACGAACAATCTTCTCGTTTGGAATTTTTCCGATCAACCGGTCAGACTTCAGATCGACGGGTGGCCCGCCAAGGCTCGGCCGCGCAGGATTGTCCTGAACGCCGTCGATGGGAACGACGATGAGAATCTCCGTTTGAAGCCTACGCCGCCCGCGGAGCCAATCGTTCTCGGCCCCTGGGGAGTCGAGTTCTGGTACAGCGAATGAAATTGTTGTTGCTCGCGATCGCGTTAGGCGGCTCGGCGCTCTTCGGAGCGCACTTGAACGTTCGTGTTTCGTGGGGACAGGGGCCGCGAGCGTCCGTGACTGCCGGCGCGGGTGCGCGAATTGAGCATACCTCTGACATCACTGGCGGCTTGGCTCTCGATGTTTCCTGGGACCCAACTCTCGTACGGAGAAGAGACCGCCTGCATATCATTTGGGCCGACCTGATTAGCGCGAGCGATCCCGATACCGCGCGCCGCCTGACAACCGATCCGACATTTTTCGTCGACCCTCCTAAGCTCACGATTCACACGGACGCCAAGGGGTCGCGCGGCTTCAGCGTTGCTATTGAGCAATTGCTTTCGGAGAAGGCGATGTGGGCGCCTTCGCTCGGAATTTACATTTCGGCGGGCGACCACCCGATCTCTTTCGAAGAGCACCAGGAGGACCTAAAACGCTGGCACGGCCGGCGCATTCTCGACGAATTGAGGAGCCAGCCGGAAGCTAGCTACGAGCAATATGCCGGGCTATGGGAGAACATGGGCAGTCCTGCCTATATTCATCCGGCGCAGCAAGGCCCGGGGCACATTATCGGCATCGGATGGGATAGTGCGATTCCGAAATTCGGCATCGACCGCGGCTCGGGCGTCTGGAGCGACTACGGTAATCCCGACAAGTTTCAGCTCTGGTTTGAGTTTGGCGGTCTCAATACCGATCTGGCGAAGCATTGGAAGAGTCAACGCCTCGACAACGGCTTGCCCGTGATTACGACCGCAATCGAGAAGGAGCAGGTACGATACGAGGTCGAACAGTTCGCCTATCCGCTGAACGCGCCGCCCGCCGAGCGCCGCGGGGACATCGCGATGGTGCTGATGGAGCGGTTGAAGCTGACGAATCTTGAGGCGCGGCCGCGCAGCGTCGTTCTGACTCTGCACCAGCGGCGCGCGAGCGCCCACCTGAAAGTAGAGGAACGCGCCGGCAAGAAACTATTCTGGGCGGACGGTAGCAGCGGCGGCGTGATGTTCGAAATAGATGGAGCCTGCGCCGTTCTCGGTTCTCCGTTATCCATCGAAGATAAGCGAGACCGGAGTAGAGAGGCGGTAACGGATGTTTTCCTTACTATCGATCTGTCGGCAAATGCCTCGAGAGAATTGATTGTCAAGCTTCCGTCTCCGATCGCTGAAGGCGCCCAAGCTGGCACGTTGGCCGCTTTGGACTACGCTCAAGCGCGAGCGGCGACGTTGAAGTTCTGGTCGGACTACCTGGCCCGAGGCGCCCAGTTTCATGTGCCGGACGAAGCGGTTAATACGCTGTTCCGAGCGAATCTGTGGCACGCGCTACGGCTGCCGCGGCGGCACCCTGGCGATGGACCCGGCGTGAAGATCGACCTGCCGTTCTCGAATTTTGCTTACGGCCAGACAGGCACTCCGTGGCCTGTGAATCAAGCCGTGTATGTCGACTACATGCTGTACTCGCTGCGCGGCTATGATGCGATCTCGCTCGAGGAGTTGCTCGCCCAATTTCGCAACAATCAAGAAGCGGACGGGCACGTGGGCGGCTACGCGAAATGGGGCGTCTACACGCCATCCATGCTATATGCCGTGGCGCAATATTACCTGCTATCTGGCGATCGTGTGGGATTTGAACGCTTGCTGCCCGCGAGTCTGAAGGCTCTCGATTGGTGTCTGCGCCAGATTCGTAAAGATGGTCTGCTCTATGCTCCTTTGAACGATGGGACCGGTGAAGGCCTGTGGGCATTCAACCAGGCATACATGTACGCGGGTCTGGAGCGCTTTGGACGAGCGCTCGAAAACTGCGGTCATGCGCGCGCCGCGGAGACAGTCCGCGCGGCTTCGCAGGTGCATGACGCAATCGATCGGAGGTTTCAGGCCGCGACTGTGAACTCGACTTTGGTCGAGCTGCGCGATCACACCTGGATGCCGTATGTGCCCTCGAATGCCGGCGAACCACGGCGTTTGATGGATATCTGGTATCCGACCGACATCGACACGGGAGCCGTTCACTTGATCCGGCTGAAGGCGGTGGACCCGCTCGGCAACCTCGCCGATTCGCTTCTCAACGACGAAGAAGACAACCTGCTCTACAAAGGCTGGGGAAGCGCGAACGAACCAGTCTACGATCAACACGCCACCGCCTACCTGCTGCGCGACGACGTGAAACCATTGATCCGCGCTTTCTACAGTCTGATGGCAAGCGGGTTCAGCCAGTCCGTATTCGAGCCGGTCGAGCATCGCTGGACATGGGGACAGTTTTTCGGGCCGCCTTCGACTGACGGCGCGTGGTTTGAGGTCTATCGAAACATGCTTGTATACGAAACGGACGACGGCTCTTTGGCGCTTGGGTTGGCGGCGCCGCGAGCTTGGCTCGAGGATGGAAAGCAAATAGACGTTTCGAATGCGCCGACTTACTTCGGCCCAGTCTCCTTCCATGTAAGTAGCCGCGCCGCTTCGCATCGCATAACGGCGACTGCGGAATTGACTAGCCGCGCCAAGCCCCGCGCTCTGTTAGTACGTCTCCGCCACCCCAGTGATAAGCCGATAAAGAGCGTTACCGTGAATGGCAAGAGCTGGTCCGATTTTGATCCGCAAAAGGAATGGATACGCATTCCCGATCCCGAGCCGAAACAATACACGATTGAGGCAGGCTACTAGATTGCATTCCGGGCATATCTTCATGTTTCTCGGCCTACTCAGCTTCGGTCTCCTCGGCGTTTTTCACAAACTCGCCGACGTCAAGGAAGCGAGCCCGAAGGCGATCACCGCCGTTTTGTATCTGGCGTCTCTTGCTTTTGTCCTGATTGCTCTGACTGTGATACAGAAAGAGACTCCATTCGCGGGCGACGGCCGCGTGCTGGCCATCGGTCTCCCTTTCGGCCTTTTTGCGGGAGTAGCGATACTGGCGTTCCAGGCCGGCATCCGGCACGGCGACATCACCACAAGCTGGCTCGTCATTAACCTTTCCTCCGCCATTCCGACCGTCGCCTCCATCGTTATTTATAAAGAAGCGGTTACGCCCACCAAGGCGATTGCCCTTATTCTCATTCCGATCGCGATTCTATTGCTTTGGAAAGAGCGGGAATCCCATGCGTGATGCCGCGGCCTGGTCGAAACTCATGTCGATTGCTTTCGTATGCAATGGATTGGGTCCGTTTGGCCTCAAGATTCTCAACGCGACGGGTCTTTCGGCGCAGCAATCGAAGTACTTGTTTTGGTGGTACGCCGGCGGGGCACTGTTCGCCGCCGGGGCCTTCGCCAAGGGCTGGGCGCATCTCTGCGCGAAAGAGTTAGCTCTGGGCGCGGCCATGGGATTGTGCAGTCTCGGCGGCCAGAGTTTCACCGGGCTGTCTCTTGCCCATGGTGTTCCCGGCCATATTGTCTTTCCTGTAACCACGGGAGGCTCGCTGTTTCTCGTCGCCGCGGCCGGAATCGTTTTCTTCAAAGAACGAGTCGGTCCCTACGGTTTGGCGGGAATCTGCCTCGGAATTTGTTCGCTTGTCCTACTCAGCATTTCATAACTAGAGGTAATCATTCCTATGTACGCACGACCCAACGGGAAACGGATCGCTCCGGCCGAAGCAACGCTGCTCGATACCATCCAAAGCGATCTCTATACCGCAGTCATCTCAGACGCGCTGGACGAACTCGATATTCGGCACCAGGCGATGCGTGAATATGTCCGGCCGTTATTGCCCGACGCCGTGTACGCCGGTTGGGCGCGCACAATTCTGTGCATGGACGTCCATTACACATCGGAGCAACCATACGCGCTCGAAATCGAAGCCATGGACAGCATTCTTGAGGATGAGGTCGTGGTGGTCGCGACCGGTTCCTCCACCAGGAACGCCCCCTGGGGTGAATTGCTCTCCACCGCGGCACAAGCGCGCGGGGCGCGAGGGGCGGTTGTGGATGGGTTGGTTCGAGACGTCAAGAAAATACTCACCCTTGGATTCCCGGTGCATGCTTCGGGCGTGAAGCCAGTGGATTCGCGAGGCCGTGGCGAAGTGGTCGACTACAATGTGCCGGTCGAGTGCGGCGGGGTCCTGGTAAACCCGAACGATCTGGTAGTGGCCGATTATGACGGAGTTGTGGTGATCCCGGCCGCAGCCGTGGATCGAACCATCAAGCTAGCAGCCGACAAAGTAGCGCGCGAGAATCATAGCCGGGCCGATCTGAAGAACGGCGCCTATCTAAAAGACGTCTTTAACAAGTACGGCGTTCTGTAGTTAGGCAATCCGGTATTCGTCGATTACTTGCTCATCCACTTCCACGCCCAATCCCGGTCCACTGGGCACATCCAGGTACCCATCCGCCAGGGTCAGTGGCTGCTTCGCCAACCGACGGCTCAGCGGCCCTTGCGATGTATTGAATTCGACAAACACCGCGCGGCGTTGGAACGCGTTCAGGTGCAATGACGCGGCAGTTAGTAAATCGGAAGACCATGAGTGCGGAATTACTAAGACGTTGGCCCGTTCCGCCATGTGTACGATCTTACGCGCGACAGTAAATCCGCCGCAGCGTGTCAGATCAGGCTGAAGGACGTCGACTTTGGCGCGTGTAATGAGTTCGTCGAAGCCCCACTCGGTGGCTTCCTGCTCCCCGCACGCGATAAGCGTCTCGACGGCTTCCGCTACTACGCGATAGCCGTCGTAGTTTTCCGGATGCAGAATTTCTTCGATAAAAAAGGGCCGGTATGGCTCGAGCGACCGGATCACTTGAATGGCCTGCTTCGGGGTGCGCTCCACGAACCAACCTGTATCGATCAGCAAATCGGTCTTATCGCCCATAGCGGCGCGCGCGGCTTCCACGAGCCGGACGTCGTTGGCCGGATCTTCGCCGAATACGCCCCAGCCAAATTTGATGGCCGTAAAACCTTTATCCAAATAGATTCGCGCTGCGTCGCGCATGGCATCGGGCGTGGGCCGGAACAGAGTGCTGGCGTAAGCGCGCACTCTATTCCGCCAGCGTGCGCCCAGCAATACACAAACCGGCTGTTGGTAGAACTTGCCGGCAATGTCCCAGAGCGCGATATCAATCGCCGAGATCGCCTGCATGGCCACGCCGCGACGTCCGTAGTAGATGCTTCCGCGATACATCTTGTACCAGAGGCGCTCCGGCTCGAGCGGGTTCTCGCCAATGATGAGCGACGCCAATCCTTCAAAACACTCCGTGCCCGGCTCACTCCACGACGGCGCGTCTACCGCCGCTTTCGCCACCGGTGCTGACGTTTCCATATCCGAATATCCGGTAATGCCGGCATCGGTTGAAACGCGAACTAACCCCATGTAAGTCGGCCCAACCGGCTCGCCGGCGCTGTCGGGGCGCTTGTACAATCCCGGAGACTTCAATACCAAAACTTCAACGTTAGTGATTTTCATCGCCGATAACGTACAACGTTAGACCCTTTTTGCAAACTGCGGCGAAATACATGGTGATCACAACGCCGGATTTATGAGCCAATACTTCCAATGGTCTAGATGAGTGATCTTCAAAATCATGCAACCTTCCGATAAGATCTCCTTTCTTGACTTCCGCGCCAGGCGGAAGGGCCGGCTCCCAGATCCCGTCACGCGGGCTCGGAATGTAATCCGCCAGATTCGGAGCCTCTACGATGCGGGGTGGGGAAGACCGCCTCTCATCGATACGCTTCACTTCTCCGTCGAGCATGCCGTAGTGCCGCAATACATTCCGAACGCCTTCGTAGGCGTGGAGCACGCCGTGCGTTGACGCTCCCTCGGCGTGTCCGAACTCGCCTCCGATCGTGATCTTGCCCTCGTCTTCCGCTTCGTCCACCAGCAGGCCAGAGGCCATCTGGCGCGAATAAACAAAAATGAAGGGCGTATCGAACAACTTAGCGACGGCCGCCGTTTCGGCGTGTTGTAAAGGGTCTGAGAGTGGATGGAACGACGTGCAGAGCGGGAACACGGCTTCTCTGCCGCCAGCATGAATATCGATCACGACACGCACTCGCGGAAAGATCTGCGTCTTGACGAAATGGGAGATCCGGTAGGAGACAGTGCCGTTCGCTTTTCCCGGGAATGCCCGGTTCATATTCACTCCGTCTTCAGGCGAACAGCGCGTGTGGGCGCGGCAGGCGCTCTCGCTAAGCTGGGGAATCAAAATGACTCGTCCGCGCATTTGCGCGGGATCCATGTCGAGACACAGACGTTTGATTGCCACCTGACCTTCGTATTCATTACCATGAGTGCCTCCAAATGCGGCCACACCGGGTAACTTGGAAGCGCCGCCAGCGGTGCCATTAATGACAGTAAGCGGCAGGAGCGAGTAACCCCAGCTCGAATCGAGATGGAAGGCTATCTGGTAATGATGCTTGCCAGGCTTTTCAAAATCGATTTGCGCGGCGTCGCGAATAATAGCCGGTGGAAGGCGCATGGGCTATTTCGCGGTCCAGCCGCCATCAACCGGAATCACTGCGCCGGTAACATAAGCTGCCTCGTCCGACGCCAGAAAAACCGCCGCCGCCCCGACCTCGCGCGGCGCACCTACGCGTCCCAGCATCGTCTGCGCGACTTGCCACTCATAATGCGGCGTCCCCGGCTTCGGCGAGATGCGTGTCTGAATCGGCCCCGGACAAACGGCGTTGACCCGGACGTTGTGCCGGCCATAATCATACGCGGCGCTGAGCGTGTAACCGAGCAGCGCAGACTTCGTTGCGGTGTAAGCAACCGATTCGGGGCAGCCCACCAGCGCCTGAATCGACGCGATATTGATGATCGACCCGTTTTTCCGTTTGAGCATATGCGGCAGGACCGCCTTCGTTGTGTAGTGAGTGCCGAGCAGCGCGACTTGAATGCAGCGGGTCCACTCTTCATGCGTAGCTTCTAGAACGCCGTGACCTTGCCCCAAATACGCCGCGTTGTTGCAAAGAATATCGACCTGACCTTGTGCCGCCGCGAATGTGACGGCTTCGGCGACGGCGTTTTCATCCGATACGTCGACACGGCGGAAAGCCGCCTTCCCGCCGCCGGCTTGGATTGCGGCCACGGTTTCCTCGCCCGCTGGCTCGTCTATATCCATGACCAGCACCCATGCACTCTCCTCGGCGAACATCTCAGCGATGGCTTGCCCGATACCCTGCGACCCGCCTGTGACGATGGCTATCTTGTCTTTGAGTCTAGTCAATTGTAAGAAGTATAGATGGTACGGACGGCGTCGACGTCTCCACCGAAACGCTTCTTTCCCGCTAATTGGAACGCAAAGCAGTCGCTAGGTGAATCCGCGAGGCGCGCCAGGCGGGCCCAGACGCCGCCAGCGCTCCAATCGCCGCCATCACGAGAACCGCTCCGGCTAAAACAATCGGATCCATGGCCCCCAAGCCAAATAATTTGCTCGCAATGAGCCGCGTCCCCACGTAAGAAAGTGCCAGACCCGCCGCCAATCCGATCGCGACGATAATCGAAGATTCCTTCACGATCAACCAAATTACCTTCCAGGGATCGGCCCCGAGCGCCATGCGAATGCCAATTTCGCTGGTTCGCTGCGACACGGCATAGGCCACCACTCCGTAAATGCCGATGGCCGCCAGCGCCAGCGCCAGCCCTCCGAAAATGCCCGTAAGATTCGCCAGCAGGCGGTCCTGTCCCATGCGCTGCTGGATTAATTCGTCGAGCGTCCGGGCGCTGAGAATCGGCAGATTCGGATCTTGCATTCGGGTCGCGCGCCGCAGCGTGTTCAGCATCACGCGCGGTTCGGCAGCGGTTCGAATTTCGAAGTTTACCGCCGCCGGCGGATCTCCGGCAGGTGGTTGTGCGGAGGCGGTAAAAATGCGAGGCAATGTGGCATCGCGCAAATTATGATCCCGCGAGTTTGCGGCGACTCCGACTACTTCAAACGTCGTCAACTTATCGCCGTATTGTTCCGTGACATGTTTGCCAAGCGGATTGCGCCCCGCAAAAAACAGTTTGGCAAACGCTTCATTCACAACGCACACCGCCGCGCTGCCGGCCCGATCGCGCGCATCAATTTCGCGGCCGGCGCGAAGCGGAATACCCAGCACCGAAAAGTAGCCGGGACCGATTTCATCAAAACGCGCCGCGCGATCGTCATTCCCGCGCGGCGTGTAGCCTTCCACGCGCACATGGTCGCCCGATTCGCTGCCGCTAAATAATCCGTTCTGCGAATATGTAACGCCGTGTACTCCCGGCGTCTCTCGAAATCTCTCGAGAAGCTGCCGATACGCCGTCTCCAGACGGTCCCCCGTATACCCGGCCGCGACCCCATCCACGCGAATCAATAGCAGCCTCTCGCGCGGATAGCCTAAATCGAGATGTTCCAAGTTCAGCAATGTGCGCAAGAACAGGCCCGCTCCCACCAGCAACACCAACGACAACGCCACTTGCGCCGCTACAAAAAACTTGCCCACGCGCATTCGCCCACCCGATGCGGTTACTCCCCGGCTTCCATCCCGCAGCGCGGCATTCACGTCGACCCGCCCGGCGCGTATCGCGGGAACGAATCCAAACAGCACCGTGGTTACTACCGCCACAATCCCCGTGAAAAGCAGCACGTGCCAATCGAGCGCCGGTTCGAGGCCGAGCGCGTCGCTGCTGCCGGACGCCATGCGCACCAACAAAGGTCCGATAATCTTCGCGAGAAGCAAGCCGCAGATCGAGCCCAGCGCCGCAAGGAGCAGGCTTTCGGTGAAGAGTTGGCGTGCGATGCGAAAGTCGCCCGCGCCCAGCGCCCGCCGCATCGCAATCTCGCGGCTGCGCCCGTTGGCGCGCGCCAGCAAGAGATTGCTCAAGTTCGCGCAGCAGATCAGCAGCGTGATACCCACCGCCGCGAACACAACATATAACGCATCGGCGAATCGGTCGCGTAGTTCCGAAGCGCCGTTCGGCGCCCACTTCAACCGCAGCCTCTGATCCAGAAACTGCCGCTTGCCAAATTCCGAAAGCGACGCATAGCTCTCCTCGAGCGATTGCTTGAAGATCACGTTCGCGTGCGCTGTGGCCTGGTTCAAAGTCACGCCCGGCTTCAAACGTCCGAACGCGTGCAGCCACATTACCTTCTCCGTAGGGTCCGCCGGCGGGTGTAGCCAATCGCGGCCTGGCTTGAGCCGCGGCTCCATGCTAAGTGGCGCCCACGCGTCCGGCTTCTGCCCCACGCTTT
>Ga0193753_10001689_pt1 | contig 18545 bp, 21 predicted proteins | sample H1c2metaG_FD_144925 | JGI IMG/M metagenome (GOLD analysis project Ga0193753, IMG submission 144925) | Soil microbial communities from a riparian zone of the East river system, Colorado, United States - H1c2 | ecosystem: Environmental > Terrestrial > Soil > Riparian zone | place: USA: East...
CATGCAGCTACTATAGAAGTGTCCGACGTAAAACTGAAGTATGTCTCCAGTGACATAATACCCTCCGGCGCTGCTTCATTTTTCAACTGTTTATTCTGTGCCACCTGCAAGTAACCAGTAATAAGTGCCCCTGCAAGACAGATCCAGAAAATCAATTTTCTATGGTCCATTATCCAGTGGTAACGGCCAGGGTCAGAAAACGAAAATGGTGTTGGCATGATAACTATTCCGGTATTAAAAGTAACAGCAAATACAGTTTGACAGGGTGCAGGAGAAGCGAATCAGCGCAGGGAAACAACTACGCAAAGAGGATCGTACAATGAAAATAATAAAAAATTTTATTGTTTCCATCCGTATTAGTACGTAATGCAGTGTCCCAAAGCGTGCAAGGAAAAATCTGTAATCATTTTTAGTATGAAAAATTAAGTTTGCTTACATCCGGTCAGCAGGAAAGTTTATTGAAAGATGCTTCTTTTTCCGGCGGGGCAAATCATTTTTTGATAAACTTAATTCATGTGCGTGAATACCAAGAACCTTGTTTACATGCAGACTTTTGCAGGCACATGGCCGCATTACCCATTTACGCAACCGCCGGTTGCGGAATTCAGAGATGCCGGAAAAGTTACCGGGATAAACGCCCAACCACTGCTTTCCCTCATCGCCACCCGATTCCTCAATTGTAATTGCAATCGAATCGCCGTTATTTTTAAAATAAATCGTATCAGGTTCTGTCAATTCAGTTTTTGTATCAATTACAAACTCAGCTCCGTTATCAGTTATTATTTGTTCCATTTTTTATATTTTATTGTTTGTCAGTTTTATATAAAACTTGTTCTGTTTATGTTATCTTGTCTTTCTGAGGGGTTCTGATTTTTTACCAACTATAATCAGAACTTTATATGAAATATTTAGCCGTTTTATGCATTTTCACTCTGGTCGCTTGCGGATGCGAGCGCAATGAAACGATAACAAGACTTTGGACAGAACAAAAACTATTAAAGGATAGCGCTAATGATATAAATGAAAGGATAGGCCTATACATGCAAAAAGGCATTTACGACAGTGCAGAGACGCAAAAGATACAACCTGAGGCCGTTCATGCGCGGTTAACAGATATACAATCTTCAATTGACAACCGTTCAAAATGAAATAAGAGTTGCGAAATTTCAAACTTATACACTACCGAAGGCGGGGAAATGATTCTTTTTTTCGTAAATTGCAGTAAAGTTCAAAATATATGAAAGAGAAAACGGTTGGCTTCATTGCAGTGGTTTATCTTATTTTATTGTTTTTATTCGTATTAATAGTTCCTTCAAGTGCGCCTGATGGTCGTTTTTTTACAACACATTCTACTCCGTGGATCATGTTTCTGCGTTTTTTTTCGTTTCCGCTTTTATTTTCAGGTTATATCTTATTCCAGAAACTAATCAAAAAAAGAAATTGGCAGTCACTCAGTACTGATTTACTGAACGGTAGTTTATTTACTTTATTTTCTGCGGCTATCCTTGCATTCCTTTTTATATAAAAACAGTTATTGGACGAAATGGGCTGACAGTCATTTTTTTTCGCAAACTCACCATAACATTATTGCTCAATCATATCGATTACAATTTTCAACCATCAGGTTTTTGGTGCGTAATGGACACGGTGTGCGCTCTCATTGCAACAAGCCGGGTGGTTAAAAAAGACTTCGAAGGTGAGTCAGTCATCAAAAAAGAACAGGTCCCCGATTTAAAAGTCTATGCGTTAAAAAAACATTGCCGGATGGCGAATTCCGCAGGCATCGGTGAATACCTCATGCAGGTATGAAATTTGCAGCAACTTTTACTTTAACTCTTTTTACGGCAATAGTTTCAGCACAGACAAAAGGCTTAACAACGCTGCCAAATTATGACTGTTCCCTTAAAAAGGTTATGACGATAATCGGCAATCAGACTATCCTTGTTTCCCCTGATAAAAGCATTGGCCTGGACGCAATCCTGAATGACTATTGTGCAACTATTGGCAATAATTATATCCGCAAAAAAAAATCTGAGCTGACAGAGGTTGATTTAACAAAAAATCTTTTTCTTGTTGGCATTTTGACTGAATTTAAAAAGTGGAAACGCTATAAAACACTCATTCGTATTATTGACAAAGGCTTTTTGCTAAACAGCAAATACTTTCAAAATAAATCAGACGGCTTTGTCTTCGCTGATACCAATAGAATAATTATCAGCGGCAATAGTCTTCAGGATGTTAAAGATGCTCAACTGGCATTAACGGGTGGACACGACATTTTGATTACACAGCAGGGAAAGATTACTTACTTTGGTAACGGGCAGCACCAAAAATTTGATTGGTTCAATCTTCAAAATTTAAAAGCAACTAATTATAAAATAAATTATTCTGAACTATTTTCAGCTATTTACGTTTCAAAAACATTCAGGGATACGATTGACTATTCAGAACTGAACAAAAGTTTACATATATATACAAACCAGTTTCTTTCCATATACAATATTAAAATGCCTGCTAAAAAAATTGAATGGTTTCTTCATTCAAATATGCAGGAGTATGGTACAATGTCGGGAATGTTTGGATTGACCTGCCCGGGTAACAATTCTGCAGGCTTCAGTATCCGTGGCGAAATTCATACAAATGGCTACGACATCGGACTGGTGAAACACGAATATTCACATTACCTTTTTGACAACACCATTCATCAGGATAATAACCCTGCTTTTTTTGTAGAAGGTTGTGTTGAGTATGTAACGAATATTAATGATGGCAGCTTATTCAGACAAAGAATAGCAACCGCAAAAAAGTTTAAAGACACGCTGAATTTTACCGACTTAATCATCAACAATAAAGATTTTTACGGACAGTATTCACAAGCTAACTATTCAATCTGCGGAATATTCGTAAAATACCTTATTGACCAATATGGTGTTGAAACCTTCAAAAAATATTGTCTTGCAGGTGATAAGAAAATTACAACAAAAGATCTCTTTAAAATTGAGTTTGATGAAATCGTCAAGCGATATAAAAGCTGGTTGGAGAATCAATAAAAAACATCCGCTGGTGTCAGGTTTGGCGTTACATACCATTTTATTTGCAGGCTTCATTTCAAAGTTGCGGTGCGCAGCATACAGCGCCCCCGGGTACAACAAAAGAAATCAGCAGCCCTCCACCCAGTATGGCACTGCTGGCAAGAAAGTCCCTGCGACTGGCTTTTGTGTCGGGTGTCATGTTCAGTCCATCGTCTGTGGTCGAGTTAGCCAATTTACGAATGCAGAGGGCCAACTGCACCCACAATATAATAAAGCCCTAATCATTGTTTTGTATGAATGCTATCCAACCGAACCCCTGAGTTAGTTATTTGGCAACACTCAGGGGGTCTGTTTTGATTGATAATCCGGTTGTACTGTGTGGTATTATAAGGTTTCGTAAATTTGAGCAATACCCTCCCCTGTCAGGTTGCACCTTGTCGCATTACATGAAATCTTAATGGATAATCAAACCCGGCGATTATGACTTATAAGAAATTAAAGTTCTTGCTTCCCCTCATCGTAATTCACGCCGTGGCAATTGCCCAAACCTGGCAGGATACCACTGCAATGCTTGATAAAATAGTAAGCCGTTACGGTGATTCTATTCCTTCAGGCCAGCTGGCTATCAGCCGTAACGGGACAGTCATTTATTCAGTAGCCAGGGGAATGGCGAATCTTGAGTATAGTGTTCCACTCAGAAAGGATTCAAAAATTGAGGCAGGTTCTGTTTCCAAACAATTTATTGCTGCCTGCATTTTATTACTGGAACAACAGGGTAAACTTTTGCTCTCCGACGATATCAGAAAATACATACCTGAATTGCCCGATTACGGTTACCCTATAAAAATTGAGCAATTAATGCATCATACCAGCGGATTAAGAGACTGGATACCGCTTCAATATTTAGCGGGCTGGTTATCATGGACACGGGTGATTGATAATAATGATATTATTGATGTTGTTTCACGGCAAAAGACATTGAACAACAAACCAGGTGATGAATTCATCTACAGCAACTCAAATTATTGTCTCCTTGCTACAATCATAGAACGTACCAGCAAAATGACGGTGAATACGTTCTCAACAAAATTCATATTCGTACCGGCGGGGATGGAGCATACCGAATGGAGGCATGATTATAAAACCATTGTACCTGGCAGGGCTACTGCTTATAGTAAAAAAGGAAATACCTATTTCACCGATATGCCCACTGAAAATGTATATGGACATGCGGGGCTGCTTACAACGGCAGAGGATCTGCTGCGCTGGAATAATTATTACTTCAGTGGCAAATTAGGTTCGCCCTCCCTGCTGCCAAAACAAATTGCCATCAGCCGCCTGAACAATGGCAAAATAAATGCTTACGGGGCTGGTTTACGCATTGATTCTATCAATGGTTATAGTTGCATAAATCACAGGGGTTTAACAGCCGGTTACCGGGCGAGCATCGAATATTTCCCCCAACTGGGCCTTTCTATTGCCTGGATAAGTAATAATTCACAGTCCGATTTATCAAACATGCAACCAGGCGTTTTTAATATCCCATCAGCAGTACAAAATCTGCTGGTAAGAAATATTGCTGCTACATTCGTCATAAAAACAGACAGTACCCTGGCACCGGCTACCTTTGCTTCCTTCATGGGAGCATACCGGGATAACAATACGGCCCAGGGATTCCAGTTAGCCATTAAGGGCAATGATATTTATAATACAACCAGTTCAATCATTTTAAAACCAGTCAATGGGCGCACCCTCGCTATGGGGCAACAGCTGCTGGTGTTCACTTCCGTAAGCCCAAGGAAAGCTGCTTTGATTTCCCCTGCCGGGGATACGACCAGCTATTTGGGTACGGATACGGCTTTGATCAATGAAAAAGACGGGAGGCAATATTCGGGAACATATTATTCGGATGAACTCAATTCTACTGTTGTTATTTCAGGCAGGGACAACCGCCTGATGATTTGGTTTACGCCTCATATAGAAACAGTTCTTATCCCGGTTTATAAAGATGGTTTCAGGTTCCGGATTGAATTCGGTTCTGTTGCACCCAGTTTTTCAATGTATTTCGAAAGAGATACAAAAAATAACATAACCGGATTTATTGTCAACGAACAGAGAATCAAAAAAATCAGGTTTTCCCGCAAAAAATAATTGAAATCATCCGGTGACAAATATGCTATAGCTAATTAAAATTACGGAACCAGTTTATAATGTATTTTTTGCTGGTCGCATTCCTGACGATACTTCCTGCCGAATGGCTTGGGCTCGAAAGTGAAATTGGCACCATTGAAATGGGAAAACTGGCGGACCTTATTTTACTGGATGCGAACCCGCTCACCGATATAAAAAATACGAGGGCGATTGCCGGTGTATTTGTCAATGGCCGGTGGCTAACTAAAACTAAACTCAATGCCATGCTGGCTGATTTATCAAAACGAAATACGGCCTCAAAAGATAGATTTGACTGAAAGAAGACAATGACGAGATAGTAAAAAATGAAAAGCCGGATGTGGAATTAAAGGACCCTTCCAATATTCTTATTGCCCGCCTTCCTTAATAAGCGTGTCAATGATTGGTGTTACAGCCAGGTGATTTGTCACAGAAGCGCACTATTAACTGATAACTTATTTTTAACTTTATTCTGCAATGCCGCCGGACCACGAAAACACCGGCACACATGATTTATAATTTTTCCAGCACATCTTTATAACCTCTTCCCACAGGAATGGAAGTCCCGTTTATCTCAACCATTTCCGAATTAAATGAGCGTATCTTATGAATGGCAACAATAAAAGACCGGTGAATTCTTTTAAAAAGTGAATCCGGCAAAAGCTCCTCAATTTCATGCGTACTCATTTTTGTCATGTACGAATTATCTAGCGTTACAATTCTGATATATTCTTTTTGACTTTCGATATACAAAATTTCAGAGAAGAAAATTTTTACTTTTTTAAGTTTAATGCTGACAAACAAATAATCTTTCGTGTTTTCAATAGTTGCCTGCTTTGACTCCCTTTGTTTTTTTACTTTGTTGATAGCGGCCAGGAAGCGTTCAAACCCGAAAGGCTTCAGCAGATAGTCTACTACGTTTAATTCATAGCCTTCCAATGCATAATCCTGATAGGCAGTTGTAATTATCACTGCAGGGGGGTCAGACAATGTTTTAAGAAAGGTCAAGCCTTTTATCTGAGGAAGATGAATGTCTAAAAACATAAGGTCAGCACTATGGTCTCTGAGATGGCCCATTGCATAAATAGCATCCTCAAATGATCCCTGCAATGCAAGAAAGGGAACCCGTGAAACATAACCTTCAAGTATTTTTCTTGCCAACGGCTCGTCTTCAACAATGATGCATTTTATTTTAGACATAGCTTGAAAGATTGATCTGTAAAACAGCAGTAAATATTGAATCTTTTTGCCCGGTAAATAAATCAAATTCTTTATAGAGCAGTTTAAGCCGGCGCCTTAGATTGGGAAGGCCAATATTCTCTTTTGATTTCTCACCGTCCGGAGTGGCCTCACTGGAATTTTTGACAACAAAGTATAATTTCCTTTTTTGCATAACAAACTCAACATTCACAAAGCGTTTTCCCCTGGATTCAGAAACGCCGTGTTTAAATGCATTTTCTACAAGCGGTATCAGCAACAGGGGAGGAATCATTTCGGAAAAATCCTCAATATCATATTTAAAATCGATTGTAACGGTTTCACTGTAACGTAGTTTTTCCAGGTCAATGTAATCGTTAAGGATTTTTATTTCTTTGTCAACATTAATGAATTCACTGCTGGTTTCATACAGCATATAACGAAGCAATTTTGACAATCGCAGGATAGATTCAGATACAAGTTGTGGTTCAAACTGCGACAGCGAATAAATATTGTTTAATGTATTGAACAGAAAATGCGGGTTTATCTGCGCCTTTAAGAAAACTAATTCCGCCTGGTTTTTTTCCAGATAAAGTTTTTGCCCTTCGTATCTGAACCTGGTATAATCGAAAAATAGTTTGAAGACTGCAAACACAACGAATGAAGATAAGCCAAACCTGAAGTTGCCTGAAGTTGCCGCACTCCAGTTACCCAATTGCCTGAAGGGATCATAGAAGGTTATGAAAATACCCAGATACTCCCAGGCGGTTAGCCCTGTCGCAAATACTATAAGATAAACAATAAGGCTGCACAGGATGAGCAGGACAGTAACCGCCCGGTTGGTTCTTCCAGAAGTAACAGACGGCAATATGAATTCGAAGTAAACGAGATTGAGACCAACAACATAAATGACCTGCCAGAAATTATTAATTAAACTGACGGTAACCTTACCCGGATTTGCAGCCAGATCTGTGTGGATCCACAGGAACAGGTACGCAAACGTTATCACTAAATATAAAATAAACCGATCTTTTTTAAAACGGCCTGCCATATCCTGTTTATTAAGAAGAGGAAATTACCACATTATTTTATTATTAATGGGTTTGGTCAACAGACCGCATGCAGCAGTAAATGAATTCCTGCAAGCTGTCAATGAGTAAGTTGCTGGTTTCCTGCAATAGACGGCCTGCCGTCATTGGTTGACATCGCAGGGTAGTCTGTTGACTACCTCTTTTTTGGCAAATAAGAAAGAAATATTCTTGTACTGGTAATCAGGAAAATAAATTCAACCAGAACAACTGCATAAATTATACAGGTATGGAAGAAAAAATTACATCTATAAAAAAGCTTGCAAGAGCCGGGGGCCTGCTGTATCTGATAATAATCATCACCGGTATTTTCGGAGAATTGCTTATTAAGAATAAAATTATTGTTTCCGGCGATCCGGCAGCAACAGCGGCCAACATGCTGCATTATGAAACCCTGTGGCGGATTGGCATTGCCGGGGATCTTTTAATGCATGTCTGTGACGTTCCTTTAATGGTTATCTTTTATTTATTGCTTAAACCTGTAAATAAGCATCTTGCTTTAATTGCGGTGTTATTCAACCTGGTTCAAACCGCTGCTATGGTTGCCACAAAGGTAAATCTTGCGCAATCATTATTTACTTTGGGCACGGCAGATTACTTAAAGGCGTTTCCTCCGAACCAGCTTCACACCTTATCATATCTTTCTATCAGGTCGGATGAATACGGGTTTGGCATTGGTCTCCTGTTTTTTGGCTTTGAATGCCTTATTCTGGGTTACCTGATTTTCAAAACGGGCTATTTACCAAAAATGATAGGAGTGCTAATGCAGATTGCCGGGGTATGTTACATAACCAACAGCCTTACGATGATTATTGCTCCTGGTATTGCAGCTTTGCTGTTCCCTCCCATTATGTTGCCTCCTTTTATTGCGGAAACGTCATTTTGTTTATGGCTTATTCTGAAAGGAGTCAATGTTCCAAAGTGGAAAGAGAAAATGATGCTCGGTGAACAATTATTAACCGCACAGCAATAAAACGCAGCTGCTACACCACCTTATTTAAAAAGTAAATCTGAATAAATGGAACCGACCCTCAATTCAAAGAGCAAAACCGCCCGGCTGGCCGCCTCAATGTTTTTCTTTCTGGGTATGCCCCTGTCACTCTGGGGCCAGGCCTATGTCCTGTCTAAGATCTTTGTGCGCCAGGATCCCGCAACGACAGCTAATAACCTGCTTTCGAATGAATTCATATTCCGGCTTTCGATTCTCAGCCACCTCACGGATACAGTATTTTTTGTCCTGATGATGCTCTTGTTCTACCGCCTCCTGAGACCGGTAGATAAGCATCTGTCCCGGCTTATGCTGGTTTCGGCAATTGCCCAGATTTCGGTCGTCTTTGTCCTTGAAGTCTTCAACTTCACAGCCCTTATGGTTCTCAAGAGTGAAACACGTCCGGCCTTCGGTGTCATCCAGCAGCAGGAGGTCGCCTATTTCCTGTTGCGTATGCATGCCTATGGGGCAGGGATTGGCATGGGTAAGCTCTTCGTAGGACTGTGCTTCATTCCTTTTGGGATGCTGGTTTTCCGATCAGGGTTTGCGCCGCGGATCATTGGGGTCCTGGTGATTATTGGCGGACTGGGTTATGTCGCCGATTGCAGCACCGCTATTCTCCTGCAACGAACTGACTATTTGATGGTACGCTCGTTCCTGATGTACACCACCCTGTGCTATATCCTGGCATTGCTGTGGTTCCTGGTCAGGGGCGTCAGAGAACCGGTGTCAATCGTTAAAAACAGTAATTAAATTATTAAACAACTTCAGTAATCATGATCAAAGAGAAAGGAAGTATTTCAATGGGCACAGCCGCCCTGATTTCAGGGCTTATGTTATTTTTGCCCACGGCACCTTACGGAGAGTTTTATGTTTTCGGAAAACTCATCGACTATAATGATGCAGCCAAGACCACCCAAAACCTGTTGCAGCACCCGAAGCTTTTTCTCTCCGGCATATATGCTATGCTTTTTTCGTTTATTATGGATGTGGTGCTTGCCTGGAGCATGTATATTTTTATGCGACCGGTGAATGCATCGTTAGCCCTGCTGGGGGCGTGGATCAGAATACTCTATGCCGGACTTGCCATTGCAGCACTTTTCAATTTTTTATTTGCTTTTCAGCTGGTGAATATGCCGGCTCTCCAGGGAGTCTTTAAAAACGAACAAGTATTGCTGTTGTTGAATGCCCGCCGTATCGCTATGAACCTCGCTTTTATTGTCTTTGGTATTTATCTGATATTTGGTGGTATATTAATTTACAAAGCTTATTATATACCCAAAGTAATGGGAGCCCTGATCATGCTTGCTGGTCTGAAGTATATTATAATTAGTTTGCAGCCTTACTTCTTTAAAGAATATGATCTTTCCTATATGATGGTTTTTTACGTTGGCGAGCTGGTTTTTGGGATATGGTTACTGGTTAAGGGCCGAAGGGTCAAAGAACCCGGATTAGTCGCTTAACTGGAGTGTTTCCCGGAGACAGCAGTACGATAAGTTTTGACCGTCATAATTTCGCGCCGCAATATTTGCAAAATTTTGCATCCGCATCATGTCCTTCCCTGCCACAATGTAAGCATGCTTCTGCGCGGGTTTGTTTTTTTCGTACGGCCAGTGCCATCTCAGTGGTGACTATACCAGTTGGTACTGCAATGATACCATAGCCCATCAGCATGATAATGCTGGCGATGAATTTTCCAGCCGGGGTTACCGGGGAAATATCACCATAACCCACTGTCGTAATGGTTACGATGGCCCAGTAAATACTATCAGGAATACTGTTAAACCCATTCTGATCTTTTTCAACCAGGTACATCACCGATCCCATTATAATAACCAGGGTCAGCACGGCCAGCATGAAGATGCTGATTTTGCGCATACTGCTTTTTATCGCTCCCCCCAGGAATTGCATTTCGGACAGGAAATGAGAAAGCTTAAAGATCCGGAAGATGCGCAGTAAACGCAATGCCCGTAAAACCAGCAGGGACTGGGCGCCGGCAATAATAAAACTCAGGTAAGAAGGTATGATGGCCAGCAGGTCAATAAGCCCCAAAAAACTAAATACATACCGCCACGGCTTTTTGATACAAACCAGTCTCAGCAGGTATTCAATTGTAAAAACAGTTGTAAAGGCCCATTCCAGTTCATTAAACAGTTGGCCATAAGTCAAATGCCATTTGCTGATACTGTCCAGCATCACAACGATGATACTGGTAACAATCAGGATCAGCAGTGCGATATCAAATATTTTGCCGGCCGTGGTCTCAGATTCATAAATGATTTCATGCAAGGAATGCTGCCATGATTTTTTTTCTCCGGCTTCCATTATCTGCTGTTACTGTTTTGTATTAAAGGTACTGGGAAAAGCATAACAACCGAATCTTAACAATAATCGTCGTATTGATTTATTAGTTTCCGGTCATTCTGATGAAGGCTGATTTGCCCCGGACAAAACAATACACTTGCAGGAACATTTTAAATGTACGCAAGTTTGGATTTTTCTTTAATAGTTACCGTCTGCACCACATTCAAACCGCAACTCCATTTAACAAATGCAAAAAACAAATGCAAAAAAAGTTGCAAAAAAGTTCGAACTGGGGCTAATTTGGTCCAGCATGAAACAAAAAATGTATTTTTAAATCAAGAAACACGCTCTGACAGAAAGTTCACTTTTTTTGAAGACATACATTTAATCTGAAATCTTAAGATAAAATGTTAACCAAATACTTAAAACTCACACTGCGCAATTTGATGCGCAACAAAGTGTACTCTTTTATCAATATTTCCGGCCTTGCACTTGGTGTTACCTGTTGCCTGCTGCCATCTCTGTACATCCGGGATGAAATGAGCTACGACAAACATCATAAACGGGCAAATGACTAAAGTTATTTATTGGTATGGACATTCACAGGAATGCTCCGGTTAACCTTATTCTATTTTCAGTAACAAAAAACAATACGGTGGTTTTTCTTTTGTCTGTTGCTGTATGGCGGATTTTTTGATTTACAACTACCTCATCATAAAAACACAGGTAATCACCCCCGCCGCTATCTTTCAATGCCATTCTTAAAAACAATCTTCCGCCAGCCCTGGATCATTTTCGCCGCTGGTGTATGCCATTGTTCAGATATGTTGTTCCATCTTGCAATATGCGCAGCGTTTGTCCATACCTCCCACACTTTTTCAAGCGGAGCGTTTATAAAAGTTTCTGCTGTTATTGGCATTATTATATTTCTCCGGTCAATAATTTGCTGTCTTGCTGGTGATGCAGTAGTTTAATTCGTTGTTCAGGTTTTTGATTTCTTTTGAATCCTTGTATCATCTGCTATCCAATTTACTTCCCATGTTTTTCCACCGTCTGCCGAAAATGCCTGTTCAAAGTGGCAGGTGTTTGCAGTAATTTTATTGATAATGAAACGAACAATAATTTTCTGTCCGTTGAAAGTATCGTCATTAAAAAATTCTCCAACCCCATTTTTAAAACTGCCAACAGTGGGTATTCCTAAATCACCCACTTTAATATTTGCAAAATTGAGGCTCCATTGTTTTGTTGCCGGATTGTACAGGCGCAAACTTAATCCTTCAATTTGCCCGGCCGGACCTGAAACGCTGAGCTCTACTAAATTTGCCCGGCCATTACAAACTTCCCTTACAATACTGGTCCCCCCGTATTCAACCCAGGTTACGGAACCAGACAATGGGGCCTTCAGCCTTTTTAATGTTGTTTTCCAGTTTCCTATTTCAAAATCAAAATCCTTTTCTCCATTGCTTGTATTGCTAACCGAACCTGGTTTTTGCTGTGCTGCAACAAAAACAGGGAATAAGATAATAACCAAAAATCCGATCGAAGAATTAAGTTTTGTCATTTGTACTTTTTTATTAATTTATACATGCTTTATGTGCGAGCGGTTTCTTCGCTTTTTACTTGAACCAAAGCCGGGTTTGAATCATCTTATTGTCTGTCCACTATGTAATTCAGTTCAGTTACCCCGCAAGTAAATTGCCGGGTAGTCAATAGTTTTAGTTTTATTTTGTCTTTGATATCTGCAAACAATGGAATGCCTTGTCCTAGAATAATTGGATTAACAAATAGCCAGTAACCGTCAATTAAGTCCAGTTGAATAAGTGAATGTGTTGCTGCCGGGCTACCAAAAAGCAAGATATCATTACCTGCCTGTTGTTTTATTTCATTTATTCTGTCCGAAAGGTTGTTGCTAATAATTTTTGTGTTAGTCAAACCCGCGTCTTTCATTGTTTTTGATAAAACAACTTTGTGAACTTTCTTATACCACTTTGAATGTTCAATGTCGTGCCTGGTCGCTGCCGGATTTTCTGCTGCGGCAGGCCAGTAATTTTCCATCATCTGATAAGTTACCCGTCCATACAATGCAGTGTCGCCTTCGCTTATCCGCTTACCGCCATAATCAAAAATTTCTTCATCAACTTTAATCCAGTCCATTTCTCCGTTCAGTCCCGCTACAAAACCGTCAAGCGATATGTGCATAAATGAAATTATTTTTCTCATATAGTTCTATTTTTCCTGTTGTCTATGGTTTGTTACTAACTAATATTTTAAGATAGTCTTCAAGCCGGTTTAAAGTCTGCTTGCCACCTTCAATGGCATTTACCTTTCTGTTTAATTCTTCAATAATTGCTTTTGACTTAAATACTGACTTCATTGTCAATAATGTTTTTCCTTCAACCTCTTCAAATAAAATTGAAACTGTAAAGTTATAATCTTCGCTTTTTTCACCAGAATGTTTATAGGACAACAGGAAAGGCTTTTTCACTTCTGTATACTCAACTTTGTTATCCCAATCCCGTCCCATACCGTGCATTATAAAATCCCAGATTTTACCTGGTTCTACAGTCATTGATTTAGTAGTTAGCGAAAAACCGTTTGGTCCCCACCATTCTTTTATATGTGCCGGGGTGGTCCATACTTCCCAAACCAAATCCCTAGGAGCATCAAGAATTCTTGTATGTATAAGAATGTTCTCTTCTTGTTTGAATGTATTGTATTTTTCCATCTTTCTATTTCTTCTTTTTTTGAATTTTTGCCAGATAACTTTCCAATGAATCAAGTTTATGGCCCCAAAATTTCCGGTATTGGTCTACCCAGTCTGTTACTTCATTTAATTTTTCGAGTTTCGCTTCACAATATCTTTCCCGGCCTTGTTGCCGGATTATAATAAGACCACAATCGTTAAGGAATTGTACATGCAATGAAACTGCCTGCCGGGTTATATCAAACTCCCTGGCAATAGCATTAACATTGAGTGATTTCCGGGCCAGCATACCTATAATTTGCCTGCGGGTTGGATCTGCTATTGCCTGAAAGATGTCTCTTGTTTGTGTCATAATGCGCAAGTAATTTCCTGCAAATATATGCGCAAGTTTTGACTTGCGCTATTTTTTTTACCTTTACTAATTTTATTTATGAACCCCAAAAAATAAGTTCAAATAAATCTAAAACGGCCTTACAAAAAGAAGGGTCAGTTATACAGGGTGAGAAAGAAATAATAGCTGACAATTAGATTATTATTTGATAGAAGACAAGAAGAGATCAATGCATTTCAACAAAATCAATCCCCGGCGCCCTGCAGTGAAACGATAATCAAAGTTAACATGAGCAATAAAAAAGGAGGCAGTAAAAAAATGAGCCCCATTATTTGCTGGTCACAAGACCGCGATTTTGAAATTGATGTAATCACCGGGAGTTATATTCAGAACAGACCAAACTATGATACCTGTCTTTACGCAATGACACAACTAAACGGCAAGGCTTAAACCATGGGGTAACCACTTATAATATGGATTGTTGACTGGCGAAAACTATGGATCAAGCATTGATAATTTTCCATTTATTTACAGAAAGAGTTTATTTGACATTGTCTGACAATTCTGGAACAATTGTTCAAAAATTTATATTTCTGGTTGATCATAACATCTTTTGACAAACACAGAGTTGATGGTCTATATCAAACAAAAATGACTGCTCTCAATTTTCCCAATTTCCATTTTGAAAACAATTCTTTAAAAATATAGCACCAAGGCGCATAGGACATCCTGATATTATTCTCTCAGTCTTCCAATTATTCTTTCCGGAATTTCACCTTGCTGTTAATATTTTGCGCTGTTTTTATTCCCTGTTTTGTACCTTCTTCCACCGCATGACGTGTATGAATACCACCATAAACTCTTGAAATCGCAATGGCATTCGCAAATTCATAAAAAGAATTGTAGGAATAGCTGCCCATGTCCTCCGGACCTTTTCCCAAATCAACCATTTGGCCTTTATAAGTGCTGTTGCTGAAAGCCACATTATCACCGAAAATGGTGGTGAGCGCCTGCGCAAATGCCCCACTAAAAACGGCATGGTTGGCCGGGAAATCGGGATAGGGCGGTGTGGCAATAAAAGGCTTCCACCAGGTAGCGGGGTCACTCGAAGGCGCTATCACCCTGCGGATAAACTGGAAGGGTCTTTCCTGCATGAAATGGAATTTTCCTTTCATGGAACCAATCGTAGCATCAAACAGGCTCATACCGGTTTTGGCATACGCAAATGCCGTGATGTCGAGCGCCGGGTTTTGTTGTTCCAGGATTTGTTTGAATACAGCAATATAGCTCGATCCTGAAGGGTAACCATTCACAGCCGGGTCATCATAATATTTGGCCAGGCGCTTTTGATCATAGCTCAGGTTTTTGGAGAGGTCATATACTTCCTTATAATCCTTGTAATAAGGAGAAGCCACATCTGCATCATTATATACATAAGGCGCTGCGCTTACATTGTCAATGCTGCCGGCAACCATGGTGCGGGTATCGCCCCAGTAAGCAAGACCACCAGCAATGCTGGGGTTATTGTTTTCCGGCCACCAGAGGCCCGGGCTGTTGTCGGTCAGTACCAAGGGTGCCAGGGTAGACCATGGATGATCTGCAGTGGACCAGTTAAAGACTTTTTCGGCGACCGCTTTTCCGAAGGCTTTTGACCGCTGGAAGATGGCCGTGTCACCGATTTGTGTTTGATAGACCCCATTTAATGAATCTTCGAGTTTTTGCACCGCATCGCTGGTTACAGGTGTGAAGGTAAAAAGTTTCCGGGTCATGTCAGCCAAAGCGGCATTGGCACAGGTTGGCCAGTGATAGCCTTTACCGGCTTCCGTTTGGGGCATTTGCGGCATGTCGTTGAGTTGGCCGTAGAGACTTTGATAAGCGGGCATGCCGGGGACCACGGCTTCATACACCGCTACGCCACAATAAGCCATATACCTGCCGGCATTAACGCCATAAGAAACAGGCGGGGAATACAACAGGGGTAATTGAACACCCAGCCATTTTTTTACAACATCCGAAGTATAGGTGTTGGTTTGTGGCAGGGGTCCATTGGCCTGTTGATTAGAGTCTTTATGACACGAAAAACAAAGGAATGATGCAGCTGCAAGCAGCAACATTGCATAAACGATTTTTTGTCTCATTGCTAGAGTATTTAGTAGTAGTGAATGCGGCGTTATGACCAATCAGCTCAAAGCAACGGCAAAATAGCAACAGGTTTTCCTGCTGTAAATTCTAATCGCTTAACAGGTATTTTTCCCGGCAACAAAGCAGTTAAAACAGGTGGGTGGTGTTCGGACGGGAAAAATGTTGTTTGTCTGCAATTCAATGTTGTTTGTCTTTTTTAGTTGCCAGCAGAAACAATCATGAAGCGTAATTGCTTACATTGTGGTAAGCAAGCATTCAGCCGTGAATACGATCAAAACAAACGAGTTTATTTTTTCTGAGCAGCGCAGGGTGCTGCGGCACGCCTCGTTTTGGTTGTTATGGCTTTTTGGCTGGACCTGCTTCCTGTCAGCGATTTGGTCAACCTTCACTGATAATTTTATCCGCATCGCACTTTGGATCCCGGTCTTTACCCTCTTCAGTTATCCTGTTGCATACATTGCCATTCCAAAGCTGCTGCTGAAAGGCAAATACCTGGTATTCCTGGCCGCACTCATTGGCTGGCTGGCAGTTGGGTGGTACCTGAGCGTTTTTTTTCTGAAGTATGTATCCGCCCCTGTGCTGGACCAGATGAACATGCCCCACGGTGATGATTATGCATGGCAATGTTTCCTTTGCGTGGTAACCACCGCAGCTTGTTTCTCTTCCCTGTCGCTGGGGAAGCAGTGGTTATTGAAGCAAAGAGAATTGCTGCAGGCGCAACAGGAAAAAACAACGGCCGAGCTGCAATTACTGAAAGCACAGGTGCATCCGCATTTTTTATTTAATACGCTTAATAATATTTATTCTTTTTCCCTCGACAGGTCACCTAAAACGCCGGTACTTATTTTAAAACTTTCATCATTGCTTAGCTACATGCTGTATGATTGCAAGGCAGAGGAAGTGAGGCTGGAGAAAGAAGTGCAGATCATGAAAGATTATATTGACCTGGAAAAAGAACGCTATGGCGATACAATAGAAATATCCTGGAATGTGGAAGGCGATACCAGGGACAATTTCATATCACCCTTGCTGATGCTTCCTTTCCTGGAAAATGCTTTTAAGCATGGGGCATCGGAGCAAATAGAAAAGCCCTGGATGGGCGTGGATATATCGGTAGCGGACAATATATTAAAATTCAAAATCACCAATAGCAAAAACGAATACATAGCGCACCGAAGCAATGGCATTGGTATCAGCAATGTGAAAAAACGGCTCGGATTTTTGTACCCCGGGAAACACGAACTGAAAATAAATGATGAGGGAGATTTCTTTGCAGTTTCATTAATGGTTAAATTGAGCGGCAGCATACCAGGGTATACAATGCCGCATCTCCCTGTTGTAACTGCTCAAACCATCACCGCATGAAGCTTCGTTGCCTGCTTATAGATGATGAGCCCCCGGCACTCAAAGTGCTGGCTAAATATATTGCTGACCTTAGTGACATGGAAATGGTGGGCCAGTGCAGAAATGCAATTGAAGCATTGGGCGTACTACGGCACAAAACAGTGGATGTTATTTTTCTCGATATTAAAATGCCCCGCATCATCGGTACGGATTTTTTAAAAAATTTGTCCCATCCGCCCAAAGTAATTTTTGTTACGGCTTACAGGGAATATGCAATTGATGCTTTTGAACTCGATGCAGTGGATTACCTGGTGAAGCCTGTTTCCTTTGAACGTTTTTTTAAAGCCATCACCAAATTAAACCGGGTGATGGGCCGTGAAGTGGCTGTAACCACTGTAAATGAAGCGCCTGGCCCGGCTGCTTTTATTTACCTGAAAGTGGACAGGGATATGAAAAAAGTTTTTGTGCATGAAATTGAGTACATCGAAAGCTGGAAAGATTTTGTAAAGATTGTGCTTACAGGAGGCCGCCATTTGCTGGTAAAACGTGCCATCAGTGCAATTGAAAATATTTTGTCCGATCACAAGTTTATCCGGGTGCACCGGTCGTACATTGTTTCCCTCAGCAAAATTTCTGGTTATAATGCATTGGCTGTACAAATAGGACAACGTGAAATTCCCATCGGGCGGCTGTATAAACAATCGGTAATGGAACGATTGCAAAACCAAGAATCTGCATAAATTCAATGAAGTTTGTGGACGAATTACAGTTTGCTTAGCACCACTTTTTGCCACTATGTATTTTCTTTTTATTTAAAAATTGTGAAATTATGGATTGATTTTTTTTAGATTGACCATAAAGCCTGCAGAGAATCAAACTTATTATGATGAGCACTGAGAATAAAATGGCCTTGTGGACTCTTTTGATGGTTATAATTTATTTGTCTTGAACTGGAACCCGCTTTCGGTTATGCGGGCATCAAAGGCAGGACTTCCATTGGCGAAATGCATTTCTCACCCGTGAACCAGCAGGCGGTTGAAATGGATAGTATTGCAAAAGCCAATGTTACCAACTACCCTGCTGCTAGTCTTCCAAAGAAGGATTCACTCAGAGTTATTCTGTAAGCGTCCCTTAATTCGGTACAGTTTCAGATTAGAATTTTCTAAGTTAAGAGCTTTTTTTATTCCACTTTATCCCCAAACGGCTCATTCCAATTTTTAAAGTATTTCCTTTCGCCGTTTGTGGA
>Ga0193753_10001690_pt1 | contig 18545 bp, 12 predicted proteins | sample H1c2metaG_FD_144925 | JGI IMG/M metagenome (GOLD analysis project Ga0193753, IMG submission 144925) | Soil microbial communities from a riparian zone of the East river system, Colorado, United States - H1c2 | ecosystem: Environmental > Terrestrial > Soil > Riparian zone | place: USA: East...
AGAAAACAGACCCAACCCTATCGAACTTTCTCCTCATTTGACCCTAGTTCTATTTTAGAGGATTGAGTGGAGCGAATCGGCAACATTCGGGGAGTCCTTTCTTCTTATAAGTGATTGCTATGGCTTCACTTGTCGGCAGCATGCCTTTAAGGCGGGCATTAAGGGGCTTGACAGGAATTTTGGGCGGTTGGAGACCTTCTGTTCGCGCTTCCGCGAATGCCCACCCCTTAACTGCGATGAGACCGCGGTTAAGATAGGGTACCTGCCCTCTTGACGCTGCGTGTAGACTGAACGCTTCCCCGGGCCCTGAGCATATAGACGACTCCAACGCGAGGTCACGGTCCCATGCCCCCAGATAAGTCAAAGCCAGGCATCAAGGCGCTGAAGCACGTGGTTGTCCTGATGATGGAGAACCGCTCCTTCGACCACATGCTGGGTGGCCTGAAGGCTACGAATCCAGCAATCGACGGACTCACCGGAAGAGAGACCAACCCCGACACCACCGGGGTCCAAGCCTCCGTCCAGCCGCTGGCCGAGTACCAGAGCCAGCTCGACCCCGACCCCAACCACCACTTCGCCGCCGTGAACCTGCAGATCTTCGGCGACCCGGCCAAGGGCCCTCCGGCGCTGCAGCCGACCATGCAGGGCTTCGTCAAGAGCTACTTCAACCAGCAGCGGAACGTGAAGCACTCCCGCGACATTCTCTACTACTTCGCGCCGGACAAGCTGCCCGTCCTGACCACGCTGGCGACCGAGTTCGCCGTCTTCAACCGCTGGTTCTCTTCGATCCCGGGACCGACGATCTGCAACCGCGCCTTCGCCCACTACGGGACTTCGTTCGGCCAGGTGAGCATGAACCTGTTCTACCAGGGCAAGCAATACAAGAGCATCTACGAGCGGATGCTGGCCGCGGGCCACACCGTCAAGCTCTTCTACTACGACGAGGCCAGCTCCACGATGGAGGTCGTGAACCTGCTGCAGAACCAGCCCAGCCTCTTCGGGACGTTTCAGGATTTTCTGAGCGCCTGCGACAAGGACCTGCTGCCCGAGTACAGCTTCATCGAGCCGAACTACACCGACCACGATGCGCCCGACGGCAGCGGCGAAGCCGTCGCCTGCGACCAGCACCCCGACCATGACGTCCGCGCCGGTGAGCAGTTCATCGCGACCGTCTACAACAAGATTCGCGAGAACCCGAAGCTGTGGGCCAGCACCGCGCTGCTGGTCGTCTACGACGAGCACGGCGGCATCTACGACCACGTTCCTCCGCCCGCCTGCACGCCAGACGGCTTCGTTGCGCAGCCCAGCGACACCGGCACCCTCGACGCGTTTCACTTCGACCGCCTCGGCGTTCGCGTGCCTGCCATCCTCGTCTCACCGTGGGTCCCCAAAGGCACCGTTATCAACGACGTCTTCGAGCACGCCTGCATCCCTGCCACGATTACGGATTTCTTCCTCGGAGCTTATCCTCAGCGCTCTCCTCGCGAGATCGCGGCCAACACGTTTTTAAATCAACTCTCGCTCCCCGCCATGCGAGCCGAGAGCGACTGTCCCGACTTCACGGTCGAATAATTTACAGGAGGCATCGCAATGGACCCCATTCGCGTTCCCCGGCCCCCCGCATCAGCCTTCCACAAGAACCGCCCCGTCTCCGACCTGCTGGCATCACAGATCGAGCACTTTCAGCACATCGAGGCGAAGCTGGAGCCTGAGCATCGCTCGCCCTTCGCTCCGCATGAGATCGTCACGGAGAACGCTGCCGCGCAGTACATCACCCACATGACCAACCTGCTGCGCGGTCAGTCAACACAGAAGGCCGGTCCTGTCGCGGTACCCAGGCGACCGGCGAAGCGCAGCTCAAAGCCGCTGCCCAAACCTGAAGGCCGCACGAAGGCAATCGCCCTTGCTGCGGCTGCCGATAAAGCTCCCGCCCGCAAGCGTGCCTCCGCAGCCAAGAAGAAAGCCGCACACCTCAAGGACAAGAGGAAGAAGTCATGACCGCCCGGCTGTGTTCGGTCTTCCTTGCCGTCCTCGCACTTTACGCGTTGCCCGCAGCGGCGCAGAATGAGGGTCGCATCCACTCCGACTTTCGCCGTGAGGGAGAAGCGCTGCAATCGTGCAAGAGCTTCCAGTTCGGCAGCATCGCCAGCTGCGCCCAGACCATCTTCACCGGACAGCCGCTGCACGTCGCGGTGGGCAGCATTGCGCCGCAGAACGGCACGGCTGCGGGCCTCGCCTTTGTCGAGCATAAAAACTATGCCTCCGGCTGGCGGCTGAACTGGAACGCCGACGCCGTCGCCAGCGGCAATGGATCGTGGAGAGCCGGGGCCTACATGAAGGCCTATCGTCAGCCCGGCGGCACCATCGTCGTCGTCCACCCCACCGGCAACATGCCGCCGAAGCCGCAGAGTCCGCTCTATCGCACCGCGCCTCTCTTCAACCTGTACGCCGAGACGACCTCTCTGAATCGTCTCTACTACTACGGGCTCGGGCCTGGCACGCTGCCTGTCAACCGGAGCGTCTTCGGCCTGACCCAGACGATCATCGGCACGAATGCCATCCTCCCCCTCGCAGGCAAAGCGGGGATCTCGCTGCTCGGCGAGATCAACGGGCGCATCCCGCAACTGCGCGGCAACCAGCATGAGTCGAGTCCGTCCATCGAGGCGCTCTACACCGAGGCCAGCGCGCCCGGCCTCACGCGCCAACCCGCGTACTTTCAGGCTGGCGAAGGCATCCGCCTGCGGCCTACGCTCTTGAAGGATTTTCTCCGCCTCAACTACGCAGTTCAGTTTCAGCAGTTCGTCGCGGCGTCGGACTCGCACTACTCCTTCCGCCGCTGGACGGCCGACCTCAACCATGAGTTTCCCCTCTACCGCAAAGTCCGGCTTGCCGCGGCGCGCGATCAGAACGGCCCCGACAGCTGCGCCATCAGCTCCACCGAGACGAGCTGTCCGCCCGTCTATTCGCGCACACAGAATCTTGAAGGCTCCATCAGCGTCCGACTCCTCATGACCGGCTCCATTGCCAACGCGGGCAGCGTCGTACCCTTCTTCTTCGACCCCACCATCGGCGGCTCCGACATCAACGGCCAGGCGCTTCTCGCCAGCTATCCCGACTACCGCTTCCGCGCGCCCAATGCGCTTCTGCTGCGCGAGACCTTCGAACACTCTCTGGGCAAATGGCCCGTCGGCTTCCTGTTCTCCGTCGACGAGGCCAAGGTCGGGCTGCGGCGCGGCGATATCTCCTTCGACCATCTGCAGCACACCTTCACCACCGGGCTCACCGTCCACGCCGGCGGCCTGCCGGTCGTCTCGCTTCTCTTCGCCTGGGGCGGCAACGAAGGTCATCACACGACGGCGAACATCAGCAACGTCCTGCTGGGCGGCTCCTCCCGGCCAGCGCTCTTTTAAAACGCAAAAAGAGAACTCTCCTCTTGACATACTAGAGGAGAGAGGTGTAACTCTAGATTGCCTAGAGGAGAGCCCTTCATGCCCGACAAACCAAGCGATCTCGTCCAGGGGACACTAGAGATGCTGATCCTCAAAACCCTTGCGCTGGAGCCTATGCACGGCTACGGCGTCGCGCTGCGGATCGAGCAGATCAGCAACGGAGTCTTCCGGGTCAACCCCGGCTCGCTCTTCCCTGCCTTCAGCCGCCTGGAACGGAACGCCAGCATCAAGGCCGAGTGGCGAGCCACCGAGAACAATCGCCGCGCCAAGTACTACGTCCTCACCGAGCGCGGACGAAAGGCGCTGAAGCAGGAGACCCTGCAATGGGGGCGCCAGATTGCCGCCATCAACAGCATCCTCGAAGCCTGACCGAAAGCCCTCACGGAGCAGCCTATGACCCTCTTTCGAAATCTCATCGGCGGCATCCAAGCCCTCCGCAACAGAGGACAGCGCAATCGCGACATTGACGAAGAGTTTCAGGGCTATCTCGACGCCGCCACCGAACAGAAGATTCGCAGCGGCCTCAACCCGCAGGATGCATATCGCGCTGCACGTGTGGAGGCAGGAAGTATGGGAGTCGTCAAGCACAAGGTGTGGTCCGCAGGCTGGGAGTCGACGGCCGAGAGCGTATGGCAGGACGTTCGCTACAGCATGCGCATGATGGGCCGCAGCCCCGGCTTCACCGCGGTCGCGATCCTTTCGCTTGCGCTCGGCATCGGTGCCAACACGGCCATCTTCACGCTCATCAACAACCTCATGCTGAAGGCGCTTCCGGTCAGCGGCCCGCAGGAGCTCGTCGCCTTCGGCAAAGAGTTTGGCGGCGGACAGGTCGCCGGTATTCCCGGTGGCTCCATCGACATCTTCGCGTACGGCTTCTACCAGCAGATTCAGCAGCGACAGAGCATGTTTCAGGGCATCACCGCCTTCGCGAGCTTTCCCACCTTGGTCAGCGTAAAGACGGGCGCCGCAACCGGCACGACGAGCCAGGCCCTCAGCCATCTCGTGGCAGGCAATTTTTTCAGCGTGCTCGGCGCTGAACCGCTCCTCGGCAGGTCGATCCTGCCCAGCGACACCACAACCGCAGGGAGCAATCCCGTTGCCGTCGTCAGCTACCGCTACTGGCAGCAGACGCTGGTGGCCGACCCAGCGGTAGTCAGCAGCTCGATCACCATTAGCGGCAAGCCCTTCACGGTGGTCGGCGTCATGCCCGCGACGTTCTACGGGGTCGACCTCAACGCAGAGTCGCCGGACATGTGGCTGCCGCTCACCATGCAGGCCGAGGTGATGCAGCAGCCCACGCTGATCGCGCCCGGCGGCCTCCGCTGGCTTCATCTGATAGGCAGACGCAAGCCCGGCATGAACTTCGCGCAGGCCCAGGCCTGGGTCACCACCCAGATCCAGCAGTATCTTCGCGACGAGGAAGGCTCGACGCTCTCTCCCGATCAGAAAAAGGAGATACAGCAGACCTTCGTTCAGCTTCTGCCCGGCGAAAGCGGCATCTCCAACCTCCGCACGATCTATGAGCAGCCGCTCCACATCCTCATGGGTGTCGTCGTCCTCGTTCTTCTCATTGCCTGCGCCAACCTTGCGAACTTTCTTCTCGCCAAGGCCGCAACGCGCGAGCACGAGTTCTCCACGCGCCTCGCTCTCGGCTCCAGCCGTGCGCGCATCGTTCGACAGATCCTCACCGAGACCCTGCTTCTCTCGTTCATCGGCGGAGCGCTGGGACTGCTGCTCGCCTTCTGGGGGACGCGCCTGCTGATCAACTTCGTCGTCTCGGGAACCCCGACCGGCCACACCGCCCTCTCCGCCACCCCCGACCTGCACGTCCTCGCCTTCACCTTCGGGCTCTCCATTATGACGGCGCTTCTCTTCGGCATCGCGCCTGCGCTGCGCATCTCGCGCATCGGCGCTGCTCCTGCCCTCACCTCCAATGCGCGCACCGCGTCCAGCATCGGCGGACGCGCAAGCCGCCTGCTCCCCAACATCCTCGTCACCGCGCAGGTGACGCTGTCGCTGATGCTGCTTGCCGGGGCAGGGCTCTTCCTCCGCACCTTGCACAACCTGCAGCATCAGGACCTCGGCTTCAACCGCACTAACGTTCTGCTCGTCCAGTTCAACCCCAAGTTCGCAGGCTACAAACCCGAGCAGCTCAACGGCCTTTACGAAAGAATCCTCGCCCGGCTCGACGCCCTTCCCGGCGTCCACTCTTCCACGATCTCCGGCAGCCCTGCCATCGGCACCAGCATGTGGAGATCCCCCATCGAGATCAAGGGCCACAACGCCGCCCCGAAGGAGGACCTCGTCACTGGCATCAACCGCGTCGCGCCCCGCTACTTCGAGACGATGGGCATCGCTCTGCTCAAGGGCCGCCCCATTGCAGCGCAGGATACGGCAACCGCACCCAAAGTCGTCGTCGTCAACCAGACCCTGGCCGATCACTTCTTCCCCCACGGCGACGCCATCGGCCACCGCTTCACCGTCGGCGACCCCAGCGTGAAAGGCGAGTGGGAGATCGCCGGCGTCGTCCGCGACACCAAGTACAACAGTCTCCGCGAAGTGCCTACGCGCATGATCTACCTGCCCGTAATGCAGCTCACCGACGACGACAACTACGCCTACTGGATCCAGCTCCGCACCACGGGCGATCCAGCCAGCGTAACCACCGCAGTCCGCTCTGCGCTCGCCGAGATCGATCCTAACCTGCCGATCATCCAGGTAAGAACCATCGGCGAACAGGTGGACCATCTCATGAACCAGGAGAAGATGATCTCGCAGCTCTCCAGCTTCTTCTCGCTGCTGGCTCTCTCGCTGGCCTGCATCGGGCTCTACGGCGTCATGACCTACAGCGTAGTCCGGCGCACCAACGAGATCGGCATCCGCATCGCGCTCGGCGCACAGTCCGGCACTGTCCTCTGGATGATCCTCAAGGAGTCCCTTCTTCTGCTCGCGGCCGGCATCGCCGTGGGAGTTCCGGCGACGCTGCTGGCCAGCCGCGCCGTTCAGTCGCAGCTCTTCGGCCTCAGCCCGTCGGACCCCCTTACATTTGTAACCGCCACAGTCCTTATCTCTCTCGTCACCTTCGTCGCGGCCTACTTCCCCGCAAGGCTGGCGACCAGGGTCGATCCCATCATCGCCCTGCGCTACCAATAGAGGGCTGCTACCCGCTACCCCGCCGGCGAACCTGCGCTCCGCCTTCCCCGCATGGTTCCCACCAGCGGAATACACCGCCTAACCCCATTCTTTTTCAGACAAAAATGCTCAGATGCGACTCTATGACAAAATAGAGGTGTGTCGTAGGGTCGCATTTTTGCTTATGTTCTTCGCTCGCAATCGTAGAGTGGCATGAAGCGAGTCCCTGAGTCAGCAGGGACTTTCGTCGGGGGCTTGGGGATTTCTTCCAGATGAACATCACGACCAGGGGCAGAAAGCTCGTTCAACACCTTGCCCGGAAATTCGTTCATCTTCTCCCCCTTTTCTTCCTCAGCCTCTTCACGTTTGCGCCTGCACTTGCCTGCGCCCAGCAGTTCACGTTTCGCCACTACGGTCAGGACGAGGGCCTGCGCAACCTGGACGTCTTCCAACTCATCCAGGACAAGCAGGGCTTTCTCTGGAGCGCCACCGAAAACGGCCTCTACCGTTATGACGGCTCCGAGTTCCATCGCTTCGGAGAGGCCGAGGGCATCGACGAGAGCATGGTCGTCTACGTCTATCAAGACGCCTCCAGCCGGATCTGGATCACCACCAACGATCACCTCTACTATCTCTCCGGCGCTCGGTTCGAAGCCGTCCCCTCCGGCCCTGAGCCGCTGCAACTCGGCGTTGGCCAGCGCCTTACCTCGATTGACCCGCGGCACATCCTCTTCCTCAACCGCTCCTCTCTCATGCTCGCGCAGCAGTCCAAGAGCCCGAACGGCTCATCGGAGCAATGGGCCATCACCCCTTTCTTCACAGCGCAGCAGACCGCGGCTCACCCTGAGCTCACGCTGCTGCACAGTGTCTTCGTCGACCGCGACGGCACGCTCTGGCTAGGCTGCGACCAGTCCCTCTGCCGCGTAAACGGTAACCGGATCGAGGTCATGGGCGAGCACCAGGGCCTCCCCTCCGAGCCCTGGGTGTCCCTCTTTCAAGACCGCCAGGGCGCCCTCTGGGCTCGCAACCCGAGACACATCCGCGTCCTCGCCCCAGGCAGCACCACCTTCGTCCCCCGCGACATCATCCCGGAGAAGGTCTCCGTCTTCGTCGGCGCGGGCGTCCTCACCCTCTCCGAGGACCGCGACGGCAACGTCCTCACCCAGACCAGCAACGGCATCGCCCGGTGGGGCGGAACCGCCTGGCAGACCTTCGACCGCACCAACGGCCTCAACTTCACCGACGTCAGCGGCATCCTCTCCGACCAGCAGGGCTCCCTCTGGTTCAGCACCCGCGGCCACGGCCTGCAACGCTGGCTCGGCTACGGCGAGGTAGAGAACTGGACCACCGCACAGGACCTTCAGAACGACATCGTCTGGTCCATCTATCGCGATCGCCAAAATCATCTCTGGCTCGCCGACGAGCTCCAGGTCGCCCAGCTCGACGATGCACACAAACGCATTCTTCCCGCCCCTGCCTACCCCACACCCCTCTTCCAGAAGGCCGACGGCATCGCTCAATCCGCCGACGGCGCCTTCTGGTTCGTCAACATCTTCGGCGACGTCCTGCACTCCGATCCCGTAGGCCGGCGCTTCACCCAGTTCGCCACGCTGCCCAGCATCGTGCGCCTCTTCGTCGACTCCTCCCGGCGCATCTGGATTCTCACGCGCGAGGGCCTCTACGTCATCCGAACTCCAGACGCGCGCCCTGTCATCGAGAAGATCACCAATCCTCTTATCGCCGCCGACAGCTTTGCCGACGCCGCGGAAGATTCTACCGGCATTCTCTGGTTCGCCTCCGACCACCACCTCTACCGCCTCGCCGCCAACCCATCCCCAAACGAACTGCCAGCAGATAAACTTCCGGCGAACGATACGTGGGCGGAGATCACCCTCGACCAATCCCTCTTCAAAGGCCAGATCCGTGGCATAGCCGCAGCCACCGACGGCTCCCTATGGATCGGCGGCGGCCTCTCCAGCCTCATCCATCTCCGCGTCGACGAAGATCGCGCCCAGCTCCTCGAATCCCTCTCCACCCCCGACATCGTCTCGGACGACATACAGTTCGTCCGCTTCGACTATCGCGGCTGGCTGTGGGTCGGCACCGATCTCGGCATCAACGTCTTCGACGGCGTCCGCTGGAAGCTCCTCACCCAGCGCGACGGCATCGTCTCCAACGACACCAACGAGGGCGCCTTCTTCGCCGACACCGACGGCTCCGTCTGGATCGGCGTCAACGGCGGCGCGGTCCATCTCCTCCACCCCGAACAGCTCTTCACCACAAGCCATCTCCAGGTCATGCTGCGCTCCGCGATCCTCGGCGACAAGGGTCTCAACTTCTCCGGCATCAAGAACTCATGGCGCTGGCACGACACTCCTCTCGACGTAAAATTCACCTCGTTCAACTTCGACCGTTCCGGCTCTATCCTCTTCCGGTACCGCCTCGTCGGGCTCGAGCCGGAGTGGGCGTACACCACGGATCACGCCCTGCACTACCCCGCCATGCCCCCCGGCACCTACCGCTTCGAGGTGCAGGCCGTCGATCCCAGCCGGCAGCAGCAGTCCGAGATCGTCTCCCTCGTCTTCTCCATCCGTCCACCGTGGTGGCGCACCCGCCTCTTCTATCTCATCCTCTCTGCCATCTCCCTCTCGCTGTGTTTCCTCCTCTGGCATTGGCGCGAGCGGCGGCTCATCCGCAAGCAGGAGCTTCTCGAGCAGCTCGTGGCCCAGCGCACCAGCGAGCTGGAGATAGAGAAGGTCGAGCTTGTCGCCGCCCGCGAAGCCCTCCAGCATCAAGCCACCCACGACGCCCTCACCGGCCTCTGGAACCGCTCCGCCATCCTCGAAGTTCTCGAGCGCGAGATGAACCGCGCCCGGCTCAATCACGCCAGCCTCGCCGTCGCCCTCGCCGACATCGACTACTTCAAACACATCAACGACAACCACGGCCACGTCGCCGGCGACTGCATCCTCCACGACGTCGCCCTCCGCATGACAGAAAGCATCCGCCCCTCCGACTCCATCGGCCGCTACGGCGGAGAGGAGTTCCTCATCCTCCTCCCCGGCCTCTCCATCGACGAGCCTCTCCCCCGCCTTACACAGCTCCAGCAAGCCATCTCGAGCGAGCCCTTCTTCTACCGTGACGAACAGATAGCCATCACCTCCAGCTTCGGTGTCGTCTGGATGGACCGCACCACCCTCTCCGTCGAAGACATGGTCCGCTGCGCCGACGAGGCTCTCTACAAGGCCAAAGCCTTTGGCCGCGACCGCGTCGTCTTCTACACCCACACCACCCAGCCCGCGCCAGTCCCCGAAATGCCCTGATCCATGCCCTGCGCAGGCGGCGCCCACTTCGTGGGGAGTATACCGGCTTCGCCTACTGCCTCCCGATGGTCGGTGGGAAAAATTCTCCCAGCGACCATCGGGAGCACCAACCCGAAGGGGATATACACGTCACGAAGTGACCGCCCCACGCGCAGTGGGACCGGCCGTCAGGCCATAGCAGGCTCCACTGGCCGATCCACCTGGCTCAAATAAATCTCCTCCACCCTCTCCAACGTATCGATCTCGGCCACAGGCTTATCCGTCCTGATCCGAATAATCCGCGGAAACCGCATCGCGAACCCACTCGCATGGCGTCCGCTGCGCATGATGTTGTTAAACGCCACCTCCAGCACCACCAGCGGCTCCACCGTTCTGAAGTGGCCCTGATCCTCGAGCGTGTGCGCCTTCATAAACTCCGTCAGCTCCGCAATCTCCGCATCCGTCACCCCCGAGTAAGCCTTCCCCACATTCAGCAACTCGCCCGCCTCGCCCCGAACCGCGAAGGTGTAGTCGCTCAGCAGACCCGCGCGCTTGCCATGTCCGAACTCCGCGCCCGTGATCACTACATCGAGCGTGGCCAGCTCGCGCTTCAGCTTCACCCAGGCCAGGCCCCGCCGCCCCGGCTCGTACTTCGAACCCGCCGCCTTCAACATCACACCCTCGTTCGCCCGCGCCCTCGCCTCCGCATAGGCCCGGTCGATGTCCTCCGCGCTCTCCACCAACCGGCTCGGCGAGATCATCAGCCGCTCGACCCCCGCGCTCTCCTCCCCGGCAAACAAGACCGACTGCGCATTCCGAGCACGCTCATCCACCACCACCGGCGCAACCACCCGCTGCACCAGCCCCTCCACTGCCGCCTCCAGCCGATTCCGCCTCTCCCGCAGCGGCAGCTCCAGCAGCAGCTCGCCTCCCGCAAACATCAGGTCGAACGCCATGAACACCACTGGCACCTGCGCCCGCATCTCGTTCGAGACGCGCTTCCGCCCAATCCGCGTTCCCAGCACGGCAAACGGCAGCGCCCTGCCCTCCCCCAGATCCCACCCCAGAATCTCCCCATCGAAGATCAACGCGCCATCCACCTCGGGCCGCACCCGCGCAAACGCCTCCTCCAACTCCGGAAAGCTCGCCGTCACATCCTCCCGATTGCGCGAGTAGATCGCCACTCGCCCCGGCTGCTCCGCGTCCCCGCAGTGCACCTGCGCCCGCATCCCGTCGTACTTGTCCTCGAGAAACGCCTCGACCTTCGCGCTCTCACGCAATGAAGCATCGTCTTCTTGAAGCGACAAAACATTGTCATCCTGAGCGGAGTCGTTCGTGCCCTCTGCAAGCGACGCACTCGAAGGACCTGCAGTTGCTGTTGCCTTTGCGACTGCCTCAGTCCCAACCTCCATCTCCTCCGCTTGTTCAACCTCCACACCCTTTTTCTTCCTCCCCTTCTTCACCGCCTTCACCACCGCAGGCTTCTCCGTAAACCGCGCCACCGCCTCTTCCGGCGTCTCTACCGGGCTTGCCAGCATGAACCCCAGCGGATGAAACAGCCGCATCCGCGCCTCTCCAATCGTCCCTTCAAACGCCCGCCGCACCGCACCACCCAGGTCCGCCTCCAGCATCACCGCCTGACGAACCGACCCCACGGGCACCCCTGCCGCCACCGCAATCGCCTCCTCCACCAGGCTCTGCTTCACTCCGATCCGCATATCTCCCAGCATCAGCTTCAGCAGATACTTCGCCTCAAGCGCACTCGCCCGACGCAGCAGCCCCTCCACCAGCCCCGCCCGGATAGCCGTTGTCCTGGCCACCGCCATGGCGGCAAAAGCCTCGGCCACATCCACCAGCGTCAGCCCATCCACAGAGCCCACTGCACCCACAGAGCCACCCAGCAGATCAAACCCAGCCGCCCCCAAATCCCCATGCCGCCGATACGCCGCCGTCAACGCCACCCCGCTCGCCCCACTCACTGCCAGCAAAGCCTTCGTCAACAAAGCGCCGCCAGCATTCAGCTTCCGCGCATCCGCCTCCGCAAACGGCGTCCCCGCCACATACATGGCGAACAGCCCGGCATCTTCGCCTCCCGCATTCTGCTGATGCGCCTGCAGAATGGCCTCAGCAATCGCAGCCCGCTTCTTGAGCCGGCCAGCCTCCCCCGCCAACGCCTCCGCCAACTCCGCCAGGCTTCGAAACAGCATCCTCATACCCTCTCTCCATGCATCTGTTGGATGGATGCGCCATTTGTACCTGCCGCCGTCCGCATCTTCAAGGACAATCCCCGCACCCCTCATGCACAATGAGACATGACTTCAGCGGAGTCCAGTCAACCTGCACGGAGTTGGACCCGACTCGACGGCGTCGACCTTCTCCGCGGCCTCGCCATCTTCTTTGTCTTGATGAATCACGTCAACATGCGACTCCTCGGAGCGAAGGTCCCCTACACGCACGGCCTTCCGCCGCAGCTCGTGTCCTCCCTCGTCTGGAACGGCCAATTTGGCGTACAGATCTTCTTTGTCGTCTCAGGGTTCCTCATCACATCCACGACCATCCGGCGCTGGGGTTCACTCGCACAGATCAACCTGCGCGACTTCTATCGCTTGCGGTTCGCTCGCATCGCCCCTCTACTTCTGCTGCTTCTTGCCGTCCTCAGCGTTCTCCACCTCGCACACTTCAAGGACTTCGTCGTCTCACAAAAGACAGGAGGGTTAGGCCGCGCGCTTCTTGCAGCCCTCACCTTCCACATCAACTGGCTCGAGGCACACCGAGGCTACCTGCCGGCCAGTTGGGACATCCTCTGGTCGCTCTCTGTCGAAGAGATGTTCTATCTGTTCTTCCCACTCTTCTGCCGCCTCTTCCGTCGTGGCAGATCGATCCTGCTTCCACTCCTCGTCTTCGCCGTACTCGGCCCCTTCGCCCGGTCGCACGCCTTCAACCCCAACCCCGTCTGGAGGGAGTACTCCTTTCTCGGTGGAATGGATGCGATCGCCATCGGCTGTCTCACCGCGCTCTTTGTCACGAGGCAGCACCCGTCCCGCGCCCTCCGCTGGATGCTGGGGAGTCTCGGCGCGGCGCTCCTCCTCTTCAGCCTGTGCTTTTCAATCCATGCCTACCGCTGGGGTCTTGGCCGTAATGGACTGAACATGACGATTCTGGCGGCTGGCACCAGCATGGTCATCGCAACTCTCTCCCGAACGCAGTGGCGAAGTCCACGCATCCTCGCTCCGCTGGCAAAGCTGGGTCAGCTCAGCTACGAGGTCTACCTGACCCATGTCTTCATCGTCCTTGGCCTCTTTCGCCTCTTCGTCGCCGCCAACAAGCCGATGTGGGCCGTCCCCGTCCTCTTCCTCTGCGTCATCGTCCTCGCAGGTATTCTGGGCAAACTGGTAGCGCGAGGCTACTCCGAGCCGATCAATCGCTGGCTCCGCAGACGATGGGGAGATGGACCCAGCCGACTCGGTTCTGTCATCGAACCCATGCCTGCTGGCCGAGGAGAAGAACCAATCTCCGCTTAAAAGGCAATAAATAAAGCGCCCTGCGCGGGCAGCGCCCACTTCGTGGGGGGTATACCGGCTTCGCCTACTGCCTCCCGATGGTCGGCATGAAGAATTTTCTGCGACCCTCGGGAGCTTCACCCCAAAGGGGATAGACAAGTCACGAAGTGACCGCCCCACGCGCAGTGGGTCCGGCCGTCAGGCCATACCCGAATAGGCATTCCGCACCCTGCACGACAGGAGTAACATCTAAAGAGTGATGAACGCAGCCGCAACTCCGGTGAATCTCCCCCCTCGTAGCCGCCTCCCCCGCGCGCCACGACTTTGCCTAGCTGCGCCATCCCGCCTCTCTCCCAAATCCACCCCTAAGCAGAAAGCCCTGCGAAACCGCAGGAGGAGACACTCCATGTTCGACCGCCTCGACCAACTCGAAGCCCGCTACGAAGACCTCGGCAGCCAGATGTCCGACCCCACCCTGGTCAACGACCAGAAGAAGTTTCAGTCCATCGCCAAGCAGCACCGCGACATGGAGCCGACCGTAGAGAAGTTCCGCGAGTACCGCACCATCAAGGAAGGCATCGCCGAGGCCAGGGCCATGCTCGCCGATCCCGACCCTGACATGAAAGAGATGGCTCAGGCCGAGCTCAGCAGCCTCGAGCCCCGCCTCGCCCCCGTCGAAGAGGAGCTCAAAGTCCTCCTCCTCCCGAAAGACCCCAACGACGAGAAGAACGTCATCCTCGAGCTCCGCGCCGGCACCGGCGGCGACGAGGCCGCGCTCTTCGTCGCCGAGGTCTTCCGCATGTACCTCCGCTTCGCCGAGCAGCATAAGTGGAAGGTCGAAATCCTCTCCCAGACCGAGTCCGGCATCGGCCACGGCCTCAAGGACGTGACGGCGATCATCGAAGGCGAGGGCGTCTACTCGCAACTCAAGTACGAGTCCGGCGTCCACCGCGTCCAGCGCGTCCCCGCGACCGAAACCCAGGGCCGCGTCCACACCTCCGCCATCACCGTCGCCGTCCTCCCCGAGGTCGAAGAGGTCGACATCAAGATCGAAGCCAAGGACCTACGCATCGACACCTTCTGCTCCTCAGGCCCCGGCGGGCAGTCCGTCAACACCACCTATTCGGCCATCCGCATCACCCACCTGCCTACCCAGACGGTGGTCTCCTGCCAGGATGAGAAGTCGCAGATCAAGAATCGCGAGAAGGCCATGCGCGTCCTGCGCAGCCGCCTCTACGAGGTCGAAGCCGAGCGCGTCCATCAGATCCAGGCCAAGGAGCGTAAGTCTCAGGTAGGCTCCGGCGACCGCAGCGAAAAGATCCGCACCTACAACTTCCCCCAGAACCGTCTCACCGACCACCGCATCGGCCTCACCAACCACCAGCTCGCCATGGTGATGGAAGGCCAGCTCCAACCCACCATCGACGCCCTCATCTCGCACTACACCGCGGAGAAATTAAAGGCAGAAGCAACAGCCGCCTGAGACGAAACGGCGTAACGGTGATCAAAGAGATAAAAGCTGATAAGTGAATCTAAGTGTGGACTGGGATACACGCCCGCTTGATCCGCTCTTATCCGTCTTTATCCCTCCGATCACCGTTACGCCGTCCGCCAGCGGATTTACCTCGAAATCTGGTACCGATCCGCGGCATGCTTGCGCGAGAGGTTGGGGCCAAGAGCAAGCCGTGCGGTGTCGAACCTCTGCCAGTCGGCGGCATCGGACAGCGAGGGGATCGTAATCAGCTCCTTCTGATCGAGGCCCGCAAGAGAAGCGTCGACCATCTCCTCAGACGTCATCACGATCTCCTCGGGAAGATGTTTAACCGCGAGGCCGGCGCGGTCCCAGAAGTTGGTGCTGGTGGCGCCCGGAAGAACCGCCTGAACCTGCACTCCCTTGCCCTCCAGCTCGTGGTTCAGAGACTGGGTAAAGTTCACCACATAGGCCTTCGTACCGCCATAGGTGCCATTCAGCAGCTCCGGCGCAACCGCCGCAATCGAAGAGATGTTGATGATGAGGCCATTGCCGCGCGCGACGAGGCCCGGCAGGACAGCAAGGGTGAGGCGCGTCAATGCCGTCACGTTGAGCTGAATCATATTCTCCAACTCGTCGATCTTGGAGTCGATGAGCTTGGAGGTAGCGCCGAAGCCTGCATTGTTGACCAGCGCAGTGATGGCCTGATCGGAACGAAGACGCTCTTCGACGCGAAGCACGTCAGCCTTCTGGGTGAGGTCGGCAGCCAGGGTGTCCACCTTGCGGCCGGTCGCGGCGGTGAGACGCGCAGCGAGGTCGGAGAGACGTTCCTGGTCGCGAGCGACGAGGATCAGATCGTAACCGCGATGGGCGAGCCGGTCGGCGTAAACTGCGCCGATGCCGGAGGAAGCACCTGTAATGAGAGCGGTGCCTTTTGTGAGTTGGGCATTCATAGTAGAGCCTCGATGGAGCTGAAAGTTGAACCATACAAGCGGTCCGTACAGCTTAGAGTAGACCGGTTGGTTATCAGATTCAGAAAATTACCCAAGCCAAAGCGTAACGGTGATCAAAGGGGATAAAGACGGATAAAAGCTGATCAAGCGAGAAACGTGTACCCCCAACCCAACACTTAAATATCAGCTTTTGTCCTCTCACCGTTACACCATTCCGGCTTAAGGCGTAACGATGATCCAAAAGATTAAAGCGGATAAAACAGATAAAGACAATAAAGATGGCCTCGAATCCACGGATAGGCCGCCCCCTCTGTCCCTGCTCTTATCAGTCTTTATCCCACTCATCACCATTACGCTGTTCCGGCTTAAGGCGTAACGATTGATCCAAAAGATAAAAGCGGATAAAACGGATAAAAGACAATTAAAGAGGGCCACGAATCCTAAGGATAGGCGCCCCGCTGTCCGCCCTGCTCTTATCAGCCTTTATCCCACCGATCACCGTTACGCCGTCCGCCAGCGGGCACAGAGACGATCTACCTCTTCAAAACGACGCTGAAAGTAAAGTGGATGAAGGTATGGATGGGATTGCTGCTTCTCTCGGCCTTCATCCGGACCAGCGCGCCCTCCCAGCTGTTAATCAAAAAGGCGGCGAGATCGTCCGGCTTCGTGGACGGCGACAGGTCGCCCCGTTGCACGGCCTCGTGCAGCACAGCGGCGACAGCCTTCTGCCAATAGCCGAACGCGCCGCTGAGAAGCGATTGAAGCTTCGGGCTATGCTCGGCCACCTCGATGCTGAGGTTGCCGAGAAGGCAGCCACCCACAGGATTGATCTGGTCCTCGTAGACAGAGGCAAGATCGTCGAAGTACCTGCGGAGGCGTCTCAGCGGGGCGACTTTGATATCGCCCAGGATGCTCTCCCACCTCTGGGCTTCGCCTGCTCCATAGCTCTGAAGAACCTCCTCGGCAAAGGCCTCCTTGCTCGGGAAGTAGTGATAGAAAGACCCCTTCGGCACCTCGGCGAGATCGAGGATCTCCTTCACACCTGTAGCCGCGTAGCCGGTAGAGCGAATGCGCTGGAGTCCGACGTCGATGAGATGCTCACGCGTAGTCTTCTTCGCCGTGGTCTTCTTCGCCGTGCTCTTTTTCGTCATAGATCGATACTAGACTGGTCGCTTACCCAATTGCCAATCCTCACCCATAGGAGCGCGTAGCCCCACCCACCGCCTATCCGCCGGATTTGGCACTCTTCCCCTCCATCAGAGACAATCCTTATGCAGCCACAACGGGAGCAACCATGACAGCGCATCACCCCGCCCGCGCCCTCAGGCAACACGCGCAAGTTCTCCTCCTCACCCTCATCACATTTGTCGGTACCATCGCTGCCCCCGCCCAGACTGCCTCCCAGACGCCGCCCTTCAACGGCGTCGCCCACGTGGCCATCCGTGTCCGCGACCTCGCCGCCGCCCGCACCTTCTCCGAGAAGCCCGGCTTCGAGCAGGCCTTCGACCTCTCCAAAGACGGCGTCCCCTACGAGTCCTTCATCAAGATCAACGATCACCAGTTCCTCGAGCTCTACCCCGCCACCCCGAAAGACCCTAGGATAGGCTTCCTCCACCTCTGCTTCGAGGGCGTCGACCTCCAGGCCATCAACCAGGACTACCGCAGCCGCGGCCTCACCCCCAACGCCGTCCGCAAGGCCGGAGCCGGCAACCTCCTCTTCACCATGGAGGGCCCGCTCCAGCCCTCCGGCCCGCAAAATATCGAGTACACCCAATACATGCCCGGCTCCTTCCACACCAACGACCAGGGCAAACACCTCGGCCCCAATCGTGTCGCCGACAAGCTCATCGCCGTCTCCCTCGCCATGCAGGACGCCAACGCCGCCCGCGACTTCTACATCAACCAGCTCCAGTTCAAGCCCATCGCCGGCGACACCATGGTCCTCCACATGCCCGGCGACTCCGGCCAGGAGATCGAGATCACCTTCGCAGAGGTCATCGGCGCCAAGGCTCGCATCACCCTCCAGACCGCCAGCCTCGGCAAAGCCGCCCACCTCCTTCACAAGCAGCACCTCGCTCCCGAAAAGGTCGGCGAAACCCTCGGCCTCACCGACCCCGACGGCAACATCATCATGATCCTGGCCCGCTAGCCCCAGAGACTCACCCAGAGACCTCACCCAGAGACCCACCCAATGACCCTCCGCCAGGCCCTCACCGAAGCCGCCGCCCACCTGGCCCTCGACTCCGACCTCCGCGAGCACGCCGCCCGCGACGCCGAGCTCCTCCTCCTCCACGTCCTCCACATCCCTCGCTCCACCCTCCTCGCCTACCCTGGCCGCGAGCTCTCCGCCGCCGCCTCATCCCTCTACGACTCCCTCATCCGCCGCCGCCTCCAGCGCGAGCCCATCCAATACATCACCGGCCAGCAGGACTTCTACGGCCTCACCCTCCGCGTCACCCCCGCCGTCCTCATCCCCCGCCCCGAGACCGAGCACCTCGTCGAAGCCGTCCTCGCCCGCCTCCCTCACCATCAGCCTCTCCGCATCGCAGACATCGGCACCGGCTCCGGAGCCATCGCCATCGCGCTCGCCGTCCACCTTCCCCAGGCTCAAATCACCGCCCTCGATCTCTCCCCCCAGACCCTCGAAGTCGCCCAGTCCAACGCCAGGACGCACCGCGTAGCCCACCGCATCACCTTCCTCCGGTCCGACCTCCTTACCGAAGCAGGCCCATCCGCCC
>Ga0193753_10001691_pt1 | contig 18526 bp, 7 predicted proteins | sample H1c2metaG_FD_144925 | JGI IMG/M metagenome (GOLD analysis project Ga0193753, IMG submission 144925) | Soil microbial communities from a riparian zone of the East river system, Colorado, United States - H1c2 | ecosystem: Environmental > Terrestrial > Soil > Riparian zone | place: USA: East River...
CGGCGCGGACCGGTTCATGCGCCGTGCCGCCCGCGCGCATGAGCCGGTCCGCGCCGAGGCGGCCCGAACGGTTCAGGCGACAGGACATCGAGACGTGCATCGCGCACTCCGGGGGCGGGGACCGAATGCCGGCGTGCCGACAGTCGCCGGCGACGAGGGTGCCGGAGGTCCGGCGCGTCCCCTTGTCGGCAGGGGATGGGGGGCGGACTTGAGGTGGCGAGCCGTGCCGTTGCCTGGCGCGGCCTTGCTTCCCGGGCTGAACGTTGTCGCGCACCTTGGCTGCGCGCCGCGGAAACCTGTGGTAGACCTTGTCGCTCGAGGCCTCGCATAGGCGCGGCGCGACAGGGGGAAATGAAATGGGTGAGATCGGGGGAGAACGAAGTCGCCTCACGTGGTGGCGGCGTCGCTACCTGCTGCGCCACTACAAGGACTTCGACGACCGCACGCTGGCGGCGGGCGCCGGCGTCTCGCCCCCGCGCGTGGCGGAGTTCTTGGGCCGGATGGGCGCGACGCGCTCCACGGGAAACCTCAAGCGCATCGCCGGTGCGGGTACGGTCCCACCGCCCGAACTCTGGACACCGGAGCTGGCGCGGCGGGCGATGACCCGGCTGGACTCGCGGCCGCTTGCCCCGCTGGACAGGGTTCTCGTCGCGGCGATGTTCGTGGCGAGCCTTCTGCTCTACGGTCTCACCTGCGCACGGACGGTCACTGGCGAGGACGCGGGCGAGCTGCTCGCGGCGGCGCACCAGTTTGGCGTGCCGCACCCGCCGGGCTACCCGCTGTGGCTGCTGCTCTCGTGGGGCGCGGACCATGCCATGCCGTGGCTCACTACGGCATGGCGTGTGGCGATGGTCTCCGGCCTCAGCGCGGCCGGCGCCAACGCGCTGCTGCTGACGGTAGCGTTGAAGACCGTGCGCAGCCGGACGGCGGCCCTCACCGCGGCGGCGCTCTTCGCGGTCTCGCTGACGCACTGGACACAGTCCGTGATCCCCGAGGTCTACGCCCTCAACACCTTCTTCGTAGCCCTGCAGATCCTGCAGCTCATTCACTTCGCCGAGCGCCCGACGGCCGGGCGACTCCTCGCGCTGGCTGCCGTGACGGGCCTGTCCTGTACGAATCACACCTCGGCCTTTCCGGTGGGAGGCGTGGTCGCTCTCGCTGCCCTCGCCATCGCGCCGCACCTGTTCCGCTCACCGAAGGTCGTGCTGGGCGCGCTCTTCGCCGGCCTGCTGCCGCTGGCGATCTTCCTCGTGCTGATCCCCGCCGCGAGGCACGGCGCGTCCGTCGATTGGGGCCATCCCGCGACGCTCGAGACGCTCTGGAAGCACGCCGTCCGCGACCAGTACTCCAGCGTGGAGGCCGGCCAGCGCGCCGCCAGCGAGGGCGCGACCGGCTACCTGCGCCGGCTGTCGATCATGGCGGAGGTCGCGGGAAGGCAGTTTGGATCGAGCTGGGTGCTGCTGCTCGCCGCGCTCGGGCTGCTGCCGCTCTTCGTCCGCCAGACGGGGCTGTGGCTGTACCTGGTTGCGATGGGCTGGGTCTGCTCGGTCGCCATCGTGATGTACACGGCCTTTCCCTTCGAGCGGGAATTCATCTACGCCGTGCAGGTGTTCTGGATCCCGACCTGGCTGGTCGTGGCGTGGTTCATCGCCGGCGGGATCGAGATGGTGATATTCGCCTTGCAGAGGCTGCCGCATGCCTCGCGGATGGCGGGCACGGCACTGGCCCTGATCGGTTGCGTGGCGCTCGTGGCGTACCCGGCCTCCGCGCACTACGCCCGCGCCGACCGCAGCCGCACGACGCTCATCGCCGGTTTCGGTCAGTCCATCCTCGATGTCATGGAGCCCGGCGCGCTGTACTTCCCCGCCAGCGACCACAGCACCTTCTCGGTGCTGTTCCAGCAGGGCGTGCTCGACCATCGGACCGATGTCACCATCGCCGACAAGTACGGGAGGATCGAGCCGGAATTCCTGGCCCGGTTCATGGACAAGGAGGATGAGAGCCGGCGCGCGGACGTGCCTCCCGGCAAGCGACGAGCCTTCGAGGAGGCGCTGCTCATCCGCAAGTGGCCCGGCCCGATTTACTTCGCGAATCGGCGCGAAATGGACGACGTGCCTGATCGCCGGCTGGAGCCTGTGGGCCCGATTTACAAGGTCATGACCAAGTCCGAAGTCCAAGCTTGGTGGACAGCGCCGATGGGAGATGGTGCGCCGCTGGGGCTTGCAGTTTGGGAACCGCTGCTGCCGCTGCTCGAGGTCGATGACCGCCAGCAGCTCGACCTCACCGTGCAGATGGTCCGCGGAGACCTGCTGGCCATGCGCGGCGTCGCGTTGCTGGCGGCCGGACGGCGGGACGATGCCCTCGCGGCATGGTCCCGAATCGGGGGCGACTTGGCGCCTCTCAAGCAGTCCTTCAACAACATCGGCGCGGCGCTGGCGGAACACGGTGACACCGGGGCAGCGATCGCATTCTTCGCCAAGGCGCGGCAGGAGGATCCCCGCTACGTGCTGGCGTTGCGAAATGAGGCACTGGTGCGGAGGAACCGAGGCGAGCGGCCGGCAGCGATCGATCTGCTCCGCCAGGCCCTCGACCGCCAACCCAAGGACCGGGTGCTGCGATTGGAGCTGGCCCATCTGCTCGAGGATGAGGGCAAGCTCATCGAGTCCCTGGCCGAATATGAGGCATTGGCATCGACCGACGACCAGGATCCGATCCCTTGGCGGGATGCGGGCCGCCTGCTCGAGCGCAACGGAGACCTCGCCAAGGCGCAGAACGCCTACGCGGAGTCCCTGCGTCTCAAGCCCGGGCAGGACGATATCCGCGAGAGGTTGCAACGCATGGAAGCCGGAGCTGCCGAGGATGCGCCGATAGCAGACCGCGCGATGGACAATACTGGAGAGCCCGGCGAAAGCGCGGTCGGTCCGCCGCTGCCTCGGCTCCCAACCGAGCCTTCGGCGATCAGCTTTGACGCGACGGAGATCCGCCGCTCGCGCCCGTGACGTCTCTCGCCGGCACGCGGCAAGCGCGGCTTGACGCCGGCTTGGCCGGCAAGAATTAATCCCGGAGCAGGGCTTGCGCCCTCGGCGGAAGCGTGCGAGGCTCAACCTCGTTAGAGGGGTGCGTATGCTTTCTTCGGGGAAAAGCGGGCAAATTGCTGCGGCGCGGGGAGTTTTTCCCCGCGCGGCTCAGCCGTGGATGCTGGTCGTCGCGATTCCGTCGGAGCGTTTCCGGCGGCTTGTCATGCCTCAGCGACCTCGGCTCTGCCCGCGACCTTGTCGGCTCGCCGCGCCCTTTCACGCAATCATCATGCCGGGGCAAGACGCGTGCCCGGTTCACAATGCCAGCCCGTGATTCCGGCTGGTGGGGGACTTCACAGATGAACGCATATGAGAGTCGGCGTCGCTTGGCCCCGGTCATCTGGCTGATGATTTTCAGCATGGCGATGCCGCCGGCCTGGATGAGTTCCGCCTTCGCAACCTCCAACCTGCGTCTGTCGGCCTTTTCGCGGGACACGAAGCTGGAGACCTTCCGCAACCCGCAGTTCAGCGGGGCGAACGGCAGTCGCTTCCTCGGCACGGAGGGCCCCCAGGCGCTCATTGGCTCGGGAGGAGACTCATTTGCGGACCCGGACTCCCGCGGTTACGGCAGCGTGGCCGAGCCGGCCGCGCACTGGATCTCCTATCGTGGGCGCGTGGAGTGGACCGACAACGACCTGATGATGCCCGGTGTCGGATTGCCGCTGATCTTTCAGCGCATCTACCGCGGCTCGGTATCCAGCTACAACGGCCCCTTGGGCAAGGAGTGGGAGTTCAATTGGAACAAGCGCATCGAGTACGACGCCTCGGGCGGCGGCACGCGGGCCTGGTTCTACGAGATGGGGCGGCGCGAAGAGTATGCCTACACGGGCAGCGTCTACACGTCCCCGATCGGGCGATACGACACGCTGACCCGCACCGGCACTCCCGAATACATCCGCACTGACCGCGAAGGCATCGCGGAAACCTACGAGCAGGAACCGTCGGCCGCCGCGTCATTCCGCCTGAGGAAGATCGAAGACCTCAACGGCAACACGCTGACCTTTAGCTACGACGGCAGCAGTTTGTTGACCAAGGTCACCGACAGCTTGGCTCGCGACACCACGCTGGCCTTCGACAGCAACGGCCGAGTCACCTCGATCACGGACAGCGCCAGCCGCGTGTGGACCTATGCGTACGATGGCTCTGGCTACCTCACCGCGGTCCGGACACCTATCGTCGACGTCAACGGCAATTCAAGTTCCGACCCGGGTGATTTTCTCTCGGGCAAGACGACGACCTACAAGTATGACGGCAGCAACCGCTTGACAGAGGTCATGCGCCCCGGCGAGCTCACGACCGGCAAGTGGATCTGGGCCTACGACGGCGCGGGTCGCATCACCAAGGAGACTCGCTCGGGCGACGACATCACGCTGGCATACGATGACACTAACCACAATGTCACCGTCACCGACCGGATGGCCGACAAGTCCGTCTACTGGTACGACAACGGCCACGACGGCAACCTGATCACCAAGCGGCAGGTGTACTGGGACGCTACGCATTACTACGAGACGACGTACGGCTACGACTCAGCCGGCAACGTCACCTCCGTGGTATTCCCGAAGGGGAACATCCTGGACTATACGTTCGACGGCAGCGGCAACGTCGTCACGGTGCAGTTCAAGGAGAACACCATGGATGGCGGCCCTATTACGTGGCACTACACGTGGGCTGCCAACGCCCGGATCTCCACGCTGGAGGATCCCAACGGCAGCGTCTGGGACTACAACTACGATGGAAATGGGAACCTGCTGACCAAGACAGCACCGGCAGTGACGCTGCCGGATAGTTCGCACGGCACAATCGCCGAGACATGGGCCTACAACGGCTCGGGCCAGGTCACCCGTCACACTGATCCTTGCGGGACGATCACCGACACCAGCTACACCACGGTGAACAGCAAGTCGGCCTATCTTGACACCATTACCCGCGATGTCGGCATGGGCAAGCTCAACCTCGTCACCGACTACAACTACGACAGCGCCGGCAACGTGACTTCGGTCACTGACCCACGCAGCAATACGACGACGTACACCGTGAACGCCCTTAACCAGGTCGTGCAGGTTGCGGAGCCACTGTCAGTCACGAAGACCATCACCTACGATGCCATCGATCGGGTGATCACCATGGCCTCCAGCAACGACACGGCCGTAGGCGACGGAACGCACACGGTTGTGAAGTCCTTCGATGCGCAAGACAACCTCCTTTCCATCGTGGAGGACCTGACCAGCGGCGCGTGCGTCACCACGGTCTTCGCTTATGACGACAACGACCGCCTGACCAAGGCAACCAGCCCGATCGGCGACGAGACGATCTACGGCTACGACAGTCGCGATCTGCGGACCTCTGTCACGCGCAAGGCCGCGAGCAGTCCCGATGACGCCGTAACGACCACGGTCTACGACAGCAACGGGAATAGCGTCACCGTCACCGATCCACGAAGCAACAACACAGTCTACGCCTACGACGGCTACGACCGACTGACGAAGACGACGCAGCCGCAAGGTAACTACGTCATCGACGGACTCGACGCCAACGGCAACGTGGTTACGCGCAGCCAATATAACGTTGGCGCCACAAAACTGGCCGAGACCATGATGAGCTACGACGAGGACAATCGGCTCTAACAGACGGACACGCTGGCGAAAAAGGCCAACCTGTCCACGAACATCGGTGACGGGACACAGACGAAGACGATTCATCGCGACGAGATGGGCCGTGTGCTGAGTCACAGCGGAGACGTCTGCGGATGCAGCCTCTACGAGCATGTGTACGACGCGGTAGGCCGGCAGGTCACGAGCAAGGACCCGATGGGCAACACCGACCCGACGCGCAATCTCGTCGTCGCGGAGTACGACGCCAACGACAACGTGACCAAGAGCACTCGCAAGGAGCGCAGCCAAGCCACAGGCGTCGAGGCCGACAAGGACGTCGTCACCGAGTTTGTCTTTGACGCTCGAGACCGCGTGGTGGCACGCAAGGAGCGCCTCGACATCTCGACGACGATGGATACCATCTACTTCTATGGCCTGCGCGACCAGCTCACGAAGGTGGTGGACGGCAATGGCGACGAGCAGCGCTTCGAGCACAACGAGAAACTGTGGAAAACGAAGGACATCCTCGAGAACGGCGCAGCGGACGTTGTCACAGAATACACGTACGACAATGATGGCCGCCTGATCACCTACCGCGCGAAGAACAGCACTACGGGCGACCAGGACACCGTCTACACGTATGACAAGCTCGATCGTCTGCTCACGACAGCTTGGCCGGGGGGAGGGTCACATGTCTACACGTACGACAAGGGAAGCAACCGCATCTCGACGACCGACCCGAACGGCACGGTCACGGTCTGCGCCTACGACAGCAACAATCGACTGAGCTCACGCACCATGACGTTGGCGAGCAACATCGTCGGTGCAACGTCGCACGCCTTTGGCTACGACGGCATGGACCGGATGACGTCGGCTGACAGCAACGAGACCTCGGCCTTCAGCGCCTTGATCAGCCGCACCTTCAACACGTTGGGGAAGATCGAGACGGAGAAGCAGGTCATCGACGGCTACAACTCCGGGAACGGGCGGACGATCAGCTACACTTGGGACGAGGAAGGGAGCAAGGTTTCAACGACCTATGCCGTCGGCGGCACGGCGATCGCCTACACCCGTGACGCCCTCGATCGGGTGGACCAGATCAGCCGCGCGGGTAGTCAGGTCATCGACTACACTTGGAGCGGCAGCCGCGTCATCAAGAGCGATTACCCGGGCAGCCACGCGACGATGCTGTATGATGGCTATGGTCGCATCACGGACATCCACCACAAGGACACCTCGTCCGGTCATAGCCTGGCGCGTTTCACGTACGGTTACGACAGCAGTAGCCAGATCATCGCATGGGACCAGTATTATTACGACGACGTCAACAACACGAGGATCACCGGCAACCACCTCGACGAGGGGGACCAGTTTACCTACGACGGGGCCAAGAGACTGGTGTCGGTGTTGCGCGGTGTGGCGACGGCGGACATCACCAAGTCGTTTGCCACCAATCTCGCGGCGACCCCTCAAGCCTATAGGAACTTCGTCGAGTACAAGCTGGACCAGACGGGCAACCGCATGACCCGCCAACTGGATGGATCGAACAACGTGACCTACGCTCACGATACGGCCAACAAGATGACGACTGAAGGCGCCAACACCTTGACCTACAATGCCAACGGCGCTTGGACAGGGACGAGCAACGAGTACCGGTATACGTGGAACGACCAGTTCGGGCGATACGTCAAGGCCGGCAGTCCGGCCGTCACGTTCACCTGGCACTATGATGCGTTGGGGCGGCGGGTGCAGTTCGAAGACAGCAGTTTCCCAACACGGACGCAACGGTACTACTACGACGCGGGCCAGATGGTCGAGGTGGCGCGCTGGAGCGGCTCGACCGAGACGGCACAGAAGCAATTTGTCTTCGGTGAAGGCATCGACGACCTCGCAATGTTCATCGACGTCGCAAACAACTTGACGTACTATGCCCATAAGGACCACTTGGGTTCCGTGCAGATGCTCGTCGATGGGAGCGGCGCAATCCAGGAAGGATACCGCTACAACGAGTACGGCTCCACGACGATCGTAGACAACACATTTGCTAAGCTGACGACGACAGTCACGTCACCCGTGGGCTGCCCATTCCGTTATGCGGGCCGCGAGGAGCACAACTCGGTCGGGGGATACGGAGATGATTGGTACTATAACCGTGCACGAGAATACCGGCCCGAGGCGGGTCGGTTCCTGCAGAGAAACATGGTGGGGAGCAGTAGAGCAGCCAGACCAGGGTACGGCTATGCTGATGCGAGCCCGATCGACTTCAGCGCTCCCCAAGGCGCCAGCGCCCAGTGCCCTCCGGGTTCCGCAACAACATGCACGGCTACGAAATCACCCGTTAACCCCGGCGGCCCAATCGCGCCGGTGACGACGCTGCCGGGCCACCACGGGGGGCAATATCACCCACCGCAGGACGCAGGCTCAGTTGCGACGTTGCTCAAGTTTACCTTCACTAAGTCTCCTCAGAGTTGCTCCAATGCCACGGGATCTCCCAATTGTTCATTCAATAATTTTGGCGCCGGCAAATTAGCAATTAATGAAGCCTCAGTCGCCGCCGGGTGGACCTGCACTGTGAATGCGCCAACTTGTAACGGTGATCAGTCCCTGGGCCCGACTACTTGTGGAGATGTGTGCGAGAACTGCGACACCGCCGTAGGGCGTTGCTGCAAGACGACGATAACCTGTAAGACGGGAACTATTAAGTATCCGGTCACCAAGACTATCGTTATATATATGTCGACGTGCCCAAGTACGAAAGTTGTGAAGTGGACGGAAGATGTGTCTCCGGATACAATGATTCTCTGCAGCAATTAGATGCTTTCTTGGAGCCTCGAATGAGATACAGGCTGGCTGAACTCTTGGTCGTTCTGTGTCCTCTACAGGCGTACGCGGCATCGACTATCTTTATCGATGCTTCGGCCAGTCCGGGTGGTAAAGGCGGCAGTTGGAGCGACGCGTTCGTCTCCCTATCGGAGGCTCTCGCGGCGAGCAAGAGTGGCGACCAAATATGGGTAGCCGAGGGAACCTACGCACCCGCGTGCCCCATCGAGTGCACGTTTTCAATTCCGTCGGGCGTGCACCTATTGGGAGGGTTTGGTGGCGCTGATCTGACCATGGAGGCTCGGAATCCAGTCCTTCATGTGGCCATGCTCAGCGGCGATTTTTTGGCGGATGACGTGGGTTTTGGCAACGTCGAGGATGATGCGTTGCACGTAGTTACTATCGAAAATGCGATAGACATTGTCATCGATGGCTTCTCCTTGCGCAGCTGCAATTTCCTGGGCGCCGACCAGTGGGGCGGGCTCATTCGTCTGGGGGCAAGCGAAGTGAGCCTGCGAAATTGCCGTGTTTATGAGGGCCTGACTGGTGCCGCGATTTACGCAACTGACTCAGTGATAGAAGTCGATTCGTGCATGTTCAACGATAGCTTTGCCGATCAAATAAAGATTGAGGATGGTTTCCTGAGTCTCTCTTATGCCTCTTTTTCGCGCAATTTTGGAAGCGTATTTGCGTTGGGCGAGTGCGTTATCGACATCGTCGATTGCGACTTCAAGGACGGGACAGGTGCTATTTCCTTCAGCGGACCTGTAAGTGGAAGAGTCCGCTCTTGTGCATTCCTGCGAAATAGCGGTCCTGTAATCGCCAACCACGTTCAAAGTGGGAATCCGTTGGGCGGCGGGCCGACAGTTCATATCATGGATTCAGTGTTCGCGGCGAATTCCGCGGACGGCGATAACGCTGTTTCGGTCATCGATAACCAGAGCTGCCATCCGCTCATTGAGCGTTGCACGATCGTGGGGAACGTAGTGCCGGCCGGCGGCACCGCGATATACAATTGGGGCGGAGCCATCCCAACAATCCGGAGCAGCATCATCTGGGGGAACACGGCGGGCGGGACGGCGACCGAGGATGCGCAAGTACTGAACTCGTCCGGTGCGGTGTTCATTTCGAACTGCAATATCGAGGGACTGACTGGAAAGCTGCTCGAGATCGACTGCATCTCGGAGGATCCGAAATTCGTCGACCTCGATGGCTCGGATGGCATTCTGGGTACGGAGGATGACGACTATCGGCTGAGCTCGGATTCTCCCTGCGTGGATGCAGGCAGTGTGTCGGACACCGTGCTCGGGACCGATCTGCTCGGTTGGCCACGCTTGACCGATGGGGATCTCGACGGCGCCCAGCGCGTGGACATGGGCGCTTCAGAGTTCTGCCACATCGGACTCGATATGTCGGTCAGGCAGGATGCAGTCGGGCAGAACACTTATCTGAGCCTGGTGGTTTCCGGGCCGCGGTCCATGCAGGGCCAACTGCTGGTGGGCTACGCACCCGGCATCGTCGGGCTGGCGCCATTCGGTGCCTTGCTCTTCGACCCGGGGGGCGGATGGATGCGATATGCCTTGGGCTCGTTGCCAGCCGTGCTCGTCGTCAACGTGACGCCGCTGGTCGGCATGGTCGGCCCGGTGACGCTCCAGGTGCTCGGTTTGGCGGGCGGCGGCGTAGGAAACCTCAGCAATGCCGTCGTGCTGGATCTGCATCCATGAATCAGAACGAGTTCCATCCGATGAAACGGGGGATCTTGCTGGCGGTGGGCTGCGTGCTGACGATGTTGGTCGCCGGAGACTTGAGTGCTTTCGCCATGGGCGATGCACGCCTCTCACCGCGCATGCCGATGGCGAAGGTTCCGGTCGCTGAACAGATCGCGACCGCCGGCGCACGCGTGACAAGAGAGGTGTCGGACATCCGTCTGATGGTCAAGTTCCATGATCGTATCTCTGCTCGCGTGGAGACGCCATCGCACCTGCACTCGCTCGCGGGCAATGATCTGACTGTGGCCGAAATGATCGCCTCCAGGCACGAGGCAACATTCCTCCATGGTTTGGCTCTCGACGAGCAACGCCTGCAATCGCTGAGAGTTCGCGCCGAGGCCCGCTCAGGACAGAGTCAACCGGATCTGGCCGGCATGATCGAGGTCGTGATGCCTCCGTCACTCACGCTGGACCAGCGCGTCGCGGTGGCGGATGAGTTCCAGGCACTCGAGGAGGTCGAGTTCGCGTCGCTCATGTCTCCGCTCGTGGCAACCGGAGACGCGGCGCCCAGCACGCCGTGGATGGGCTTTCTCCAGACCTACAAGCATCCTGATCCCGGCATCGACATCGACTACGCATGGATCCAGGGCTTGCGCGGCGCAGGCGTCCGAGTTTCCGATGTCGAGTTCGCATGGAACGGCGCGCACGAGGATCTTGTCGGCAAGGATCTGCACCAGGAGCCGGGTCAGACTCCCACGCAGAAGTCGATGAACAACGGCGGAATCGACCACGGAACCGCTGTCATGGGTGAACTCGTCGCCCTGGATAATGAGTACGGGTGCACTGGGATGGTCCCCGAGGTCGCCATCTACACGTATCCGGGCTGGACCGTTGAAGAGGGGCATCGTGAGGAGGATGCGGCCGCGACCGCGCTTGCGGACTCGGCAGCCGGTGACATTGTTCTCACGGAGCTGTCCACGGGGCTCAACGCACCACTGGAGACCGAGGCGCCTTTCTTTCTCATGATGTCGATGGCCGTGGATGCCGGCGTCGTCGTCGTGGAGCCGGCAGGAAACGGCAATTGGAACCTTGATGCCGCGCTCTTCTCGACCTACAAGTCCTGGGGTGACAGCGGCGCGATCATCGTGGGCGGAGGGCACAGCGACAGCATTCACGCGAAGAATTCGACGAGCACGTACGGCTCGCGAGTGAATGTGCAGGGCTGGGCCGAGAGTGTGTTCTCGCTCGGGTACGGGAACTTCGCGGAGTACGGTGACGATCCGAACCAGCGGTACACCCAGTCCTTCAGCGGTACGAGTTCCGCCTCACCCTTCATCGTCGCGGCGTGCGCCGTTCTGCAACAGCGTGCGAAGGAATCGCTGCTCGCGCCGCTCGATCCGCTCGTGCTGCGCCAGTTGCTCATCGACACCGGCTTGCCCCAAGGCGGCACAGGTGGACACATCGGCCCATTTCCGGATATCAAGGCAGCGCTGTCGCAGTTTCCGACGCCGTGGACCGTTGTGCCGGCAGCGCTTCCAGGCGCGCTCGGCGCGCCTGCCATCACCGGCAAGGGCGAACTCAAGCCAGGTATGCCGTTCGAGCTGGATCTGGCTGTCGCCGCGCCCGGCGCCAATGCCTGGCTGGTCATGGGCTTGAGCGCGGCCATGGTTCCCTTCAAGCACGGTCTGCTCGTGCCCTTTCCCGACACGATCTTCGGCCCGCTGCCCGTGAGTCCGAAGGGCGGGATTGTTCTCACCGGTGCCTGGCCCGACGGCATCCCCGCACAGACGGTCATGGTCGCGCAATGGTGGATCGACGACGGGAGCCCGCACGCCAGCCTTTCAGCGACGGATGGCATCGTTGGACTGGTGCCCTAGTTTGTCAGTCGTGTCTGCTCTTGTGCCGTTGTGGTGGACAGGCGCGGAGGGCATCGCCCAGCCTCCAGGCGAATGATCCCAAGAAAGCCGTACGAGTTTTGGGAGAAGGATGATCCTGTAGGCGTGACGGCGATGGACACATCACGCGACTGTGAAACTTCCGAATGGCGGCTCACGTTCGTGCTGCCCGTCACGGCGTCGGTAGCCGCCTGAGGGCCCAGAGCACCGTCGGAATTCCCACGGTCGCGCAGGCTCCTGCCGCCATCGCCGCCTCATGCCTCTGCAACAGCAGAAAGCCGGTCCCGAACATCAATCCGAGGATCGTCGCCAGGCCGCCCAGTGACCCGACGACCACCGGCAGCAGCTCACGGGGCCGCACGACATCAGTCGCCAGCGCGGCCACCGGACCCCAGGCGCCCATCGGCCGCACGCGCCGGTAGAACGGCAGCAGCGAGGCGGGGTCCGGCCCGCGCGTGAAGAGCATCGAGAGCAGCGAGCAGGACAGCGAGAAGCCGACGACCAGCAGCAGGCGGCCTTCGTTGGTGAGCGCGCCGCCCACCGAGAAGGGCCCCAAGTGCCACTCGGTCCTCCAGAAGGAGAGCGTCAGCGTCGCGACGGCGCTGGAGAGCATCGCGGTCAGCTCCGTGGAGGCGCGCACGCGCCACCACATCCAGCGCAGCATGTAGACCGGGCCGACGCCCGACAGGAAGGCGAGGAAGAACAGGAACAGCTCGGCGATGGAGTCCGAGTAGTAGGCCACGAGGCCCGCCATCGCCATGACCGTCACGGTGGCGACGCGGCCCACGGCCACGTAGTGCTTCGGGCTGGCGCGCTTGCGCAGGAAGCGGCGGTAGACGTCGTTCACGAAGAACGAGGCCGCGAGGTTGATGTGCGTGTCCACCGTGGAGGTGAAGGCCGCCAGCAGCGACGCGACGACCAGCCCCAGCAGCCCGGCCGGCAGGTAGCGGATCATCATGACCAGGTAGGCGCGCTCGGGATCGGCCCGCGCGACGATCTGCCCCGCCTGCACGTGCCGGTCCACGTGCAGATCCTTGCGCGGCTGCGCCTTCCAGCCGTCCCCGTCCGCAGGCGTGGCCAGCGGCACCGTGAGCAGCGCGGGTTCCGCGGGCGCGGTCCCGGCGAGCGCGGGTTCGGAGGACGTGGCGGCATCTCCGCGTGCAGCTCCTGCGGCGCCACCGTCCTGCGCCGCACTCGTCGGCGCGACCGCATCCGGGCGCAGGACGATCTCCGTCGCGTTCACGGAGGTCACGGTGCCGGCGACCGGCGCGCGCACCTCGATGGCGGGCACGAGGATCAGCGATGCCAGGCCCACCATGATCCAGGGCCAGGGGCGCAGCGCGTAGTGCGCGATGTTGAACCAGAGCATGCCGAGCAGGCCGTGGCGCTCGTCCTTCGCGGCGGAGATGAGCTGCACGGCGGCGGACGCGCCGTCCACGTTCTCGGCGGCCCACCACGACACGCCGAGGTACACGGCCACGGTGGCCAGCGGCGCGGTCCAGAAGCTGGCGTCGAACACCGTGCCGGGGCCGTGCGCCGGGAAGAAGCGCAGCGTGTCGGGCGTGAGCGCGGTGCCGGCCGCGGCGGCCGCCAGCACGCCGTCTCCGCCGCCGACGGCGCGCCACGCCAGCACGCCCAGCGTGATCGCGCCGGTCATCGCGAGCGCGAAGCGGAACAGGTTGGTGAACACCACGCCCCACAGCCCGCAGAGCGTGGAATAGGTCAGCGCGATGAGGCACGAGATGACCAGCGCCGCGACCTGGTTCACGCCCAGCAGCACGTCCACGATCTTGAGCCCGGCCAGCAGCACCCACGAGAGGATGATCGTGTTGGTCCAGACCGCGTGCAGCACGCCCAGCGTGCCGCGCAGCACGCTGGCGGAGGCGCCGCCGTAGCGCAGCTCCACGATCTCGGCCTTGGTCATGATCCCGCCGCGCCGCCACCAGCGCGAGAACAGGAAGACCGACAGCATCCCCGAGAGCGAGAAACACCACCAGGCCCAGTTCTTCCACAGGCCGCCGTCGCGCACCCAGCCCGAGATGAGCAGCGGCGTGTCGGCCGCGAAGGACGTGGCCACCATCGAGGTGCCGGCCATCCACCACGTGAGCGAGCGCCCGCTCAGGAAGAACTCGTCGGCCGAGGCGCCCGCCTTGCGCGCCTTGCGCAGCCCCAGCCAGAGCGAGACCGCGAGGGAAGCCGCGATGACGATCCAGTCCACGAGGACGAGGTGCATGCGGCGAGGTTAAGGGAGCACGCCCGCCGTTTCCGCGCACAAAATGGTCGCTGAGCGCGACACCGTCGCCGCGAAGGAGTCGGCGTGTGCTGCCCGCCGCCGCTGGCCCGGCGCGCGCGGATGCGGCACGATGCGCGGATGACTGCGCCGGACGTGAAGGAGGAGACCCCGCCGCGCGGCGCGAAGGCGCTGCGCTCGCTGCCGATCCGCCGGCTGTGGGCGCTCACGAAGCCCGAGCGCAGGCTCATCGCGGTGGGCGCGGTCTTCCTCGTGCTCGGCAGCGGCGCGGGGCTGGCCTACCCGCGCGCCCTGGGGATCATCACCGACGACCTTGCCGCCGCGGACGCCTCCGTGGTGCACCGCGACATCCTCGTCATGGTGGGGGTCGTGGCGCTGCAGGCGCTCTGCATCGCGCTGCGCATGAACCTGTTCACCATCGCCGGCGAGCGCATCGTCGCGCGGCTGCGCAAGGCGCTCTACGGCCGCCTGCTGGAGCAGGAGGTGGCCTTCTTCGACAGCCGCCGCACGGGCGAGCTCACCACGCGGCTGGCCTCCGACACGACGGTGCTGCAGACCACCGTGACCGTCAACGCGTCCATGGCGCTGCGCAACCTGCTCATGATGACGGGAGGCCTCATCGCGATGGCGCTCACGTCGCCGCGGCTGGCGCTGGTCATGGTGGGGCTGGTGCCGCCGATCGTGGTCGGCGCGATCCTCGTCGGCAAGCGCATCGAGCGCATCAGCAAGCAGGCGCAGGACGCGCTCGCCGCCTCGGGCGAGGTGGCCGAGGAGACGCTGTCCGGCATGCGCACGGTGCGCTCCTTCACGCGCGAGTCCGAGGAGACGGAGCGCTACGGCAAGGCCGTGTGGCGCAGCTTCGAGCTGGCGCGGCGGCGCATGAAGGGCATCTCGGCCTTCGTGGGCGTGTCGTACTTCGCGAGCTTCGCGGCGGTGGCGATCGTGCTGTGGCTCGGCATCGAGCAGCAGCGCTCCGGCGCGATCACGGGCGGCGGCCTGCTGCAATTCATTCTCTACGGCTTCACCGTCGGCTTCGGCATGAGCGGCATGGGCGAGATCTGGTCCGAGCTCATGAATGCCCGCGGCGCCTCGACGCGCGTCTTCGAGCTGCTGGACCGGGAGCCCGCGATGCCGCTCTCCGGCGGCGACAAGCCGGCGGAGGTCGCGGGGCGCGTGGAGCTGCGCGGCGTGCGCTTCGCCTACCCGGCGCGGCCCGACGCCGCAGCGCTGGACGGCGTGGACCTGTCCATCGAACCGGGCGAGGTCGTCGCGCTGGTGGGGCCGTCGGGCGCCGGCAAGTCCACCATCGCCGCGCTCATCCCGCGCTTCTACGACCCGCAGGCCGGCGCGGTGCTGCTCGACGGCCGCGACGTGCGCACGCTGGACCCGTCGTGGCTGCGCGCGCACATCGGCAGCGTGGCGCAGGAGCCCATCCTGTTCAGCACGAGCATCGCCGAGAACATCCGCTACGGCCGGCTCGGCGCCACCGACGCGGAGGTGGAGGCCGCCGCGCGCTCGGCCAACGCGCACGACTTCATCGTCGCGCTGCCGGACGGCTACGCCACGGCGGTGGGCGAGCGCGGCGTGCAGCTCTCCGGAGGCCAGAAGCAGCGCGTCGCCATCGCCCGCGCGCTGCTGAAGGACCCGAAGATCCTCATCCTGGACGAGGCCACCTCCGCGCTGGATGCGGAGAGCGAGGCGCTGGTGAAGGAGGCGCTGGACCGGCTCATGCGCCACCGCACCAGCCTGGTCATCGCGCACCGGCTGTCCACCGTGCGGGACGCGGATCGCGTGGTCGTACTGGAGGCCGGGCGCGTCGTGCAAGCCGGTTCGCACGAGGAGCTTGCGCCACAGGACGGCCTGTACCGGCGCCTGCTCCAGAGGCAGTTCGTCGTGGCCTGATCCGGCCGGCTCCGGTATCCTTCGCGCGCCCCGGAAAGCCCGAAGCCCTGCCGGGGTGGCTCGCGCGTTGCAGTGCGCCCCTCGTCGGCCTGTCGGTCCGACGAGCGCGAGCCCCCGGCGCCTCGCTCTCCTCAGTCTCGTCGGTTCTCATCCATGCGTCGTGATCAGCAGGGAAACTCCATCCACGAATTGCAGCGCGCAGCACTGACCCTGTGCGGCGCCTTTGCCCTGCTGGCGCGTGCTGCGGACGCGGCGCTGCCGTCGGCCGCGCCGCCGGCTGCCGCGCCGGTCGCCGCGCCGGGGACGGTGCACGGCTCGCTCGTCGTGTGGGGCGACGTCGTCGTGGACTTCGCGGACGCGGACACGGACGAGCAGGCGGCGGCCAATCCCTTCCTCGACCGCAAGCTGGACGTCTCGTTCCGGCACCTGGCCAGCGGCGAGCAGGTCATCGTCCCCGGCTACTACGCCGCGGACGGCGATGCAGCCGACAGCGGCGCGAGCTCCGGCGGCACCTGGCGGGCGCACCTGCTCCCGGACCTGCAGGGCACGTGGACGTACAAGGCCGTGTTCCACGCGGGGCCCGGCATCGCGACGAGCCTGGACATCAACGCGGGCAGCGCGATCGGCTTCAACGGCGCGACGGGCTCGTTCACGGTCGGGCCGATGCCGTCCTCCGCCACGGGCTTCCACCGCGACGGCCTGCTGCGCTACGTCGGCGGGCGCTACCTGCGCTTCGCCGGCAGCGGGCGCCCGTTCGTGAAGACCGGCAGCAACAGCCCGGAGAACCTGCTGGCCTTCGCGGACTTCGACGGCACGCCGCCCAGTCACCACTACGCGCCGCACGTCGCGGACTTCGCCGCGGACGAGTCCACCTGGCAGGGCGGGCAGGGCAAGGGGCTGCTCGGCGCGGTGGACTACCTGGCCGCGCAGGGCGTGGACAGCGCCTACTTCCTCACCTTCAACGTCGGCGGCGACGGCAAGGACGTCTGGCCGTGGACCGCCTCCAGCGAACGCCTGCGCTTCGACGTGAGCAAGCTCGAGCAGTGGAACCTGGTCTTCGACGAGATGGACCGGCGCGGCGTCGCGCTGCACGTGGTGACGCAGGAGACCGAGAACGACAACGGCTCGGCGGGCCTGGACGACGGCGAGCTGGGCGTGGAGCGGCGCCTGTACTACCGCGAGCTGGTCGCGCGCTTCGCGCACCATCCCGCGCTGCAGTGGAACCTCGGCGAGGAGAACTCCAACACCACCGGGCAGCAGGAGGAGTTCATCGCGCACCTGCGCGCGCTGGACGGCTACGACCACCCGATCACCGTGCACACCTTCCCGACCGCCAAGGCGAACGTGTTCAACCCGCTGATCGCGGCGGGCGCGCTGGAGGTGGCCTCGCTGCAGGTGGTGGACATCGCGACGGCGCACGCCGAGACGCTGCAGTGGGTGGCCGCGTCGGCGGCGGGCGGCAAGCCGTGGGCCGTGACGGTGGACGAGATCGGCCCGCCCGACAGCGGCGTGGTGCCGGACGCCAACGACCCCGGCCACGACGCCGTGCGGCGCCTCGCGCTGTGGGGCAACCTCATGGCCGGCGGCGCGGGCTGCGAGTGGTACTTCGGCTACGCCTTCCCGAACGACGACCTCGACTGCGAGGACTTCCACGCGCGGCAGGCGATGTGGGACCAGTCGCGCTTTGCGCGCGAGTTCCTCGAGCAGCACGTGCCGCTGGAGGACACCGTGCCGGCCGACGCGCTGGTCACCGCGCGCGACGCGGCCGGCGCGCCGCTGCCCGTGTGGTGCCTCGCGCTGCCCGGCGAGACCTACGCGGTCTACCTGCCGCAGGGCGGGCAGGCCACCCTGGACCTGGGGCCCGCCACGACGCTGTACGAGGTGCGCTGGTACGACCCGCGCGCCGGCGGCGCGCTGGCCGTGGGCTCCGTCGGCAGCGTGACCGGTCCTGGTCTCCAGGATCTGGGGCTCGCGCCGCACGACCCCGGCCAGGACTGGGCGGTGCTCGTGCGCCGCAGCGCGGGCCTCAACGCGCCGCCCACGATCACGGGGCTCGTCGCGAGCCCCAGCCCCTTCCCCGGCAACGTGGACTTCGACGTGTGGGTGAAGGTGGCCGACAGCGACGAGGTGCCCGATGTCGCCACCGTGCTCGTGCACTTCGTCGCGCCGGGCCTGATCTACGTCGGCGCTGCGGAAGCGACAAAGATCTCGCCCGGCCTCTACAAGCTGCACGTCCCCAAGGCGAGATCTTTGTCGCTTCCGCAGCGCCGACGTAGAT
>Ga0193753_10001693_pt1 | contig 18519 bp, 17 predicted proteins | sample H1c2metaG_FD_144925 | JGI IMG/M metagenome (GOLD analysis project Ga0193753, IMG submission 144925) | Soil microbial communities from a riparian zone of the East river system, Colorado, United States - H1c2 | ecosystem: Environmental > Terrestrial > Soil > Riparian zone | place: USA: East...
CCACGCCCGCCAGCATCACCCCTTGACGTGAGGCAGATGATTTCACGCCAAGGGGTGATGCTGGCGGGCGTGGGAGTAGCGATTGGGCTCGCGGCGGCGCTTGGCCTCACGCGGTTCCTTCGCGGGTTGCTCTACGACGTGAGTCCCACCGATCCGCTGACATTGGGCGGGACGTGCGTCGTGCTGCTCGTGGTCGCTCTGATCGCGAGTTGGATTCCGGCGCGGCGCGCGGCCGGCATGGACGCGGCGGCGGCGTTGCGGAGCGATTGACGCAGTCGATGCGAACGAAGTGGGGCGCGCGTTCGCCGGCGCGCGCCCGTCTGATCGTCATGTCTGAAGACAAATGCCAGTCAAATTCCGAATGCCGGCGTCCTGCACGTACCAACGGTGATCCGGTCCCTGTGCGGTAATGAAGTCGTGCGATGTCGTCAACGACTTCCGGGTGACGGCAACCGAGAGCGTGTGATTTCCGTTGATCGACATCTTGTCACTCACGATTTCGTACGAGTCATGTCGCAAACACCGAGCGACGACGATGTCGCGCATGTCGCGCTCTTCGGCTTTCATTTCGGTGCGGCCGGGACCGTCCTTGGTTCCCCAGAGCGCGTTCATCGTCGGCAGGTCTTCGCGTTTGGCAGCGATCAGGAACGTGTTGACCGCCTCCGCTGGTCCGACGGCGCCGCGCCTGACGGCGTTGGGAATTGGCGTTGAATGGGCGGTTGGTGTGCATGCTCCCAACAGTGCGAGGCCAATTAGCAGTTTTCTCACGCAAGACTCCGGGCGTTAGCGTCTAGCCTACGGACGCCGGAGCCCGTGTCGGGCAACAGAACGCCCGCAGGTTGCGGCGGCCGTCACCCTTGATGATTCGACAGAAGAACGGCATACTCCTGACCGACCACCGGAAACAGGAGCCTCGCGTGTCCGTGTCATCCTCGGACGTTCTTCAAGGAACGCTCGACCTGCTCGTTCTCAAGTCGCTGTCGCTCGCGCCAATGCACGGGTGGGGCATCAGCCAACGCATTCAACAACTCTCGCGCGACGCGCTGCAGATCGGCCAAGGCTCGCTTTACCCCGCCCTCTACCGCCTCGAGAAGAAAGGTTATGTGAAGAGCGAGTGGCGCACCACCGAGAACAATCGTGAGGCGAAATATTACGAGCTCACGACGGCGGGCAAGCGGTCACTCTCCACCGAGATGAGCGACTGGCGCCGGTTCGCGGACGCGATTGATCTGGTGCTCGTGGCGGAGTGAGCCGCGCAGTGACCCGAGATTGACGCCTTCGTTCAAGCCGGCGTCATCGCGTGAGAATATTGTCACACGTCATCCACTCACTCCAATCAAACGATGACGTTCGTAATATTCCTCCGCGCCGTCGCGCGACGCTTCACCGTTGTCACGACAGTCCTCTCATTTGCTTTCGTCGCGCTCGCGGCGACATCGACGACATACGTTTTTTCATGGCCGGGCACGTACGACCTTCTCGGCACGGGATTCTCCAACGGGGCCCGCCGCGCGGCAATGCAATTCACCCAACGCGATACCACGTTGAGCGTGATGGCGCTATCCGGTCCTCCCGGCCACGCCGTGTCGCTTCGCGTCGTCAGCGACACAGCGCACATCGTGTGGGATCTTCAGGACAACGAGCCGCCGATGTTCATCGAGCTCGTCGGTGCGGGAGACTCGGTCGTGGGCATTTGGACGCTTGGGAATGAAAGCGGACCGGTCAGTGGCCGGCGGCGGCGATAAACGAACGGCTACGGTTGCGACGCGTTTAATGTGTCGCAACCGTTCAAGACGTTCCGGCATGATGATGCTATAATTTAGGGCTTCCCACGAATCCCAGTAGCGATTGAGTATCCGCATGCCCGGAACCGCAGTGTTGTCCGACCCGCGAATCGAGCCCGAAGACATCACGCCGTTCACGGCGGCGCCGGCCTCGCTGATCATGGTGCCGCCGCCGGATGATCTCGCGCCGTACGTCGAATACGTATGGCAACTCCTGCTGACACCGGATCCTTCGGCGGACGCTCGCTGGCGGGTCGTCGCTGACGGCTACGTTGATCTGAGTGTTCGCATTCCGCTCGACTGTGAGCCGATCCGCGCGGTATTCACGTCGCCGAGTAGTATGGCAGCGCGCCATGATGCGCTCGATGCGCTCGCGTCGAGCCCCGCGGTCGTGTGCGGCGCCGCAAGTTCAGCGCGCGCGGTGGCGATGGATCGACCGCTCCTTCTCACGGGCGCACGCTTCCGCTTGGGTGCCGCGGCGCGCGTGCTTCGCGATTCCCCCGCCGGCGTCGTGGACGGCGCGTTCGCGCTCGGCGACGTTCTCGACAGGCGCACGACCGATGACGTGTCGCGCGCCCGCACTGATGAAGCGGCGCGACGCGCGCGCGGATGTACCGGAGACTTCGAGGTGGACGAGGCGTCGGCTCGCACTGCGCTACGCATCCTCGCGCGAGAGACTGTGCACGCCGCGGTTCGGCGTCTCGTGGCGCGCGCGGAGTCGCAGCACCGCAGCGGAATCGCTCCCGACGCGCGCGTGCGCGGTGCACTGGCCCTGCTCGATCGAGGCGCAGGCGACATTGCGGCGGACGACGACGGCGGATTACAGGTCTCGCATGTGTGTCGAGAGCTCGGCGTCAGCAGGCGCACACTCGAGCGGCTCTTCGCCGACCAGGTTGGCTTTGCCCCTCGCACGTACCAGCGACTGCGGCGCGTCGGCGCTGTCGCGGAGGAACTAGAGCGCGCGAGACACAACGATGTGGCCGTCCAGATTCCTGGGCGTATCGCGCCGCGGGCGAATACGCTGTCCGACATCGCGCACCGCGTCGGCTACACCGATCACGCGCACATGACGCGCGAGTTCGGCCGAGTGATGGGCGTGACGCCATCCGCCTATCGTCTCGAAGTCCGTGACACGCCGGTGGCGCGGCATATCGGGCAGGTCGCGTTCGATCGAACCACGCCCGTTGGCACAGTGGGACGCCAATCGGCCGCGTGAGTCATGTAGGTCGCGTGACGCGTATCACGCATTAGCGCTGTAGTCGCACGCGCGACAATCTGGCGCATTCGTTCAATCGCAACGGCCCACGCACGCATATCCTCGTAGGTTCGCGCCATGTCGGCGCAGCCCGCGCGGGTCGCGCGCGTCTTTCTGATGTTATAGATCGGTACAGTTTATGATTCGTTACGTGAAGCGCGCGGCCGGGGGACTCTTCGGCTTGGTCGCCGTCGCGCTCGTTCTGGTCTACGGCGTTTCGGAATTCCGATTGCGTTCGCGCATCGAGATTCCCGCCCACGCGATCGCGGTGCCGAGCGACTCGGCGGCAATCGCGCGGGGGCGTCACGTCGCTGACGTGCGCGGCTGCACGTCGTGTCACGGCCCGTCGCTGGGCGGATCCGTGCGATTGGAAAACGTTGCCATCGGCCGCGTCTCGGCGCCCAATCTTACGAACGGTGGTCGCGGTGCAGCGCTCACTGATCAGGATTGGGAGCGTGCGGTGCGGCACGGTGTCCGGCGCGACAGTCGGCCGTTGCTCTTCATGCCGGCGGCTGATTTCGCGCAGCTTGCCGACGACGAGCTCGCCGCGGTCGTGGCGTTCGCGCGATCTCTGCCTGCTTCGCCCGCAGCGCTGCCGCCGTCATCGGCAGGTCCGGTGGCTCGCGCGCTATTGGTTGGTGGTTCGGCGGCCGTGATGTCGGCCGGATCGATCGATCATCGCGCGTCGCATCCGACCGTCGTTACACCGGGGGCGACTGTGGCGTATGGTCGCTACCTGGCGACGGCGTGCGCCAGCTGTCATCGCGCTGGGTTCGAGGGTGGTCCTGTTCCTGGCGCGCCGCCGTCGTATCCGCCCGCCGCGAATCTCACGCCGGCGGGGATTGGACGGTGGAGTTACGACGATTTCGTGCAGGCACTGCGAGGGGGTCGGCGGCCCAACGGGGCGGCGATTCGGCCGCCGATGCCACTCAAGATCACGCGCGCAATGACTGACGTGGAGGTTGCCGCGCTGTGGACGTATCTGAGATCGCTGCCCGCTCGCACGGGAACGTGAGAGCGGCATCATGCGAACGTCCTGCGAAAAGAGGCGCGGGCCGGAATCGAACCGGCGAATAGCGGTTTTGCAGACCGCTGCCTTACCACTTGGCTACCGCGCCAGAGAGCCTTCAAGGTATTCACCCACAGGGGGTTCCTCAAGCCAATAAGCCACTCCGTCAGAGGCTTAGGCGCGCCTTTTGTATACTCTCTCGAGCATGGCCACGCCCATCGACACGCCCCGACCCGGCCGATCGCCCTCGCACACGCGCGGTCGCCTCCGGCTTTTGTGGGACGTCATGTTTCGCGCGCTTCGGCTCATCGCCAAGCACGCCAACAACGTCTACACAGTGTTCGGGATCTTCCTGCTCTCCGGCGCGGCCCTCGCGGTGGCCTGTACGTGGGCATTTTCGGAGATCGCCCTGCACGTGCGCGCCGGTCGGACGCAAGCCTTCGACGACGCGGTGATGCACTGGATCGGTGTGCACCAATATCCGGCGCTGCAGACCGCGATGCTCGAGGTGACATCGCTCGGCACGGGCGTGGTCGTCGCCATGATCGTGCTCGTCGCCGGCATGTTTCTCTGGCTCAACACGCACCGTTACTCGGCAATTCTCCTCTTCGTCGCGACAGGCGGCGGGATTGTGCTCGACAACTTGCTCAAGGCGGGTTTCAATCGGGCGCGTCCACGGATCTTCGAGTGGGGCACGTACGCCGCGAGTTCGTCCTTTCCATCGGGGCATGCGATGAGCTCCGTCATCGTCTATGGAACAGTGGCATATCTCGCCGCTCGGCTCCAACGAAACGTCGCGTCGCGCGTGGCCACGCTTGCGCTCGCCGGCTTCATGATCGTGTTGATCTGCGCGAGTCGGTTGTACCTGGGCGTGCACTTTCCGTCGGATGTGCTGGCCGGCGTGATCGTGGGACTCGCGTGGGCAGGTTTCTGTATGGCGATGCTCGAAGCCACGCAGATCTACGCGAAGCGCAACGCGCCTCAGGTGCTCAAAGTCGAGGCGCCGGCTCCTCCGGGCGCGTCTCCGTCGTCATAGGCTGCCGGTGCTGGAACATCTCTTGAATTGAGAAGCACGACTCGAATCAGGAGATCATGATGGCAGCGCGAAAATCCGGCAGTCGGAAATACGGCGCGGCGGCAAGCAAACGCGTGAAGAGCGCGTTGCACCGCAAGAAAACAGGAACTCTGAGAAGCGGCCCCGGCGGAAAGGGCGGCAAGGTCAAGAGCCGCGCGCAAGCGATCGCGATTGGTCTGTCCGAAGCGAGGAAGAAGGGCGCCAAGGTCCCGCGAAAGAAAACGAGCGCTCGCAAAAAGTCACGGTAAGCAAAGTGGGACGAGCAACCATCCAATTGGTTGAAGCAATGAACGACAACCACCGATTGGAGGCATCATGTTACGACGCACGCTCGTCCCCACTCTGCTCGCCACTCTTGCAGTCGCCACGGTCACCGCCGCGACCACTGCTGTCGCCGCACCAAACCGGCCGAGTCTCGCCAAATGGCCGCCATGGATTTCGATCGAATCGCCGGTCAATCCGTACGACGCATCGTCGCGAAACGCGGCGTTCCTCGTTCATGCTCTCGTCCGCGAAGGCACACCGGCTCTGACAGATGTGACTGGCGCCGCGGAAGGAATGGTCGACGGCAAGCGGCAATCGATAACCCTGCACTTTGACGCGACGTCGCGCCCCGGCGTGTTCGCCGTTCGCCGTCAGTGGCCGTCAGAGGGGACCTGGTTGCTGCGCATTTCCCTCTTTTCGACGACCGCGCTCGTATCGCTCGACCGCGCCGGAAACGTCGCAGGAGTGCGCCTCCCCACGGTCGTCGCTTCGGGCTCGGTGGTTCCTCGGCCGATTCTCGCGCGCGAGATTGATTCGACGCTCGCCGAAGCGGCCAAGCGTTAGAACCGCATAGGCAACCCGAGGCAAACCGCGTTCACGGGCAGCATGCAGCCACGCATGAGCGGACCCACTGAAGCTGGCGCCACTACGGACGACGTCGGTCGCATCGACGACGTCGTTCGCCGGGCGCAGCAGGGGGACGTGCAAGCGTTCGAGCTGCTCTATCGCTCTCACGCACCGGCCGTCCTCACGCTCTGCCGGCGAATGCTTGGCGACGAACAGCTTGCTCGTGAGCTCGTACAAGACGTCTTCGTCCACGCGTGGGAACGGCTGACCAGCTTTCGCGGCCAGAGCGCGCTCGCGACATGGCTGCATCGTCTCGCAGTGAACGTCGTGCTCGAACATCTTCGGTCATCCAAGCGCGACGCGTTGCGGTTGATCGAAGACCCGGACGAAGAAGCGTTCGGCGGTCGCGCGTTCGATGGGCAGATCGACGCCCGCATGGATATCGACAGCGCGGTTGCACAACTCCCCGGCGGGGCACGCGCCGTGTTCGTGCTGCACGACATTCAAGGATACTCGCACGACGAGATCGCCCAGATGACAGGAATCGCTCCGGGGACCGCGCGCGCTCAACTCTTTCGTGCCCGACGCGCGCTCACGAGGTTGCTCGACCTATGAACACGCCACGCCATCTCACCGAAGAGGACCGGCATGCTGTCGCCGACGGCACTCTCGATTCGCAGCGCGCCACTGATGTCGCGGCGCATCTGGCCGAATGCGAATCATGCACGGCCGACGTCGCTCGTCTGCGGAAGCTCATGAGACGTCTACATGCCGAGCCCGTGACGACATCGGCGTCGCCAGCCACGCTCGACGACATGTGGCCGGGAATTCGTGCACGCATCGAGCGGAGCAAAGTCGTGCCGCTCGCTCCGGCGAACACCGCCAGCACCAGCACCGTGGTCAGCGATCGAGCCGCGACAGTGCGACGCCGGTCGCTCTGGCTCACCGCATCGCTCGCCGCCGCGGCCGTTGTGTTCATCATCCTCGAACGCGTTCCACGCGACGTCGCACCGGAGGACACCGCAGTGGGATCCGGCGGCACACCCATGTCCGTCGTCGCCGAATCGTCGCGCGTCTACGAACAGGAAGCCAATACGCTGCTCAACGATCTCGAATTGCAACGCTCGCTGCTCCGTCCGCAGACGGCAGCGGCGATCGATCACGATTTGCACATCATCGATCAGGCGATCGCCGAGTTGAAGGATGCGATCGCGCACGACCCCAACAATCCCGCGTTGCGGCGGCTGCTCGCCTCGTCGTACCGACAGAAGGTGGAGTTGCTGAAACGTGCGGGACTCTCAGGTTGATATGAACATTTCAATGCTCGGTGTCGCCGTCGTCGGCGCGATGGTTGGTTCGATTTCCGTCGCTCAGGCGCAAACGTCCACGTCGGCCAACAATGAAGGACCGATTCTCGGCGCGCGCGCCGTCAATGCGACGGCGGGGTTCACCATCAAGAATGCCGCCGGTTCTGTTCGACTCATCGGATGGGACTATGACTCGATCGTCGTGCGCGGTCGCGTCGCAACCGGCGAGCGTTTTTCGTTCGTCGGTGACAAGGCTGCTATGAAAATCGGAATGTACTCTCAGGACGCCGGCACGCCTCCGCGCCCATCGCACTTCGTCATCTATCTCCCAAAGCGAAGCTCGGTGACGCCCACGACCGTCACCGGCGACCTGTTCGCGACCGATGTCTCGGGCATATTCACTTCCGTATCGGGCACCATTCAGATTCGCGGCTCTGCGACCTCCATCGAGGCGGAGTCGATCAATGGCAGCGTGGACATCGACGTCGCTGCGCCTTGGGTGCACGCGCGCACCGGACAAGGGCATCTCCTCATTCGCGGCACGCCGCAGGATGTGGACGCCGCGACCATCGGCGGCACGCTCGACGTCGCCAGCCCAGCCATTCTTCGCGGCCGGTTCACGTCCGTCTCCGGCGACATCCACTACGCCGGACAGCCCGCCTGGGGCGGGATATTCGAATTCTCTAATCACAGCGGCGCCGTCGACTTTCTACTTCCGCGCGCCACATCGGCGCGGCTCGAGCTGTCCAGCGTCGTGGGGCTCATCGAAAACGGGTTTGACAGAATCCGACCTGTCGCCGCCGGACCCCACTCGCTTCGCATCAATCTCGGCCGCGGCGATGCACAGATCACCGCACGGACGTTCAAGGGCGTCATTCGCCTCAGACCGGAGTAACGGAGGAACCATGTTCGGCACAGTCGGTCGCGATCTTCAATTCGCTCGCCGGAGCTTGCGCCGCACGCCCATTCTCACAGCGGCCGCGGTTCTCTCCATCGCCCTCGCCATCGCCGCGACGACGTCGGTGTTCAGCATCGTCGACGCCGCACTCTTTCGACCGCCGCCGTTCGAACGTCCGGATCAACTCGCAGCACTGTTCATCACGCGACGGACGCCAAACAAACCACTCGAGCGCGAACGTTGGTCGTGGCCTCGTTACCGTCTGCTCGGCGGGCTGGCGACGTCGTTCGAACAAGTCGCGAGCTTCTCGCAGAGCGTCCTCGCTCTCACCAACGACAATCCGGAGCCGGTGAACGCCGAGGTCGTCTCGTCGTCGTATTTGCCGTTGTTGCACGTGCAGCCGATCGGCGGGCGCGTGTTCACCGCTGCCGACGAACAGCCAGGTTCGCCGGCGGTCGCGGTGATCGGATACGACCTGTGGCAACAGCGCTACGGTGGCGAACGCTCTGTTGTGGGCCGGACGATTGGCTTGAATGGCGTCACCGTGACTGTCATCGGAATTCTTCCCCGCGGATTCGTTGGTTTGACCGGCCGCGCACAGCTCTGGATTTCGCCCGCCATGCCGCCCCGGATGAGCTATGCCGATTATCTCACGACGAATCAAAATTTCATCAGCGTCGTGGGGCGGCTGCGCCCGGGCGCAACGATCGAGGCGGCCCGCGCTGAACTAGCGATCGTCGGACGGGACATCCAGCAGCGCGCCCCGAGCCAGACGAGCGTGCGCGAAACCCAGTTCGCGGCCACCGCGATCACGCTCAACGAAGCGCGCATCGATCCGTCTACGCGAACACCAATGTTGCTGCTGCTCGCGGCCGTTGGATGTCTGCTCCTGCTCGCCTGCGCGAACGTCGCCGGCTTGCTGCTTGGAAACGCCGTGTCGCGGCGCCGGGAGATCGCCATTCGCATCGCGACGGGCGCAACGCGGTCGAGAATCATCCGGCAGCTGCTCGTAGAAGCTTCGACGCTCGCGACGCTCGGCGGACTGCTCGGCGTCCTCGTTGCCGTGCCGGTAACGATGCGGGCCGGCGTGCCGGCCGCAATGTGGCGCGGACGGAATTTCTACGGCGCCATGAGTGAATTCTCTACGCCGCGCGTCGACCTGCGAGTGTTGATCTTCTCGATTGCGATCTGCGCGATCGTCACGCTGATCTTTGGACTCGTTCCCGCACTTCAAGCCACCAAGCTCGATCTATCCACCGCGCTCAAGTCCGGGGTCGGCAGCAGTGGACGATCGGCCGGCGGCTCGCGCGTCGACCTGCGCCGCCTCATCGTGGGCGCGGAAGCGTTTCTCGCCATGGTGTTGCTCGTCGCCGGCGGATCGTTGGCGGCGACGTGGGGACGGATCGCGTCGATGGACGTGGGGTTCGACCGAACACACCTTCTGACTTTTCTCATACGTCCGTCCGAGGTGAAGTATCCCGTCGGCAAGGCTCCGGCGCTGCTGAGTCGCGTTCTCGAAGAGATCGAGCGTGTGCCGGAGGTCGAGGCCGCGTCAGTCGACGGGTGCGCTCCAGTCGGAACGGGCTGCGCCAACACCACGCTCTATTTCATGAGTCGGCCGCAACCGGCATCGGGTGAAGCACCGAGCGTGCTTCGGCACTACATCGGTCCAAATCACTTTCGGATGCTCGGCGTGCAGGTGCTTCGGGGCCGCGTCTTTAACGACCGCGATCGCGCCGGCAGCCCGCGCGTAGCCGTGATCAATCAGACGGCCGCCAAGCGATTCTGGCCGAGCGAGGATCCGATCGGCAAACGCGTGTGGTTCGGCGGTGGAAGCTCCTTCAACAGCCCAGACTCGAGCGCCGAGATCGTGGGTATCGTCGGCGACGTTGCGTATCAGTCACTCGATGAGCGTCCCTTTCAGCCCGACTTCTATACTCCATATTCGCAATTCACTTATGCCTCGCGAACGGTGCTCGTTCGCACGCGTGGCGACCCGGCGGCGCTCGTGGCCGAGATGCGTCGTGTCGTCAGTGCGGTCGATCCGACGCTCGCGCTGTTCGAAGTGCGCACGATGGAGGAACGAATGGCCGATTCGTGGGCGCGCCTCAGCTACCAAACGAAAATCCTCGGCGCGTTCGCGATTGTCGCGCTATTCCTTGCAGCGACGGGAATCTTTGCCGTCGTGGCTCACGTGGTCAGCGACCGTCGCCGCGAAATCGGAATCCGCGTTGCACTCGGCGCCAGCCACGCACATGTGTTGACGACGGTTGGTGGAAGCGGCGCGCGACCCGCGCTCATCGGTTTGTTTGCCGGAATACCGGCAGCGGTGCTCGTGGGCCGGGCGTTGTCCGCCTCCGTCTATGGCATTCGGCCGTTCGAGCCCACGGTCATCGCAGCGGTCGTCGTGATGGTCGTCGTCGCGACACTCGCTGCGGCCTATCTCGCCGCGCGGCGCGCGCTCACCGTGAATCCGCTGGAGGCAATCCGCAACGAATAGCTGCGGCAACGCCGACCGCCCGAATTACTTCCCGGCTTGCACGGCGACGACAGGCTCGCCCGTCGGCTGGGGCATTCCGCCCGTCGGCTCTTCGGTGATCGCAAGCGCCGCGAGATCGGCAGGCGCAAGCGCGTACGTGGCGCGAACCACCGCGTTGCCGCCCTGCGGGTCGAACGTTCCGGCGCTGATCTTGGCGGTGCGCGTCACGAGCCAGAGTTGATAGGTTCGACCCGCTTTGAGCTCCGGCATGTTGTGCGCGATCAACGTCCACGTGTTGCGCGCCTTGTCCCAGAACATCCAGGCGAATGGCGCCTTCGCGGCGCTCGACGTCAGGGTCATCATGGCGACGTCGCGACCGGTCATGCCGGCGAGCATGCTGTCGCGAGACGCGACGACAGCGAGCAACGAATCGCGCGACTGTTGCGCATGCTGTGAACGCGCCAACTCGAACTTGAGCGACGTGCGAAGATTCTCACGATCACTCGCCGCGAACACCAAGAGTCCGCCGCTCACCACGAAGAGAATGGTCGCCGCGATGGCAAGCCACTCCGCATACCGACGCCGTGGCAAACCACCAACGCGTTTGATGGGAGTCGGAGTTTTCCTTCCCTTGTGCTCGCCCGCGGGATCGGGAATCCCAAGTCCGCCGGCGACAGGCTGCTTGGACCACTCGATGGCGGGTCCGCGCGATGGCACATCCGCCGCAGCTCGCGCCATGAGGCGACTACCGATTCGCTTGCGGCTTTCCGCCGTCGCGGCAGAATCCAACGGGGTGGAGAACGCGATCTGGACGGCCGTCGCGCGCAGCAGCTCGAGCTCAGGGCGACAAATGTTGCACAGCGCGACGTGAGCGAGCACGGCCTCACGCTCGCCCGCGTCGAGCGCGTCGAGGGCAGCCGCGTCGAGTGCGGCGAATGCTTCGTCGTGAGTCAGCTCTGGTTTCACCGCGCATCCTCGCGCAACAAGGACAACCGTTCCCGCAATTTTTGCATCGCCAACCGCATTCGAGTTTTAATGGTTCCGAGCGGCTGACCCGTTCGTTCGGCGATCTCTGTTTGACTGAGTCCGCCGAAATATCCCAACTCCAAAGCTTCGCGCTGTTCCCGTGGCAATTCGGAGAGCGCCGCGAGCACGAGCGTTCTCCGTTCTGCATGCTCGACGTCGAGCAACGGATCACTCGCCGAGCGCACGACCGCAGCCTCGGCGGCAGTTCCGGCCTGATCCGACGTGCCGTCGTCGATTGAATCCTCTCGCAATCGCCGGGTCGCACGCAATCGATCGAGCGCCCGGCTGCGAGCGATCGTCAACAGCCAGGTCTGCACCGACCCACGCTCCGACGTGAATCGATCAGCCTGTCGCCATGCCTGCCAAAACGCTTCTTCGACTACGTCTTCCACATCATCCACCGACTTCAGAATCCTCGTGATCACGCCGTGAACGACCGGGAACCAACGCTCATAGAACACGCTGAGTGCACGCTCGTCGCCGGCCTGCATTCGCCGAACTAGCTCGAAGTCCAAGTTGGCGGCAGCCTCGTTTCCCCCCACCGGCGAAGCCGACGTGGACGCAACCCCACCGCGCGAGGCAGCCGAGTCAGCGGCTGGGCCTCGAGAAGCGGGTTGATGTGCCGTCGATGAAGGGTACGGCGCGGGCTCTGGAGCCGGATTCATTGTGGCGAATGTATCGTTTGTCGCTGGACGCCGCGAGTGAGCCGGGCGGCCACATCCGAGGCCACGAGACCACGAGATGACGTACCATGGCTGGCGGCGCGCGGCGAATGAGCGGTTACATTTCCGTCGCCGTGGCTCACGACCCATACGCCGCACTTCGCGTCAAAAACTACCGCTGGTTCATCGTCTCGCTCTGGACGATGACCATCTCGTCGCAGATTCAAGCGGTCGTCGTCGCCTGGCAGATCTATGACATCACGCGCGACCCGCTGTCACTCGGCCTCATGGGCTTGGCGGAGGCGCTGCCGTTCATCGGCGCGTCGCTCTACGCGGGACACGTCGCTGATCGATCCAACCGCCGAATTGTTTCGCTGGCTGCGCTGAGCGTTCTCGTCGGTTGCTCGCTCGCGTTTTTGATCTTCAATCTCGTTCCGGGATTTCTCGCCGCGCACGGCGCGTGGCCCTTTTATGCGGTGATCTTCGCCAGCGGACTCGCGCGAAGTTTTCTGCAGCCGGCACGACAGGCCCTTGGCGCCGAGTTGATCGAGCGGTCGTTGTATGCGAATGCCGTCGCGTGGCGGAGCTCGACGTGGCAATCGGCGGCGGTGATCGGTCCAGCGGTCGGTGGATTGATCTATGGATTCTCGTCGGCGCGAGTGGCGTACGTCGCCGACGCGATCTTGATGGCCGTCGCGCTCACGATGTTCTTGTCGATCGACTACAAACCGCGCGCGATCCTCGCCGAGCTTGGATCGATCGGCGACAGTCTCCAGTCAGGATTGCGGTTCGTGTTCGGCGAGTCGGTGTTGCTCGCCGCGCTGACGCTCGACCTTTTCTCAGTGCTGCTCGGTGGAGCTGAAGCGCTGCTGCCCGTTTTCGCCGATCAAATTCTCCACGTAGGACCGCAGGGGTTGGGCATACTGCGTGCTGCGCCGGCGGTAGGCGCGGTGGTGGCGTCGGTGTATTTGGCCCATCGTCCGCCTTTTCGTCACGCCGGGCGCACGTTGTTGTATGCGGTCGGTGCCTTTGCGCTTTGCATTATCGGGTTCGGGATATCGCGAAGTTTTCTCGTGTCGCTGTTACTGCTCGCGGTGAGCGGCATGGCCGATAATGTCAGCGTTCTGATCCGCTCGACGCTGCTGCAGATGCTCACGCCGGCTCATTTGTATGGCCGCGTGTCGTCGGTGAATTCGATCTTCGTTGGGTCGTCGAACGAGATTGGCGCGTTCGAGTCCGGCGTTGCGGCGAAGTTGTTGGGGACGGTGCTTTCGGTGGTTCTGGGCGGAATGGCGTCGCTGGGCGTGGTTGCCGCGATCGGCTGGAAGGTGCCGCGGCTCAGGCGGTTGGGTCGGATCGACGAGCTGGTTCCCGAGAAAGCGGCCTAAACAATACCGTTCGGGCTGAATTAGGCGAAAAATCATCGAATGTAGAAAAAACGCAACATTAGAAGATCGAATCTGCATTAAAATCGCCTTTTTGTGTAAAATGTCGTTCCAGATTTGCATTTTTTGCAAGTTTTGCAATACATTCCTCCCTTCGCTGCCGTCCACCTATAGCCTTGAGGCCCTACAGCAATGTCCGCGTCCACCCAGTCGACCCGTAAGGCGGTCGTTCGGGAGATCACCGAACGTGAAGTTCGGACTCCAGCTGCGCTCGGCGAGAATGGCTCGTATGCGCGCACCTCCGAGTACTTCGGCGTAAACACCTTTGGCGTTCGACAGATGCGCGACAAATTGCCGCGCGAGACGTACGCCAAGCTTCTCGACGCACTGCGTCACGGAAAGAAGCTCGACCTCGAGGTCGCGCCGCGCGTTGCGCAGGCAATCAGAGAATGGGCGCTCAGCCGCGGGGCGACACACTTCACGCACTGGTTTCAGCCGCAGACAGGGCTGACTGCAGAAAAGCATGACGCGTTCTTGTCATTCGACGACGGGCAGCCGATGGAAGCGTTCGGTGCATCGCAACTCATTCAGAGCGAGCCCGACGCGTCGAGCTTCCCGAGCGGCGGATTGCGCGCCACGTGGGAAGCGCGCGGCTACACGGCGTGGAATCCGGCCAGCCCGGTGTTCATCGCCGAGTGGGCGGGCGTGAAGACGCTGTGCATCCCGTCCGTGTTCGTGGGCTACAACGGCGAAGCGCTCGACGAGACGACGCCGTTGCTGCGCAGCTCCGACGCGCTCTCTGCCAAGTCGATCGAGCTGCTCGAGCTGCTCGGCGACAAGGGCGTGTATCGCGTGTACACTACGCTCGGCGCCGAGCAGGAGTATTTCCTCATCGACCGCGCGCATTTCGCGCTGCGTCCTGATCTCGTCATGGCCGGCCGCACGTTGATCGGTGCGCCGCCGCCGCGCGGACAGCAGCTCGAAGATCACTATTTCGGCGGCATTCCCGAGCGCATTCAGGCGTGCATCGCCGAAGTGGAGTACGAGCTCTATCGCTTGGGCGTGCCGATTGTCACCCGGCACAATGAAGTGGCGCCGAGTCAGTTCGAGATGGCGCCGCATTACGAGGAGACGGATGTCGCGTCGGACCACAACCAGCTCGTGATGGCGACGCTGCGTCGCGTGGCGTTGCGCCACGGACTGCAGGCGCTCTTGCACGAGAAGCCGTTCGCCGGCGTGAACGGTTCCGGTAAGCATTGCAACTGGGCAATGGGAATCGCCGCCGACAATCCTGAGATCGACGGCGCCAACCTGCTCAAGCCGGGCCAGACGCCGCATCAGAACATTCGCTTCCTCGTATTCTTGGCCGCGGTGCTCAAGGGCGTGCACAAGCATGCGGGTCTGCTCCGCGCGGCGATCGGCACGTCGGGCAACGAGCATCGTCTCGGTGCGAACGAAGCGCCGCCGGCGATCATCTCGATCTTCATGGGCGCGATGCTGACGAAGGTCATCGAAGCGATCGCGTCGGGCAAAACATCGGCGAACGCGGAGCAGGAGATGATCAAGCTCGGCGTCGCGCGCCTGCCGGAGATCTCGAAGGACAACACGGATCGCAATCGCACGTCACCGTTCGCGTTCACGGGGAACAAGTTCGAGTTTCGCGCCGTGGGATCGTCGCAGTCGATCGCGTTCCCGATCGTCCTGTTGAACGCTGCGGTTGCTGAGGCGATCGGGGAGATCACGATCGCGCTCAAGGCCGAATTGAAGAAGACGAAGAAGGTGGACGACGCCGTGCTCAAGGTCGTGCGCCCGATTTTCAAAGAGACGTCAGCTGTTCGCTTCGAAGGCAACAACTATTCTGAGGAGTGGGTGAAGGAAGCGGCGAAGCGGGGACTGCTCAACTTGCGTCGCACGCCGGAAGCGCTCGCACAGTTGATGACCAAGCATGCACAGAAGCTGCTCACGTCGCTCAACATTTTGAGCGAAGAGGAGCTCCACTCGCGCTATCACGTTCGCCTCGAGCGCTACGTGAAGGACATGTTGATCGAGTTGCACACCCTCCGCGAGATGGTGGACACGATCGTTCTACCGGGAGCATTCGAGTATTCTGGTTCGCTCACAGCGGCGGCGGCGCAGGCAAAGAGCGCCGGCATCAAGAACATTCCGCAGATCGAAGCGGCCAACACACTCGGCGCGATGATTCTCGAGTTACAGAAGCAGCGCGCGGTGCTTGGCAAAGCGATCGACAAGGCCGAAGGGATGCACGAGGACGTGGTGAAGCAGGCTCAGCTCCTCACGGCGGAGGGCGCGAACGCGATGGCCGCGGTGCGTGCCTGTTGTGACGAGCTCGAAGTGACAGTGAGCGACGATTGCTGGGCGTTGCCGAAGTACCGGGAGATGCTGTTCGCCGTCTAGCGACGCCTCACTCGGTCTCTGGTCTCTGGTCTGAGGATGATAGGGGTCGGCGCTGGTGCGCCGGCCCTTTGTCATTCGGTGTGAGTGCACCCGCAAACTCCCCTCGTGTTGTCCGTGCATCATCCGCGCTTTGACCGTGTGCGTCCGTGCTATGGCTGTACAGGCCCTGGCACCGGAATGCGCGTCGGTGGCCGAGTGCGGAGCGCTTCGTGTCGCGTTACCATATCGTGGCATCCTGGCTGCTCCTTCGATGAGGGATTCCAATGCACGACGACATTTCGCGACGAGACTGGCTGAAGACTGTTGGTGTGGTCGGCGCTGGGGCCTTGGTCCCCCACGACACACACGCGTTGGATGCGATCGCCGACAACAAGCCTTCTCCTGGACTGACGTCTACTACGTATTACGCTCCCGGCGATATCGTCGAACTCACATCGACGAGCGAGATCTTCACGCCGCCGCGCGGCAACTCGTACGTGAAGTTCAGCTTCGACTTTCCGGAACCGTCAGTGGTTTTTGGCGACTATCGTTTTGGTTTTCTCGTTTTTACCGAAGAGAACACCTACGGACTCGACCGAACGAAGATGCGCGCCGAGGGGAACGGTGATGCGTTGCAGCTCGTGTGCGACGGATTCGTATGGGCGGGCGGCCAAGAAAAAGCGCCCGGTAAACTCGTGGCGACACTCAAACGAACCGGCACGACGATCGAATGGGATGCGGTTGTCGAGATGGAACGGCCGATCAAAACGATCACGACGATCGTGCGCGGCGTGCCGCGCGGTCAGGTGTCGACCGGCGGCGGCGGGTTCAACGATCTACGAAATAATGAGTTGCTCGCCGGCTACACGTTCGGCGCGGGCGATTTACATGGTCCGGGCTCCGCGGCAGGAATGACAACGCCGCTGTTGATGATTCAAGCGTCGCCGACTGATGTGTTCTTCATCTCCGCGCTCGATGATCGCGTGCGGCCGAAGCGCTTCTATCTCGCTCCCGGCGATACGAGCTACCGCGTCGAAGCGATCTACGAACACGACGGTTGGCGCAATGATCGCCGAATTCAGATGCCGACGTGGAGGCTTGGACGCGCGAGCACAAGCGACGAAGCCGCGTCGCTTCACATGCAACACGTCGAACGCGCGTTCTCACTTCCCGCCTGGGAGACCAGGCCCGATGTCCCTGCGTGGATGCGCAACGTCGCGCTCGTCACGACGCTTCACGGACAGCATTTCACGGGCTACATGTTCAACGACTACGCGAAGATGTTGGAGACACTGCGTTGGATGGCGACGCAGATTCCGGCGAATCGCGTGCTCGCGTTCATCTCGGCCTGGGACGGACGGTATTACTGGGACTATCCCATCTATCGCGCGTCGGATCGCATGGGTGGCGTGGCGGGATTTACGCGTCTCGTGCAAGAAGCGCAGAACATGGGGTTCAAGATCATGCCGATGTTCGGCATGAACTCGGCGAACAAGAAATTGCCGATGTGGCCCTCTATCGCCGATGGTCTCACGCACAAGATCGATGGCGACGAGTACAATCTGAACTGGGTGGATTGGAACAATGATCGCCATCAAGACGGATGGCTCGGATACATGAACCTCGGCGCGGACTCGTGGCGGAATCATCTCGAGGGGCGCATCGCCGACATGATCGAGCGGTACAAGGTCGACGCGTACTTTCTCGACATCGCCGGCGGACACGTGAACACCACGACCGGCGACATGCACGACGGCACGAAGCGCCTCGTGATGAATCTCAAATCAAAGTATCCCGGCGTGTTGGCGGTCGGCGAAATGCCGTACGATGCACTGCACCAGTTTCTTCCGGTCTACCACGCGGGTGGCGGCGCGCGGTGGCAGAAATACAGCCGGTTCTTTTCACATTTGAGCGCGCCGGCGCCGGGCCGCGGGAGCAGCGGCGTGCACGAGGCCGGCTTCGGGCGCTTCAATACCGAAACGCTCGGACTGGGTCCGACGACCATTCCGACCCTGCAGATTGTCGACGATACGTTCGCAAAGTATCGTGATGTCATGACAGCAGTGATCGCGAAAGCAAAGCAACGGGCGGGGATTGCGTGAGACAACAGAACCGCCGGCGCGCGTCGAACGATGGAAGCGTTCGACGCGGCTGCACGACGCGATTCATCCATCGTCCGGCATCTTCTGGCCGCGAAGGAATTTCGCGACGGTATCGAGTCCGCGTTTCGCAGCGAGATCTGCAGGCGAGAGGCCGTCGCGATTGCGCGCGGTGGGATCGGCACCGTATGCCACTAGCAGGTTCGCTACGTCCAGCGCGTTCTCGGTTTCACCCGGAAGCCGCATCAGAAGCGTCATACCTTCGTAGCTCGCCTTCGCGCGCTCAGGATGCTTCGCGAGCACGTCGCGCAACCG
>Ga0193753_10001694_pt1 | contig 18518 bp, 10 predicted proteins | sample H1c2metaG_FD_144925 | JGI IMG/M metagenome (GOLD analysis project Ga0193753, IMG submission 144925) | Soil microbial communities from a riparian zone of the East river system, Colorado, United States - H1c2 | ecosystem: Environmental > Terrestrial > Soil > Riparian zone | place: USA: East...
CCGTCTCCGAAAGGAACTTCCGAGAGAGCCGATGCGCCGTTGAGATGCTCGCCTCCGAGCAGCCAGCCACTTGCCGGAAGCTTGCCGGACGGATAGGAGACGATACTGCGAGCGCCCGGCTTCGTTTCGAAAGCGGGACCTTGCTCGAAAAAGATAGGCAGCGATCTTTCAAGACCGAAGGCAACCGGGTTGCCGTTGTCTACCGTTGCCTGAAGAAGAGTCCCGGGGCCGTAGAAATCTTTGTTCGAGACGCCCTGCAGGGTGTTGCGCGGCGCACCGGAAAAATTTAGAAAGATATTAGACGCGCGGTTCAGAGCGATGACCGTACCGCCGGATTTGGCGAAAGCAGCCAATTGATCGAGACCCGCAGTGCCCAATCCGCCTTTATATTCGGGCGGAACAGGCGGCTCCGGAAGATCGGCTCCGAACTCGCCGGCGCCACTGCCAGGTCCGTTGAGAATCGCGCGCGGCGCGTTATCCGGAATGATGATTGCATCGAACCTGTCGGCGAGATCGCCTTTGCGAATGTCGGCATCGACGATGCTCGTGTATGGGATTCCGTCCTGTTCGAATAGCCAACGTGTCCAGCCCTCATCGAGCGAAGGCACCCAACTTTTATAAAGAGCGACGCGCGGTAATTTCAACTCAACCCAACCGCTGCCTTGCGGCTTGCTGGCGACGGGCGCGATGTTTGTAGGAAAAGATGCCGCGATCGAGCCGAGCTGACCGGAAACACTGGCGGAATTGGGGATATAGATATCATTTGTTGCCGAGCGGAAGACCTGTATGTTCCGCTTCAGAATGGCGAACAGTGCCAGACGGTCGGCATTGGTAGTGCCGGCGAGCCGATAGCCGGCGGCGTTGTCGTCGCGTTGAAATTCGCCGCGTGGCGATTCGGCGCGGTCGACCTCGGCGCTTTCGACACGAAACGCGTCTTTGATCGTGGCTGTTTCTACGCCAAACAACAGCGGCAGAGATTGGGTCGTGACGTCATACGGGCGCTTCGGCGGACCACCCGCGTATTCGAGCAGATTTGGATAATTTTGTTTTTCCAGCAGCGTCTTGGCGAAGGAGCCGTACGGCTGCCGGAGCTTTACGATGTAGCTGCCAGCGGCGAATGACCTACCATCCGCTTCGAAGGCAAGCTTCGCTTGCTCTACTTCGACCAGGCCGAAGCGCAGAATATTGATTAAGCGCGCCGTCGCCAGCGCGTCCTTCTGGCCGGCCGGCAGCACAAACGCGTAGGGCGCGTTCTTGCGTTCGACCGCTCGCTCGCCGATTTCATAGAACTGCCGCAGATAGCGCTCGCGATGCTCGGCCGCATTGGTCGCGATCGCGCGAAACGCGGTCAATTGATAATCGACGATGTCGCCCAGCCGCCAAGTGCCGCCGGGCCAAGGCTCCGGAAAATTCCAAGCGCTTTGCTTCGCGTCGTAGCCGCGGCCGGTGCCGAGCTTGTCGAAGGGAACTTCGATCGGCGTCGCCAGGTGAGCGCTCGCGGACTCAGTAAGAACACGGAGACCCGCGTGATAGAGCATGTAATGGCGCGCGGGCGACCAGAGATCGTAGACTCCATTGACCAGCACGCCGGTCTTGCCTTGCGCGGTCAACTCGAGCGCTACATCGGTGCCGAGCGCGTTCATCGATTGCACCAGGATTGGGTCGATGTTCGGATCGATCGGATCGACCCAGGGCGGCAGATAGATGCGCGGCCCGTTGGCATTCATCTGGTGGACGTCGTATACGATTTGCGGACGCCAGGCGTTCAGGACTTTGCCCACTGTCAGGCGCGTTTCGGCTTGCGTGAAGGTATACCAGTCACGATTGTCGTCGTGGCCGATGTATTTCTGATAGAGAACTACCGGCAGCGTGCCTTCGTAGGGCGTGCCCAAGTATTTGCGATACCAATCGACGACGAGTTGCTGTCCATCGGGATTGAGCGAGGGCACCAGCAGAATGATCGTGTCGTTCAGGATGCGGTCTATTTGAGAGGACTTTTGGGTCGCCATCTCCCAGGCAAACTGCGCGGCGGTTTGCGAGCTGGCGATTTCGGTCGAGTGGATATTGCAGGTGATGACGAGGATTGTTTTTCCGCGGGCGATGAGCGCTTTGGCTTGCCCGGGCGTGGTGGTGCGCGGATCGGCGAGTTGCTGTTGGATGCGTTGATATGCGGCCAAGTGCGCCAGATTAGCCGGCGCGGAAATTGTCAGGAGGACGAAAGGCCGGCCCTCGGTGGTCTTGCCTAGATCCGTGAAGCGGACGCGATCGGAGGTTTTGGCGAGCTTCTGGTAGTACGCGACCAGTTGCTGCCAGTCGGCAAGTTTACGATCGGCGCCGAGCGGAAAGCCGAACGATTCTTGGGGGGAGGGGACGGCTGCAAGGGACGCCGATGCGACCGCAAAGAACAACACCCCCAACGTTCTCGACTTCATAGATCGAGAATAGGTAGATTAAGCCAAAAATGTCAAGTGAACTGAAAAATTGAGGCCTCGTAAGCTATTCAAGTAAAACGCGATCTATTAGGTACAAATATTTGATAGAACACGTGATACGTTCGTTACCAGCGACTCGCTAATGGCCGGGCAAATGCGGTATGGGCGGACGGAGTTGCCAGGGCTCTTCGGTAGTTAAGCCGAAAATGAAAGACTGTCCGACTCCGTAACGTTGTCTCAACTCGAAGTTTTCGAATGCCGGGCCTCCGGGAATCGGATCGTGCGACGCCCAGTAGACGCGGCGGCCATTCACTCTTACGCGCAGGTTGGGCGCGATTTGGCTGGCGGGAACTTTCCAATATTGTGTAAGCCGAGGCAGTTGATAGTGCCAATGCGGGGCCGCGGTCTTCGAGTAGACGCTGGAAGGAGACGCCTCGTTGGAAGTGGCAAAAACAATGGCGTCTCCGCCGGCGGTGCGGAGCATTTCAGCGAGCGTGTAATTTTCGTGCTCGATGAAATTGTCTTCCTTGTAATCCGCATAGAGTTGATCGCTTCGGATCAGGCGGTCTTTGAGCCAGAGCAGGCGCAACTTTTCGAAGTTGCCCATGGTGGCGGTGAGTGTGAGCTCATCGATCGGAGCGCTGTCGGGATAGGCGTTTACCGACAGGCGCACTTCGTTGGGCCGGTTGCGAGATATCGAGGCGGTCACGAAGACGTGAGCGCCGTTGGCGGAAAAGCGTTCCACGTCGATGACCACGGTCAGTTCTTTCGGGCTGCTGTGAGTATCTTTCAGCGTGAGGCGCTTTCCGCGTTGGCCGGGATCGAGTTGGCTCGGTTCGAGTTCGCTGAACGCCATGCGGGTGCGGCGTGTGCCCGGACCGGTGATCACGGGCTCGATGGCGATGAAGTTGACGAGCTCGGGACGGGCGTGCTCTTTCGAAAAGATGCCGACGCGGATCAGGCCACGCGGGCCGGGGAGGCCACCGGGGGAGGGCAAGCCAAACACGAGACCGTCTTTGCGGCCCCAGACGAGCGGATCGCCAGGGGCTTGCGGGCGGAGCCAATCCGTATCCGCCGCGGCAAGCGCGCCGCAAAGGAACACGACATAAAATAAGAACCGCACAATTGAATCCTTTCAATTATACTGACAGAAACTAGTGGCGACCATCAAGGAAGTGGCGAAGCGGGCACGAGTTTCCGTGGGCACGGCTTCGAACGTGATTAGTGGGACTGCTCCGGTAAGTTCGGCGCGCGCGGCGAGAGTGCTGGCGGCGGCCAAGGAACTCGACTATCACCCGAACGAAATCGCTCGCAGTTTGAAGAGCAAGCAAACCAAGATGCTCGGGCTGGTGGTACCGGATATCACGAACCCTTTTTTTTCCGATATTATCCGGGGTGCGGAAAATGCCGCGCTCGAACGAGGTTACCTGCTCGTCACGGCGAATAGCGATGAACAGGTGGAACGCGAGAAGCGTTTTGTGGCGGCATTGCGTTCGCATCGCGCGGATGGAATATTATTGGCGGCGGCGGCAAGCAAATCGGAAGAACACCTGGAAAGCGCGGTGGCAGCGGGCGTTCCGATCGTGTGCCTGGACCGTGCCGCGCCGGGTATCGCTGTCGACGCCGTGATGGCGGACAATGTCCGGGGTAGCCAGGAATGCATCCGGCACCTGATTCGACTGGGTCATAAAGAAATCGCGATCATCACCGGCTCGCTCGCGCTGCAGATCGGGCGTGAGCGGTTGGAGGGATATCGCGCCGCGCTGAAGGAAGCGAGTATCCGTTATTCGGCGGACTTGGTCTTCGAAGGAGATTTCCGGGAAGAAGCCGGCTATCGGCTAGGCAAGCAACTGCTGCTGGGCCAGAAGCGTCCCTCGGCGATCTTCACGTCCAATGGCGTGATGATGCTGGGATTGTTACTGGCTTTGGACGAACTGGGGGTCGCGTGCCCGGACGATATTGCGGTCGCCACGTTCGACGATCTTCCTTTTGCGCGCTCTTTTCATCCACGGTTGACCGCGGTGGCGCAGCCCGGCAACGAAATGGGATATCGGGGAGCGAACCTGTTGATGGATCGGGTAGAAGGGAAACTCACAGGCGATCCGGTGACGCTGCGGCTAGCGCCGGAACTGAAGATTCGCGAGTCGAGTAAATTTTCTCTTGACGCCAAGCGGCGGGCGTGATGTAATCGACTCAATTCTGAATCGTTTCAGTTTTGGGGAGCAGAACATGCGCAGATTACGAATAAGCCCTGGGTTGTGTTTATTCGCCTTATTAGTTGCCCCGGTCTACGGACAGATCGACAGGGGAATGATCAAAGGCACAGTGACCGATCCGCAAAACGCGACGGTCGCGGGCGCCAAGATCACGCTGAGCAATCCTGCCACTGGCGCCAGTCTTGACACTACGACGGAAGCGGGAGGATCCTTCACGTTTGTCGGCCTTGTGGCCGGACAGTACAAGCTGACGTGCGAGAGCAGCGGCTTCAAGAAATTCGTGCAAGAGGCTGTTCCGGTGGACGTGGGAAGAACGACGAGTTTGAATATCTTGCTAGTGCCGGGAACGGTGTATGAATCCGTGACGGTAAAGGAAGAAGCGCCGCTCCTAGACGCGGAGACTTCGGACGTCGGCACGTCGGTGACGCGGCGCGAAATCATGAATTTGCCGGTTCCGCTGACTTCCGATAGCCGCAATCCACTTTCGTTTGCAGTGTTGACGCCCGGTGTTGCTGGTTCCATACCTGGCGCGACGCCAGACTTGCGGCTGCACATCAGTGGCTCGCCCACCGGCGCATCGGAAGTCTACATCGATGGCATTCCAAGCGCGGATACGGATTCAGGAGGCAATATTCAAGGGAATCATCCGTCGATTGAAGCGATCGGCGAGTTCAAGGCGAGTAATAACGGGCAGTCGGCGCAATACGGTTTGGCGTCGGGCATTATTTCTTTTACTTTTCGCTCCGGCACAAATTCGCCGCATGGGAGCGTGTATGAATACCTGCAGAACGATCATTTGAACGCGCTTGATTCACCTACCAAGGCGATTGCCGCGCAGAATGGGAAGCCGGCACTAAAGGCGCCGTTGAAGCAGAATGAGTACGGCTTTACGCTAGGCGGCCCAGTGTACATTCCGAAGGTCTACAATGGCCGCGACAAGACATTCTTCTTTACCAGTTACACAGGTTTCAAATACCGGCCCAGCTCCAACAACAACACGCAGACGACGCTGCCCAACCATCTGCGGACAGGCGATTTCTCGCAGCTACTCGGGGCGCAGCTCACTGCCGCCAACCCCTCAAATCCCGGGCAGCAGTTGCCGGTATTCGATGCCGCGGGCCGGCCGGTAACTAGCGGGCAGATTTACGATCCGTATTCAGGGCACAGCGTGATTGGGCCGGACGGCAAGAGTTACCAGGTGCGGAATCCGGTGCCGGCTAACATCATTTCCGCCTCCGACCCGCACTTGAGCAAAGTCTCGCAGAAGATCATTCCGTTGTTTCCCAATGCCAGTAGCGATGCGCTTTTCAATAACGTCAGCCGGTTGACGAGCGAGAAATACGATCAGCAAAAGCTAGTGTTGAAGTTCGATCAAATGATTGGCAGTCGCAACACTCTTTCGGGGAGTTTTTTCTTTGGGGAGAACGATCATTCGGCGAACGGCTTTCTGAACGACTTGAATGCGACGGAATCGGGTTCGCCATCGCGGCAATATCGAGTGAACGATACGTTCTCTATAACGCCGCATGTCGTCAATACTTTGACCGCCGGCTTTCTGCGCGATAAAGTTGTCAATTCCGCGCTCGTTTCACCACCTTCATTGAGCAGCTTGGGAATTGCAGGAATCAGTCTCCCGAGCGGCGCGAATTTGCCTGCGATCAACGTGATTGGCCAGGATGGAATCGGCGGCGGCCCCTTCAGCGCGATAGTGCAAAACCGATTTATCGTTGCGGATACCGTGAATTGGGCGCTTGGCGCGCACAACCTGCGTTTAGGCGGGGAACTGCGCCGTTTGCAGCGCAATGAAGTGCCGGGGAGTGGCGGCAGTTTTGATTTCCGGCCCACTCAAACTGGCCTGAATGGCGTGGGTTTTGTGAACACCGCGCAAGGGCCGCAAGCGGTTTCGATTCCGGGAGGGACGGGCAGCTCGGTGGCGAGCTTGCTCTATGGCGCGGTCGACTATACGCGCTTCGATCTTGGATATACGACCGAAGGCTTCCGCTGGTTGACTGCCGGCGGATTTATTCAAGACGACTGGAAAGTAAACCGGACGCTCACGCTCAATGTGGGTTTGCGCTACGACTACGCCAATCCACGAAGTGAAGTTTTGGGACGAATCGCGACGTTGAATCCGGCGCTTCCTAATCCAGCGGCCGGGAATCTTCCCGGCGCGATTGACTATTACGGCAACGGTCCGGGCCGCAATGGCAGAACGCAAATTGGCAATCCGACTACTTGGGCGTTTCAACCGCGGCTCGGCTTGGCCTATGCACCGGGCGGCTCGAACCGGCTGCTAGGGGATCAGAAAACGGTGTTTCGTTCGGGCTTCGCGGTTACGCGGCCGTTGGGCAATGACAACTTGACGAACGGAATCAGCGGCGGGTTATACGCTCCGGGATTTAACGGCGTGGCGCAAGTAAACCGGCCGCAGGACGCGATCGGCTCGCCGGCGTATTTCTGGGACAACCAATATCCATCGTTCGTTCCGCCACCCACTATCGATCCGGGAACGTTTGTCGGGAATGCGAATCCTCCATACATCACGGCCGACGCCGGACGACTGCCGGTGCAGATTAATTGGTCGTTCGGCATTCAACGCAGTCTGCCGGGGAATTTTCTGGTGGAGAGCGCATACGTTGGCATGCACGGCTACCATCTCGGAATGTGGCGCAAACCAAACGAGGTGAATCCGGCGTTATTGAATACTTTGGCGCCGGCGGCGGCGAAGGCGGGTTTGCCGATCAACGAATTCTTTGCGCTACCTATTAACGATCCGCGGGTTGTGGCGTCGGGTGTCGAAGCGCCTTGGAGCGGGTTCATCAACACGTTTGGCAGCGGGGCGACGCTTGGGCAGGCACTGCGTCCTTTTCCGCAATACGGCAATATCGATAACCCGCTGCAGCCGATTGGCAACGTTACTTACAACGGTCTGCAAAACAAGATTCAGAAGCGCTTTTCGCAAGGCTTGACCTTACTCGTTTCCTACACGTTTTCGAAGACGTTGGGCGATGTAGATTCCTTCAACGGCGCGAGTGCCGGCGCGGAGAACGCGGTCTATGCGGCCTCGTTCCAACAGAACTATTACGATGAGCACTCGGAGAAGTCCGTCACCAGCTCCGATATTCCGCATGTGGTCGCGATTTCCTACAGCTATGAACTGCCGTTTGGACCCGGTAAGGCGTTTGTGAAGAAAGGCGGTTTGGTTGGGAAGTTAGTAGGCGGTTGGGAGGTAAGTGGAATTCATTTGTATCAGAGCGGCCGGCCCGTTCACATCGAAAACTGGGCGTTCGGTTCGGACAACCCGCTGCTTGCGGCCGATGGGTTCAGCGCGCGCGCAGACATCGTTCCGGGACAACCATTGATCAATCCGGCTTGGAATAAGAATTGTTCGGGACCGATTCCGACGAATGCGACCGCAAGGACGCCTTGCCAGTTTTATATCAACCCGGCGGCGTTTACCGATCCGGCGCCGGGCACATTCGGCAATGCCGGGAAATTTCTATCCGGACTGCGGACGCGGCCTTACTTCAACGAAGATATTTCGATCACGAAGCATTTGAACCTCACGGAGCGGGTTGTGTTTTCCATTCAGGCAAATTTTTTCAATGCCTTTAATCGAGTGGTTCTAGGTTCGGGAGGACCGGCCACTTTTCAATTGCCGTTTGCGCCCCCCAATCTAAGCTCCGCGTCGCTCGCCAATTCCTCTACCGTGTTCGGCATTTTGACGGCGCAACAGAATGCGCCACGGAGAATACAATTAGCGGCACGCATCGACTTCTGAAGCATGAAGAGTGCGGTATTGATTGTTTGCGTCGCATTTGCACCGCTGCTTGCGGACGACGAGCAATTGGCGGCGCATGCGCGCGAGGCGAAAGCCGCGGAGGCGAGGCACGATTACAAGAAGGCGATCGGAGAATATCGCATTCTTACGCGGCTTGTGCCTGACAATCCGCAGATTCGGACTAATCTGGCGATCGCGCTCTATCTGGATGGGGACTCCGCTGGCGCGCTAGCGGAGTGCCAGCGGGCGAGCAAGCTTGCTCCCGATCTTTTTGCGCCGCACCTGTTTGCGGGGTTGGCGTGGTTCCGGCTCGGCACGCCGGACCAGGCTGAAACAGAACTTGCGCGCGCGATTCAAATCAATCGTTCCGATGCTGTTGCCCACCTTTGGCTTGGCTATGTACACATGGCGCAGTCGCGGTACGAACGAGCGGTTGAGGAATTGAAACAGGCACTCGCCGCGCAGCCAGATGACATGGATGCTCGCTACACGCTGGGTAAGGCATATCTCGAGATGGGGCGTCTCGCGGTGGAGAAACTGCTCGAGGTTGCGCCCGATGGCGGGCGCGCGTGGCAGCTTGCCGCCGAGCAGTGCCAGATGCGCGGCGACCGTTCCAAGGCGTTCGAGTTATATAGAGGGGCGTATCAACGCCGGCCCGATGTGCCAGAGATCCAAGCGCTCAGCGGCGGCGTGCCGTCTATTGGTCGAGCGACCCCGATAGCCGGAGAAGACGATCTCTTTCGCGCGGCCCGCGCGTATGAATCGCTTGCGAAGGAGACATTCGGACGGATAGCTCCCGATTCGTACCGGGCGCATGAAGTCGTCGCGGATTCGCTTGCGGCCGGGCGGCGCAATACAGAAGCAGTCGCGGAATATCGCATCGTGTTGGGACTAAAGCCCGACCTGCCGGCTATCCATCAGGCCATCGGGACGCTACTTTTCGAAGACGGGCATGCGGCCGATGCGACGCGGGAGTTTGAAGCGGAGCTGACGCTACAGCCGAATTCGGCGATGGCGCATGTAAATCTGGCGCGCGCGCTGCTCGTTGTTGGAAAAGAAGCGGGAGCCGAGAAGCATTTAGCGGCGGCGATTCATCTGGACCGTCCGCCGGCCGCTGCGCTGAAGCTGCTGGCGAAGGCCAGTCTCCGGCGGCAGAATGATCGGGAAGCGATCCCGCTGCTCGAACAATATACAAAATCGGTTCCGAACGACTCTTCCGCCCACTATTTACTGGCGCGCGCGTATCGGGCGGTGGACAACGGGCGGGAATCGGACCGGGAGATGCGCAGGTATCAAGAGTTGTCGATGGATGTAAAGAATCGCAGTGCGGCGCGGCTGGCCATCGAAGCCACTAGGATTGAATAGATTGGAACCTCTGCTTCGGATCGAGCATGCGAACAAGCACTACGAGGGGACGCGTGCGCTCGACGATGTTTCGTTCTCTGTGCTACCTGGCGAGGTACACGCGCTCATGGGAGAGAACGGGGCGGGGAAGAGCACGCTGAGCAAGATCATCGCTGGCGCCGTGCTTGCAGATTCGGCGGATATTTACTGGCAAGGCGCACGCATCGAGATCGCTTCGCCCATCGCGGCGCAACGGCTCGGTATCGGCATCGTTTTTCAGGAACTGGACATTTTTCCTAACCTGTCGATTGCTGAGAATATCGTAATCGGCAATCTTCAGATGGAGCGCAGCTCGTACGTGAATTGGAAAGAGCTGATCGCGTTTTCCAAGCGCTTTCTCGAAGAAGTTGGATTGGCGGCGAACCCGCGCACGCGGGTGGGAGATTTACGAACGGGCGAACGGCAACTGGTAGCGATTGCGCGCGCTTTGAGTTTTGACGCGCGGTTGATTCTGATGGATGAGCCGACTAGCTCGCTGCCGGAAGATGCCGTCGAAAGATTGTTCACCCTGATCCGGCGGTTGAAGGCGAATGGTGTTTCGATCGTTTATGTCTCGCACAAGATGAAAGAGATTTTGCAGATTGCGGATCGCGTGACGGTGCTGCGGGATGGAGCGACGATCGGCACTCGCCGCGCGCAGGATACAACGATCGAGGAAATTATCACGATGATGGTGGGCCGTGAACTGGCCGCGCGGCCGGAAAGATTGGCAAACGAGCCCGGCGAGATTCTATTGCAAGTGGAACATCTCACCACGGAGAAAATCAAGAATATTTCGTTCGATGTGCGGCGTGGCGAAGTTCTCGGCATCGCCGGGCTGGTGGGCGCGGGGCGCAGCGAACTGGGCGCAGCGCTGTTTGGCTTGGATCGAATGCAATCCGGGACGATTCGATTAGGCGGACGCGAGATCGTTCCTAAATCGCCGCGTGCAGCGCTCGAAGCGGGTCTTGGCCTCTTGCCCGAGGACCGGAAAATGGAAGGTTTGATGATGCAGATGAGCGTGCGGGAAAACACGACGATGGCGTCGTTGGGCCGCTTTCAGAGTCTCGGATTTTTGAATTCGCGCACGGAGTTGGAAGCCTCGGAACCGGTTCATCGGCGCATGCGGCTCAAAGCGGCATCGGATACCATCGACGTTGGCAGCTTGAGCGGAGGCAATCAACAAAAGGTATTGTTTTCGAAATGGCTGCTCGCCAATCCCAAGGTATTGTTTCTGGACGATCCGACGCGTGGCATCGACATAGGCGCCAAGCAAGATATTTACGGGATCGTCGCGGAGTTGGCGGCGGAAGGCAAAGGCATTTTGTTTGTAAGTTCGGAGCTTCCTGAGCTTTTAGAAAATTGCCATCGCATTCTGGTGCTCTGCGAAGGGCGGTGCACCGGTATATTAGATGCGCGGTCGGCCACGCAGGAACAGATCATGTCACTTGCCACAACCCATGCCACGACCCATGCGACGACGCAGGAGACAGCGGCCTGAAGCCAGCGTTCCGAAAACTGAAAAGCGTAGCCGGTCTCGCCGGGATCGTGCTGATCGCGATATTGGTCAGCCCGCACGCGCGCGACGGCGCGAATATTTTTTTGCAGGCCGGCAACCTGACGGACGTGCTGCGCCAGATGTCGGTGGTCGGCATTATCGCGCTGGCCATGACGTACGTGATTCTGACAGCGGGGATCGACCTGAGTGTCGGAAGCACCCTTGCGCTCGGGACTTCGCTCGTCGCGATGTTCGTGGTACGGCCGGGACCGGAGAATCTTTTCCTGCATGCGGCGCTCGCGGTCGCTATTGCCGCGGGCGCTTCGGCGGTGGTCGGAGTCGTGAATGGCGTGACGATCTCGGCGCTGCGCATTCCGCCGTTTATCGTAACGCTCGCATCAATGATCGGCATTCGCGGGCTGGCGAAATGGCTCACGAACAACGAAAACATCGATATCGGTTTTGGCTCGGATGCGGCGGCCCGGTTCGCCGATTTTGTCAACAGCAAGATGGTGATCCTGGGAACCTTTGCGCTGCTGGCATTGGTGTTTTGGGTGGTGTTGGAGCGGACGGTGTTCGGCCGCTACGTAAGAGCGATCGGCGATAACGAGAAAGCGGGAAGATATACGGGATTACCGATCCGCCGCATCAAGATCTGGGTGTACGCTCTCGCGGGACTGCTCACCGGGATCGCGGGCGTGCTGTATGCCGCCGAAAATCATCAGGGCAATCCCAATGCCGGGGTTGCTTACGAGCTGGATGCCATCGCGGCTGTCGTGATCGGCGGCGCGAGCCTCGCGGGTGGCAGCGGGTCGATTGGCGGAACGGTCATCGGCACGCTGATCATGGGCATCCTCACTAATATTCTGCGGCTCAAGAACGTGGACAGTAATGTGGAGATGATGGTCAAGGCGGTTATCATCGTGCTTGCGGTCGCGATTCAGAAGAGTGGAAAAAGAGCTTAAGATGCGTTTCTTTGTTTCAGTAATCGCGGCGGCCCTGTTGGCGAGCTGCGGCGGCACAAAGCAGGCCGGCGCCAAAAAGTATTTGGTGGCGTTCAGCCAGTGCAACAACGCCGAACCCTATCGCGCCGCCCAAAACGCGCTGCTGACAAAGCTGTTCTCCCAGCAGCAGGATGTGGACCTGGTGATCGCCGACGCGCAGCAAGACAACAGCAAGCAAGTAGCGCAGATTGAAGCATTCATCCGGCAGAAACCGGACCTGCTGATCGTCGCGCCAAACGAGCGCGCGCCTATTACGGAAGTGATGGGACGCGCTTACAAGGGCGGCATCCCGGTGATTTGCCTGGAGCGCGACATCGTCGAGCCCAACTACACGACATACATTAAGAGCGACAATCGCAAGATCGGCGAGATGGCCGGGAACTTTATCGTCGATCAATTAAAGAAGAAGTACGGAAGCCCGCGCGGCAATGTTGTCGAGTTGCGGGGACTGTTGGGCGTGGAAGGCGAGATCAATCGTTATGCCGGGGCGCACGATGTCTTCTCGAAATATCCTGGGATCAAAATAGTACATGAGGCGGTTGCCGACTGGATTCAGGCAAAGGCCAAAGATCGCATGACGGAAGCGCTGAGGGCGCAGCCAAAAATCGATGTCGTGTATGCGCATAACGATCCCATGGCGGTAGGAGCGTATCTCGCGGCGCGCGAATTGGGGCGCGAGAAGGAAATGATTTTTGTCGGGATCGACGGATTGAGCGGCCCAGGCGGAGGGATTCAAAAGGTCCACGATGGCGTGCTGGCCGCGACGTTCATCTATCCGCTGTGCGTGGACAAAGCCGTCGAAATAGGAAGCCGGATACTGCGCGACCCGAGCTTCAAGCCCGAGAAAACGTACACCATGGACTCCGCGTTGGTGACACCCGAAACGAAACTTCCTGAATAGCGGTTTGTCTATGGTTAGGAGCAACGACATGCAATCCTGCACGCACCTCGATCAAATTAAGGACGTAAAGCCGCATACTCGCGGCTGTGAGGAATGCCTCAAGATGGGCGATCGCTGGGTGCATCTGCGCCTGTGCCTGGAATGCGGGCATGTCGGCTGCTGCGATTCGTCAAAAAACAAGCATGCGAGTAAGCATTTCCACGCTACGAAACATCCGATCATGCAGTCGCTGGAACCCGGCGAAACATGGGGCTGGTGTTTTGTCGACGATGTCGAGCTGGAATTGGGCTGACTTAAGAAGGTAGAAAAAATGCCAAGCAAAAAGAGTGAAACCGGTTCGAATTCGGCCGGGCAATCCGGTGATCTCCAGGGATTGGATTCCGATAGGGTCGAAGAACTTGTGGAAGAAGGACAGGCGTTCGAAGCGTCGGCCGTGAGCGGAATCGAAGATGCGCCGGACCCGGATGTGGCCGAGGTGACGACCAGACAAGTCCCGGAAGACGATGTGCCCGAGGAATACCTGGAACGGGATCAGGGGTGAACGCAGTAGCGGATATCATTCGGCCGGAGTTGCGGCACGAGTTTGGCCGAAGAGGAGGTTAGTGCCAGAAAGCGCCTGCCGTAAGGTAGCATACTGAACAACCCACGGAATAGATGGTGCGAGTTTTTGGCAAAATAGAGAAAGATTGAATGCAAGATCAGCGAACCGATTCCGCGGCGCCGTCGACATTGTCCATTGTCGTGCCCGCATTTAACGAGGAAGCCACTCTTGCTCGTGTAGTGGAGAAGTTGATCCACGTTCCGTATCTGTTTGAGATCGTCATTGTGGACGATTGTTCTACCGATCGGACGCTCGAGATCGCCCGCCAACTGGCGGCGAGGTATCCGCAAGTGCGAGCCCTCACCCACGAGCGCAATCGCGGGAAAACAGACGCTTTGCGCACGGGCTTCGCGGAAACCAGGGGCGACATTGTGATCGTGCAGGATGCCGACCTCGAATACGATCCCAGCGAGATGATAGAAGTGATTCAGCCGATCGTCAATGGCGTCGCGGACGTGGTGTTCGGATCGCGATTCCTGGTGCGAAAAGCGGCGCGCGTGCTTTATTTCTATCACTACATAGCCAATAAGTCGCTGACGTTTTTCTCAAACCTGCTGACGAACATTAATCTATCCGACGTGGAAACCGGATATAAGGCTTTTCGAGGCGAAATCATCCGGAATATGGTGATTACTTCGAAGGGATTCGGATTTGAGATTGAAGTGACGGCGAAGGTTGCGAAGCTCGGTTGTGCGATTTTCGAAGTTCCTATTAGTTATTACGGCCGCACCTATGAGCAAGGCAAGAAGATAGGAATGACGGATGGAATTGCGGCTATCTGGTATATCCTCCGCTATAACTGGCTGACTAGCCTGGCGGCCAGTTACCGGACTATTCCTGATCTTGGGGCGCAGGATAGTGAGCGCGTGAGTCACGCCCGACCGACGCACGCCCCGATCGAGTCTTAGCCGCCGTTTACCACCTAGTGGGCGGTGCCCACTGTGTCAATGGCGCCTGTGAAGCCCGGGCCGCCGGCGGCTACATATCCGTAACTTGCCCCTTGCGCGCTGGGCGTTACCCAGAAGGAATACAGGCTGCCGCTGGTGAGATAGAACTTGAGTTTCACGTTTCTACCGGCGAGCGTAGCGAGATTGTTTCCGCCCGCCCAGATGACTTCCTGTAACGTCTTGTTCACGCGCACCGGAGTACAGTTGGCCTTCGAAAACGCCGGCAGAACATTGCCGTTTTCATCGAGGGCTTCGACGAGCAGTTGACCGGCGGAGGTGTCGGCATTCACGAATAAGTGGCTACCCGTAAATGTCAGCGTGCGCGTTTGAAGGGTTCCTTCGTTCGCGCCCGCATCCATCGAGTAGAAGCCATCGCGCCGCAGTTTCGCCAATCCGGTGGAAAAAACGCCATCGAGCGGCTTCTGCAGTGTGCGGGCCGAGAAGTAGAACCAGAGCTCATCGCCGACCACTAGGAAACCGCCACCTGCCGATTGGGTATTGAAAGCGTCCCACGTGCCCGCGACGTTGGTAGCGGGAATAAACGCGTTCGAGGCCGCGCCGCGTGTGGGGCGATACCAACTGAAGCCATCGCGGCTGAAGCCAACACCCAATTCCACCAGAGTCGGCCCGGGTAATTGGTAGTCTTTGTAGCCTAAGCCTGGATAGAACCAACTGAACATGCCGACCATCACGCTTTCGTAGGCGACGGAGTCGAGGTTGTAGAGTTCGGGATTTTCTCCACCCGGGCCGTAGTAAGGAGGATCCTGCTCGTCGGCGCCGGTCCAGTAAGTCTTCGATGGATCGGCGGGAGTCCAGGCGGTCAAATCCTTACTCTCCGAATAGTAGCGGCCGCGGCTGCTTTGAGCGGCGCGCAGAGGTGTCCCCGGCAACGCGGCGCTTCCGCGATCGCTATTCACCCAGACGTGGCGGAACGGATTCCAGAACACGGTGGTGCGGTCGGAGAGCGAGACGATGCCGAAGTCTTGTTTGGGCGTCCAATGGATGCCATCGGCCGAGAAGTACACGTAGACTTTGCCGGCTCCGACGTCGACGGCAAACGACTTATAGCGGCGCGCGGGATTCGTTTCTTCGAGATCGAGCCAGATGGTGTCGCCGCCGGGCACGACTTCATTGGTGCCGGGGACCAAGGCATCCGCTATCGAGGGGAGCGTCCAATTGACGCCGTCGTTCGAGTAGGCATAGCGATAGTCGCTGGTGAGGTTGTAGTACCAAAGTTTGTACAACTGGGTGGCGGGGTCGAACCAGGCTCCGGCGCTAATCGGCGATCCGGGTGTCAGCACCGGGGCGGTCTGAACCACGGGCTGATGGGGCGTGCGCTGCAGGGTGGTGCGGTCGATCAGAAAATCGTCGACGAAGAGTTGCCGGCCGACGTTGATCGGAAGCACCAGCGGGGGATTGTTGAGATAGTACGGCGTGCGCGCGACTTGTATCGGCTGCGTGGGCGGCGGGAAGTTTTTCGGCATCGTGATGCCGTTGTACAAGCGCTCGCCGCCGGCGACGGTAGCGACCGGGCCGCCGAACAATTGCGCAATTTCCACGCTGCTCAGAGCACGTGTATAGACACGTACGTCGTCGATGCCGCCGGTGAAATAATTCGACAGATAGGTTGGATTGCCGATTCCCAAGGGTGAACCGACGGCGCCACCGGAGATGGTCAAGTAGTCGACGGAGCTGAGTCCTCCGTCGATGTAGAACATGACATCCTGCGCGGGGCGAATGATGACGGCGATATGGTGCCACTGCCCGTCGTTGATTTTATTGACGCCTTCGGGAATATCGCGATTGCCGCCAATATTCTGGCCGCCCAGATGTAATGACAAGTAGCCATCGCGGGTGGTTTCGACGATGTAGCCGTCTTCACTGCCGGAGGAATCGTACTTCGAAATCACGGTTTCGGTACGGCTGGCATTTTGCGTCTTGATCCAGAGAGCGAGCGTCAGATCCTGCGCGAGGCTGAGCCGCTTGTCGGGCGGTACATACATGTAAGCGCTCGTGCCATCGAGGTTGATCGCCTGGCCGACTTTGCCGGGAGAGAGCGTCACATTGCCGCCGAGCGTTCCATATAGATTGTTGCCGGAGCTATCGAGCGCGACATTGTTGACTACGTTGGCGGTGTCGAAAGTCCAATTGGCGACGAGCGCGCCGGTCTGCGTTGGAGTGGCCGCGGCGGCGAGAGTCAGTGTGACGGCCACGGTTTGACTGCCTGCTCCGCCAGCGGCGATCGTGACGGTGTCGGAATACGTGCCAGCCGCCAGCCCGCTGGTAACCACGCCGATCGAAACGGTTGCGGGCGCGACCCCGGAGGCCGAGGTGAGAGTCACCCAGGACTGGGTCTTCGCCGCGGTCCAACTCAACGTACCGCCTCCCGAATTGCCGATGGATACGTTTTGCGCTGCGGGATTGGCGGCGCCGGCGGTGGCTGAGAATGCGGCTGTGTGCGTGGAAATCGACAGGATGGCCGGCGCGCTCACCAGATTCAAAGTGACGTTGACGGTTTGGGGCGATCCGGTTGCACCCGGTGCGGCGATGGTGACGGTGTCGCTGTAGGTTCCGGGCGCTAGACCAGCGGTGGCGGTGGTTATCGAAAGCGCCGCGGGGGCCGTGCCCGAAGTTGCCGAGAGGTTCAGCCAAGGTTGCGTTTTGGTGGCTGTCCAGGCAAGAGCGCCGGCGCCGGCATTGGCGATGTTGACAGTTTGCGCGGCCGGGTTGACGCCGCCCGCGAAGCCGCTAAAGGAAAGGCTGCTCGAGGAGACCTGCAGCGCCGGCGCGGGCACGATCTGAATGGCGTTGAGAAGCGCCGGTCCGGTCACGCCTTCGGCGCTAATGCGGATCATCCCGTCGGTCACTACCACTGGGAAGGGCCGATCGAGCGGCGTGAAGAACGCGCCTTGCGCCACCAGATCGAAATTGCTGAGCACGCGCGTGCCGTTGAGCGACACATTGAAGACGCGCTGTCCGGCGCCTGAAAACTGAATTTCAGCGAACTTTAAAGTGACGGTATAGAGGCCATTCGCAATGGGAATCGCGTAACTGAAGTCCTTGTAATAGCCGCCGCGCGCGCTGCCATATAGACCGGGTAAGTAACTGGTGTAGACCTGCTGCCCGCTCAAATAATATTGATCCGCCGACCATACCGTTCCGTCGGTGGCGGTGTAGCTCTGCGACGCGCCGCAATCGATGCGGATGGTTTGGGTGCCGGCAGGCGCGGTGCTGCCGCCCGAGGAGCCGCCACTACCCGAGGAGGCGGGAGGGGTAACCGTAACCTGGGCGCTGGCCGACTTACTGGGGTCCTCGACACTGGTGGCGGTAACGGTGAAAGGTGTAGAGACCGTCACTTGCGGAGCGGTGAACAATCCAGCCGCGATCACACCGCCGCTAGCCGACCAAGTGACGGCCGGGTTAGTGGCGCCTGACACGCTGGCGGTGAAAGTCGTCTGCTGGCCCGCCACGAGCGTAGCTTGCGTGGGCGAGATAGTAACCGCAACGGGAGGAGGTGGAGGCGGCGGAGTCGAGCCGGTAGGGGCAATCTGGATCGCGCTCAACAGGCCGGTGTTGACCACGCCTTGCACCTTGATCCGGAGCGTCCCACCCGTGACCACCACGGAGAACGGCCGTTCGATGGCTTGGAAGAAGCCGCCCTGCGCGGCAACATCGAAGTTGCTCAGGACGACGCTATCGTTGACCACGACGTTGAAAACGCGCTGTCCGGTCACCGAATATTGCACGTCGGCAAA
>Ga0193753_10001695_pt1 | contig 18514 bp, 15 predicted proteins | sample H1c2metaG_FD_144925 | JGI IMG/M metagenome (GOLD analysis project Ga0193753, IMG submission 144925) | Soil microbial communities from a riparian zone of the East river system, Colorado, United States - H1c2 | ecosystem: Environmental > Terrestrial > Soil > Riparian zone | place: USA: East...
CCTCGATCAGCCGTGTGCCGCGCTCATCAAAGACCTCAGAACTCGCGGACTGCTCGATCAAACACTGGTCGTGTTCGTTACCGAGTTCGGACGCATGCCGACCTTTCAGGAAGGAGCAAGCGGGCGGGATCACAACCCGAACGGCTTCACTGTCTGGCTCACGGGCGCGGGAGTGAAGCGTGGTTTCAGCCATGGGGAGACCGATGAATTCGGTTACAAGGCCGTAAAAGATGTCGCCACCATTTATGATCTCCACGCAACGATTCTGCATCTGCTGGGTCTCGATCACGAACGACTGAGCTACTACCACAATGGTATCGAACGCCGATTGACTGACGTTCACGGTGAGGTGTTGACTGATATTCTCGCGTGAAAGCTCCGCCGCCGACGATCTGCGAAGGTAGAGGGACGAAGGAAGATTGCGGAAGGCAGAAGCTCGATCATTGCGCGCGCAGATTCCCGAACTCCTCATGAGATTCTTCAATCCACTTTCTTCCTTCGAAACTGAAATGGGGCCGACGGAGAGACTCGCACTCTCGTGGGGCAATGCGCCCGGCAGTTTACGAAACTGCCGCCGTATGCAAATACTTGTCGCTGCTGAGCCACATCGGCGAAATGGTGGGTCGCCACGGATTCGCACCGTGATCTCGCCGGTTAAGAGCCGGGACTTCACTTTCAAAGTTTGCAACCCGAAGAAGCCGCGACGCGCAGGCGGAGTTGAACCACCGCAACCAGGCCTGTGAAGGCCTGGCCGACACCGGTTCGCGTCGCGAGAAATGATTGGAGCGCGGGTCTGTGACCCGCAGCGGATTCGCCGATCAGAAGTGGTCCGGAGTAAGCCGTGGCGTTCTGAAATTCGGCCCTGCTGCGGCTCGCAGAGCTGCGCTCTGGAGAAATGGACGACCATCAGGGTAACGCGCCCTGTATTCCGGTTTGGAAGGTCCTTGCGGACGGCCACTGGCGTGTATCTCTCAATACTTATGCTTGGAAAAATGGCTCGCCGAGCCGAAGATCGAAGAGCGAAGGGTGGAATCCCGTGCCTTGGAATTGCACCAGCCTCTTGGTGGCCGTGCGCCAGCACTTTTGCAAACCGCCGCCTGAACTACTCGGCCCAACGGAATTGACACTAAAAATGTCAGTCACTACTGTCTGACAGCATGAAAACGATCTCGCTCCGCACGCTGGTCCGCGAACCGCTCAAAGTGAAACGCATGACGCGCGCCGGCAAGTCCGTCCAAGTCACCGACAATGGCGAACCGCTCTGGATTCTCCAACCCGCCAACGGCACGGACGCCGACGAGACCGAACGCCGCCGCGCGATTGACGAAATCCTGGACGAAGTGCTGCACGAGAAGCCGTCGAAAATCAGTGCGGCCAAACTTCTAGAAGAATCGCGCCGGTGAGAACGTACGCCGACAGCAGCTTCATCCTTCGATTGGTCACCGGTGAAGCGGATTCGCCCCAGACCATCGGCGAATATCGCCGCGTTGGATCCCCCAAGCTTTTTTTTCTGCCCTTGCACGCGTTGGAAGTTCGGAACGCCATCCTGCAACGCGCCTTTCATCAACGTCAACACGTCGCGCGCCAACGCGACGCCGCATTGGCACGGCTGGAACATCTCGTCGCCCGTCGTGCCTTGCTTGATGTGGCGTTGGACATGGACGCCGTCATTGCGCGCGCGGCAAGCCTTTCCACGGCTCACACTGAGCGACTGGGCGCGCGCGCCATTGACCTGCTTCACGTGGCTGGGGCGCTCACGCTCGAAAGCGAACTATTCCTCACGACGGATGCGCGGCAGGCGAAACTCGCCAAAGCCGAGGGCTTGAAAGTTGTGTCAATTGGCTGAGATGGCTCGGACCCGTCACTCAAGTTCATCCAAAACTGGAATCGCACTAGCCTCTGCGGTTTTGCAAACCGTCGCCTGAACTGATCGACCAACGGGATAAGATAACCAAGAAGTTGAAGTGACAATGCTCAAAACTCTTTTATACGAAGCTTTGGCGAAGTCTGAAAACCAGTTTCCTTCAAGAACGCACGGACGTTTTCGGTCATGTCTCTGTCGTAGTCTGCTTGGCAGACCAACTTGAGCAGAGGCACAAAATCACTGTCTTGCGGGTAGATTCGAAGGTCGCGCCCGCGTTTGCCAATTGTCTGCTTATCGCTCCAGAATCCAATCGTGAAAGTGAGATTTTGGTTCAGTTTCGTAGCGAATGTAAAAGTTCCTCGCGATCTGCTCAAGCCATGCACGGTTGTGACGCCAGAACCAAGCTGACACCGTCGAACATGGATTTCATCTTTCCGCCGCACGCCTGCACGAACAGCTCAGCAACACCAATCGCATCGCTCACGCTCTTGCGTCGGCCTTTTGTATTCGTGCTCAAGCACGTTTCGCAGTTGCCGCATCCGCGCTACGATTGCTGGCGTTGCGACGCCGAGTGCTTCCAAGAAGCGAAACTTCAACGGCCATCAACGCGCTTGCCGCCGAATACGAGCGACTTTAGTCCGTGCTCTCCAAGTTCCTTCGCGAGACTTTCCGGATTCAGGCCAAGAGCGATGATGAAGCTGTCCGCCTGACAATTCGATTGCCCGCTTGGCGTTCGACAGCACGTTCACTAACTACGCCACAGGCAGCCAGCGCCTTGGTTTGGGAATCATCGTCGTGTTCTTTACGATTGGATTGCTGCTGATGTTGACGGTGCCGGGAGATGAAGAGAACCGTGGATGATCATCCGCCCAGGCAAGCATCACGCCTTCGAATGTTCCATCTCAGCGGAATACTGTCCGGACCTCGCGGCGGAATTGCACCGCGCGCGGTGGTGCAACATTTGTTGAGCAGCGCCGATGTTTTCGCGCGTCCCTTTCCACGCTTTGAGAGCCGGAGCTTGCAAGGCCCGGCCAAATGAGAAGCTCAATTGCCACGGCGCTTTTCCAAGCTGGTTCAGCGCGTTGAGATGTTCTGTCGCGAGCGCGTCGCTTTGTCCGCCCGATAGAAAAACAATCCCCGGCACCGCCGCGGGGACAGCACGCAACATGCAGCGCAAAGTCATCCCGGCGACCTGCGCTACGCTCGCTTGCTGCGGACAGTCGTCGCCGGCGAGAACCATATTCGGTTTCAGCAGCATTGCTTCGAGACGCACGTGATGTTCGAAGAGTTCGTGGAAGACACTCTTCAACGCGGCTTCCGTGACCTCGAAATGGCGCTCGATGGTGTGGTCGCCATCCATGAGCACTTCGGGTTCAACAATCGGAACCAGTCCGGCTTCCTGGCTCAGCGCGGCGAATCGCGCCAGCGCGCGAGCATTGGCTTCGATGCAAGTGCAGCTCGGGATGTTTGGGCCAATGGTGATGACGGCACGCCATTTCGTGAAATGCGCGCCGAGCTTCGCATACTCATCCAATCGATCGCGCAAGCCATCGAGGCCTTCCGTGATTTTGTCCCCAGGAAAACCCGCGAGCGCCTTCGCGCTTTTGTCCACTTTGATGCCGGGAATGATGCCTTGCCGCTTAAGCGCTTCAACGAGCGATGCGCCGTCAGCGATCTTTTGCCGAAGCGTTTCATCAAATAGAATCACTCCGCTGATGAACTCACTCAATCCCGGCGTGGTAAAATGCATCTCGCGATACGCGCGGCGATTGTCCTCGGTCGAATTGACACCGATGGACTTGAACCGTTTCTCGATGGTCGGCCCGCTTTCGTCCGCCGCGAGAATGCCTTTACCCGCGGCCACGAGCGCCTCGGCGGTGGCTTGCATCTCGTCTCCTTGCATAAAAAACATTTCCGCCGCCGGCACCCCACTTCGCTGAAGTGGCTGCTGTCAGTTCCCAGGATTCTGAGTGACGGCAACCTTTGGCATAGCGTTGCGTTGTTCCTTTCACCGCGCTTTGGGCGCGCCGGCAATCCACCAGACGATCAGCACAATCACGATCAGTGCGACGATCCACCAATGGAGAAACCTGCGGCGGCGGTTCTTTTGAATAGCTACTGGCGAGTCGCCCATAATTCCTCCGTGCGCTTTCAGTCCTCCTTGAATGTGGCCACGCGGCGCCACAAATCAGCCGTGCCCAAAATGCCGCGCCGCAATGCTTCGAGCTGAACGATCTGGCTGTGATCGACGAAGAGATTCACTTCGGGCCCAAAATTCTTCACGTACCACGCGAACACGGACGGATCGGCCGCTTCGAACATGATGTGCTCCAGCCCGAGCGCATTTGCGAATTGAGCCGGCACGTCGGTTCGCCAGGACTTCACGCTCTCGGTGATGCCCTCGGATTCGATCATGATCAGCGGCGCGCCCGCATCGAGGAAACGCTTGGCGCGAGTGACGGCCCATTGCGGCGAAGAGGTTCCCTGTTCTTCCAAAGCGGTCACGCTGCTCGCGCCGCCCGCGCCGAATTGAATTCCGATCTCGGGCTTCGCCTTCAATCCGGCGCGCTGCACTTTCTTGATCAGGTGAATCTCATCCTCAGCCGGGATGCTGATGAAGCCCGACGAAATCTCGATCGTGTCGAACCCGGATTCCGCGCAATCGCCGATGTAGCGATCCACGAGCTTCGCGCCGCGACTGAGCACATGCTCAATGAAGCCGTCCGTCGAAACCTCGACCTCGAAGCGATGCGCCGTATCGATGAGTTCGCGCAACGCGCTCCGCGAGAACAGTGCGAAGGAACCGCCGGCGAATTTCAACGAATCGACGTACGGCCCCATCGTTTCGAACAAGTCTTCGAGATAACGCCTGCCCATCGGCGCGTAATACGGGCCGCGAATTTCCGTGAGGCCGGCACAGCGCGGTTTGTTCTGCCGTTGATTGATTTCCAGAAACGCGAAGGCGCGTTCGGACTCTGGCGATGTTGGGTGAGCCGCGCGCCGTTCCTGGCGACTGCTCATCTGGCTCGTGGTGGCTCTGGGTTTCAATGGAACCGATGTTCTGTTTCCTCGATGACGCACGACGCGTTCAGTCCGTCCTTTAGCGTGAAAATCCTTTCCCGCTGCTGGGAACGTATTCCTCGTTGCCCGCATCGCAACCGGCGAAACAGGGAAATCTCAAAAGGCAGGACGCGTCGCTCGGTGAGGGCAACGGTTTCTCGAATGAACATCCATTGAGCGAATCCGGTCGTGTGCTAAATTTCCGCAAAGGAGACCCGCCAACTGGACAGGACGGACGGCAAAAGTTGTCCGGTAACGCGGCCGGCGTTTTGGTTTTGGAATTCGCCGCTATCCAGGAACGAACAAGAGCGAAGTTCGGTTCCCCGAATGGAGTCGGAGCGGTCCCGCAAAGCGTTCGGATAGCTGCGCGCGATTTGACATATGTAACTCAGGCGGTTACATGTAACCCGTGCGAACGAGTTGTCGATTTGCCGTCGCCGTGCATGTGCTGGCTGTGCTCGCCTACGAGGAAGGCGAGGCGGTCACGTCGGCGCTGCTCGCATCGAGCGTCAATACCAATCCGGTCGTCATTCGCAGGCTGCTTCTGTTGTTGCAGGTGGCAGGATTTATCGAGACGCGCAAGGGTGCCGGCGCTGGCTCGCGGCTCAGTCGCGCACCGGAACGCATCACTCTGGCGGAGATTTACAAGGCTGTGGAAACGGAGGAACCGTTTGCGTCGCACTCGAAGCGTCCAAACAAGGCGTGCCCCGTCGGGCACTGTATTCAAGCCGCATTGGAGAAAGTGTTCGCTTCGGCGGAGGACGCCCTGCAACAGGAACTGGCGAAGACCACGTTGGCCGACATCCTCGAATCAGTGAAGGCGTCTTGCTTATCTTCAGGCAAGGGCCGCAAATAATTTTTTTGCCAACAAATGTAACCACATGAGTTACACCTCCGGAAAAACACAATGAAAAATAAATCCATACTTATCACTGGCGGCGTTCGCCTCACTTGACACAGATGGGAAACAAACCGGGCTTTCGCAGGAACTGAAGTCAACCACTCTTTCCTTTATGGAACTCGAACTTTTGGAGCCGTCAGCACTGAATCATTCGGTCGCAGACATCGTTGTGCCGGGTCGCACAATGAAGCACCGCGACCTGCGGCGTGATGATTTTTGGTCGGCCATCCCAGCCTACGCGAGGACGACGGCAGATGAATTTCACACACATACGTTTCAGGCGCGGCAATCGGTCACGAACGTTCGCCAGTTGCGCGAGACGTTGCAGCACCTGGTGCCCGATTCGTTTTACGAAGACGTGGCGGAGGGCATCCGGCACGCGCCAATGGCGCTCCGCATTTCGCCGTACTTGCTGAGTCTGATCGATTGGAGCGCGCCGTATCAGGACCCGATCCGCACGCAATTTCTGCCAGTGGCTTCGCAACAATTGCCCGATCATCCCGAGCTGCGGCTCGACTCCCTGCACGAGCAGAAGGACTCGCCGGCGCCGGGCCTGACGCATCGCTATCCGGACAAGGCGCTCTTTCTGCCAATCGATTCGTGCCCGGTCTATTGCCGCTTCTGCACACGCAGTTACGCGATTGGCGGCGATACCGAAACCGTGGAGAAACTGAAACTCTCGGCGCGAATGTCACGTTGGGAAGATGCATTCACCTACATTGCTTCGCGCCCGGAGTTGGAGGACATCGTCATCAGCGGCGGCGACACCTACAACTTGAAGGCCGAGCACATCCAGATGATCGGCGAGCGATTGTTGCACATGCCGAACATTCGCCGCATTCGATATGCGACAAAGGGTTTGGCCGTTTTGCCGCAGAAGATTTTAACCGACCACGCCTGGCTGGACGCGTTGACTCGTGTAGTCGAACTCGGTCGCAAGCTGCACAAGGACGTGGTCGTCCACACGCACTTCAATCATCCGAACGAAATCACCGGCGTCACGCAGGACGCGATGGATCGGATGACGGAGCGCGGCATCACCGTGCGCTGCCAAACGGTGTTGCAACATGGCGTGAACGACAATCCGACGACGATGCAACTGCTTGTGCGACGGCTGAGCTACGTCAACATTCATCCCTACTACGTTTACTTCCACGACATGGTGCCGGGCGTCGAAGATTTGCGCACGTCGCTTCAGACGGGATTGGACATCGAAAAGCACGTGCGCGGTCACACCGCCGGTTTCAACACGCCGTCTTTCGTCGCGGACACGATGGGCGGCGGCGGGAAGCGCGACGGACATTCCTACGAACATTACGACCGCGAGACTGGCATCGCAGTGTTCGCGAGTCCGAGCGTGAAACCGGGCGCCTACTTTCTTTACTTCGATCCATTGCGTACGCTCGATGCAGTGCAACAGCAGCGCTGGCAGGTCGCGAGTGAACGGCGGCTGATGATTGAAGCGGCGCTTGAATCGGCTGGCGCAAGCGGAATGATGACGCGCTTCCCCGAATTGATTTCCTGACTAAACAAAAACACAAAAGTATATGAGCACATCCACAAACATTCCCGCGCCCGATCTCACGCAACGTCCACCGCGCAGTCCGCGCAGCCGCCTCGGCGGTTACGCGTTGTTGCCGCGCATGCTCGATAAAGGCCGCGCTACTGTTGTCGGCAAGAATGGCGAGTATCACTTCAACTGCCCACTCGATCAGCACATCCTCAACTTCGCCGGCATTGATCCCGAAGCATTGCTCGCCGAACTCAAGACGGGCAAAGGTGACGGCGAAATCCTCGACTGGATCAACGCCAACTCGAAGGCCAAACGCGCCGCGTGGGAGATTCAGCAATGGAGCGACTATCACGATCGGCGTGGTCCCGACAGCGACGCTGAGACGTGGCAATTCTTCGCGGGTTACGTGGCCAAACTCACCACCACACGCGAAGACATTCGCACTTGGGCTGACGTGCTCGAACTCGACGATCACTGCACCTTCGGCGGCAAGGCTTGATCGGACAATGACCGCGCGGGTGGCGCTTGAAGAGCGCGCCGGCGGCGCTTTTCAGCTATGCGCCGCCATCCAAATGGGCGTCGCACAAAATGAAATGTCGAGGGCGGCTGCGAATTACGCGGAGCGGAGCACAAGCTGATTGGAATTCATGTTACTTGCGACGCTGATTCCAACTGGAGAGGCCGGAGAGCACCAGTACCAGCGTGCCGACGATCGTTCCGCAAATGCTGGTGGGAATTCCCGCGATCACTCCGCCAAAGAATGCTTTGGCTGCGGCCGTTCCGAACGTGTCGCTATTCTTTGTTCGCTGGATCCAGAATACGCCCGCCGCAGTGACGAGGAACGCGAGCGGAGAGGTGATGATCGCGGCCGCCTCGAATGTCATCGCTTCCGGGGCGAAGAAAAACCAGTCCACGGCGAGGATCAAAAGTCCGCTGGCGGGGTGCAGCCAGAATTTCTTGCGCGGCGGCGTTTGCGTTTCTTCGTAGCGTTGCAGCCGCACGGGAATTTGCGGCGGCGCGGCCGGCGGCTTGGGATTCGAACTCACGCGGACAGGATAGCTCAGGAGGTGCGATTTTGAGAGCTTGGTTTTTGGAACTTCTTTGAAGCCTTGGAGTTTTGAATCTGGTGTTTCGTGGCGCGATTGTGTGTTGGGCAAATTTCCACTGTCCCGCCGCGCCGCGTGTGGCATCCTGCGCGCATGGTTCTGTCAAACGGGGAATTGGAAAGCTTGGTCCAGGTCAAGCATCGGTCGCCTCACACTCTTCTCGGCATGCACCCGCTCGGCGATGGCTCCGGTGTGGTTGTGCGCGCTTTTATCCCGGACGCGGCGAGCATCGAGATTCAGCCAGTGCATGAGCGCAACAAGCCGCGCATCAAGCTCAAGCGAGTGCATGAGTCCGGTGTGTTCGAGGGCGTCACCAAAGAAGCGCAACACGTTTACGCTTACGATCTGGTCGTTACAGATCACGCGGGCAAACCGTGGCGGATGCGCGATGCGTATTCGTTCCTGCCCACGTTGGGCGAGCAGGACTTGTATCTCTTTGGCAAAGGTGACGAGCGCCGCATTTACGACAAGCTGGGCGCGCAGCTTCGGACGATTGACGGCGTGCCCGGAACCAGCTTCGCCGTCTGGGCGCCGAATGCGCAACGCGTCAGCGTCATCGCTGATTTCAACAACTGGGACGGACGCACGCATCCGATGCGCAGTCTCGGCTCGTCGGGCGTTTGGGAGATTTTCATTCCAGGCGTGGGCGAAGGCGCGCTCTACAAATTCGAGATTCGCGATGCGCACGGGAACATCGTCGTGAAGACGGATCCGTTCGGCTTCTTTTTCGAAATGCCACCCAAGCAGGCCGCGATCGTCTGGAACAACCAGAAGCACCATTGGAACGACGGCGTCTGGCTGAACCAGCGGCGTAAGCGCGATCCGCTGCGCAGTCCTATGAGCACGTACGAAGTGCATCTCGGCTCGTGGATGAAAAAGTCCGCCTTCGAATCACCGGGCTATCGCGAAGTCGTGCCCAAGCTCGTCGATTACGTGCGCAAGATGGGTTTCACGCACGTCGAGTTCATGCCGCTGGCCGAGCACGCGTTTTATCCATCGTGGGGTTATCAAGTCACCGGCTTCTACGCGCCGACCAGCCGTTACGGCACGCCCGATGATTTTCAGTTTTTGATGGAGACGCTGCACGACGCGGGCATTGGCGTGATCGTGGATTGGGTGCCCGCCCATTTTCCGCGCGATGAATGGGCGCTGGCGAAATTCGACGGCACCGCGCTTTACGAACACGAAGATCCCCGCAAAGGCGCGCACCAGGATTGGGGCACGCTAATCTTCAATTTTGGCCGGCACGAGGTGAACAATTTCCTGATCGCCAACGCGCTGTTCTGGTGCGAGCGGTTTCATATCGATGGCCTGCGCGTGGATGCAGTGGCGTCGATGCTCTACCTTGATTACTCGCGCAAGGAAGGCGAATGGATCCCAAATCAATACGGCGGGCGCGAGAACATCGAAGCTGTCGAGTTTCTGAAAAAATTCAACCACGTGGTTCACACTGAACAGCCGGGCGTCATGACCATCGCGGAAGAATCCACGGCATGGCCGCAGGTGACGCGGCCGCCTTATCTCGGCGGGCTGGGCTTCTCCTTCAAGTGGAACATGGGCTGGATGCACGACACGCTTGGCTACTTCGGGCGCGAGCCGGTGCATCGCAAATATCATCAGAACGATCTGACGTTCGCGATGATTTATCATTACCACGAGAATTTTGTCCTGCCGCTTTCGCATGATGAAGTCGTGCATGGCAAAGGTTCGCTGCGCAGCCGCATGCCTGGTGATGACTGGCAGGGCTTTGCGAACCTCCGCGCGCTGCTCGGGTTTCAATGGATGTTCCCGGGCAAGAAACTCCTCTTCATGGGCTGCGAGATTGGCCAGCGCGCTGAGTGGGATGACAACGGCCAGATCGATTGGTGGCTGTTGAACGAAGGTCCTTTCCATCGTGGCACGCAACGTTTCGTGGAGGACCTGAACAAACTTTACCGGCGCGAACCGGCGCTGTGGGAAGCCGACTACGATTACGAAGGATTTTCCTGGGTGGACTGCTCGAACGGTGAGCAGAGCGTGCTCTCCTTTATCCGCCGGAGCCGCGACCAGAAGAGCCAGTTGCTCGTCGCGCTGAACCTGACACCTGTGCCGCGCATGCCTTATCGCATCGGGCTGCCTCGTGGCGGCCATTGGAAGGAAGTGTTGAACAGCGACGCGGATATTTACGGCGGCAGCAACCTGGGCAACATGGGCGGCGTGACAGCGGACGAATACAAAGTCCATGGCCAGCCCTTCTCGGCTGAGTTCACGCTTCCCCCGCTGAGCATCGTGGCGTTTCGGGCGGATTGAAGCTTCGCGCCAACGGAGGCAGCTCCGACCGCAAGTTCAATCAGCCCCGTCCGCCGTTACGCGGTTTCCCCGGCGGCCTGGCGCCGCCTGAACGGTGGTGGGAAGAACGAATCAATGTTTGTTTGCCGGCCGATAAACGCGGCCCCTGTGCGCGGCTTGGTGCAGTTGCCTTTTGTGCCGCGGGCTGCGGATGTCGATTGTCTGGGCGGCGTTGTCGTTGTGGTTGTCGCTGTTTGTCTCTCCGGCTGTCGGGCCGGCCACGCGCAGGGAGTCTAGGACGTTCACCCCGCTCGACGCCTGCGCGCACGGGGAAGGTGGGCCGCTCTTTGCCGGTTTTGGTCAGACGAAAATCGACCTGCTTCTTGAACGAGTTTACGTTCGCGATCTGCACCTCCACTTTGTCGCCGAGGCGGATGATGCGCCGGGTGCGCCGGCCGATAAGGTGGTTGCGCGCTGGCTCGAAGATGTAGAAGTCGTCCTCCATCGTTGAAAGCGGCACGAGTCCGCTCATGCTCAGGTCGGGCACATCGACGAAGAATCCCATGTTGCGCACGTCCGTCACGAGCGCGCCATAGCGCTGCGGTTGCCCGGATGCAATCTGCGCCTTCAGAAACGCGAACAGCTTCACGTCTTTGCTGTCGCGCTCGGCATCAGCGGAGTTCCGCTCCGTATCGGAAATATGATCCGCCGTTTGCTTGAGAGAATGCTTGGCGCCATGGCTGCTCTCGAAAAGCGCGCGATGTACCACAAGATCAGCGTACCGGCGAATCGGGGACGTAAAGTGCGCGTATTTCTTTTTCGCCAAACCGTAGTGACCGAGCGGTTCGATGGCGTAACGCGCGCGCATTAGTGATTTCAGGAAACCGATTTTCAGCGCCTGGCCGATGGGAATCGTGTTCAACTTCTGCAACAGCTTCTGCACTTCGGAGCGATGAGTGAGGTTACCGCACGGCACGTTGTGGCTGAGCACTTCCTCGCGATATTCCTGCAAACGTTTCTCGTCTGGCTCTTCGTGGATGCGATAGATCGCTTTTTGATCCTGCCCCATCAATCGAGTCGCGACCGCTTCGTTGGCGAGGAGCATGTATTCCTCGATGAGTTGATGCGAAATGTCGTTGATGACCTTTTCGATACGCTCGACGCGCCCCTGCTCATCAAGGCGAATCTTGGTTTCTGGAAAATCGAGATCGAGTGAACCGGCCTTGAATCGCAGCCGGCGAATGCGCTGCGCCAAAGCGTTCGCATCATGCAGCATCTCTTCAATAGGAGTAACCGGCTCGCGTTGCAGAATCGCAAACACTTCCTTGTAGCTGAAGCGGCGCTGCGAATGGATGACCGACGGATAGAACTTCGTCTTCAACACATGGCCTTCGTTCGACACGAGGAACTCCACACATTTCGTCAAGCGATCCACGTTCGGCTTGAGCGAGCAAAGGTCGTTGCTCAACGCCTCGGGCAACATCGGAATCACGCGGTCCACGAGGTAGGTCGAGTTGCCGCGCCGCCGCGCTTCGGTGTCCAGTTCCGTGCCTGGCTTCACGTAATGCGACACATCCGCGATGTGGACCCAGAGCTTCCAGTGCTCGGGTGACAAACGTTGCAGGCAGATGGCATCGTCAAAATCCTTCGCGTCATCTGGATCGATCGTGACGACTCGATCCTGGCGGCAATCCGTGCGGCCAATCAATTCCTCGCTGCGCACTGTGCTGCCGATGGCGCGGGCTTCGTCTAAAACGTTCTTGGGAAAGTGCAACGGCATGTCGTACTGGCGCAGCACCGAAAGCATGTCCACGCCTTCTTCATCCGGAGCGCCGAGCACTTCGATGATTTCGCCTTCGGGATTGGACTGGCGCGATTCCCATTCCTGCAATTCGACCACGACCTTGTCGCCGACGTAAGCCGGGCGGCCGACATCGCGCGGTTCCGGCACATACACGTCGTGTCGCATGCGCGGATCATCTGGAATGACGTAGAGGAATTGCTTGCTCCGTTGCAGCGTGCCGACGATGCGCGCGCGCTTGCGTTCCAGCACGCGAATAACCGTCCCGGTGTTTTCCTCCGAGCGCCGGTGCGACAAGCCCTTGGGTTTGATGTCGCGGCGGACCAGGACTCGGTCCTCGTGCAAGGCCGTCCCCGTCGCGTTCTCCGGAATCGCGATCTCCTTCAACGCCGGATCATCTGGCTGGAGAAATCCCTTGCCCGAGCGGTTCATCCGGATTTTGCCCGGAATCAAATCAGCCTCGCGCGGGGAGATGTAGCGGTTGCCCTTGATGCGAAGGACGAGTCCCTTCTGTTCGAGTTCGCGCAGAAAGCGCTGCAGTTCCTGTTGTTGATTGGGTGAAAAGCGAAGCTCTCGCAATAACTCCGGGATATTCAACGGGACGTAATCGTTGCGCCCCAGCAGTTCCAAAATTTGTTCTTCCATAGTGTTGCCGCCGTCCGGGCGACCTTTCGACGATCTTACAACCGGTGACCGGATATACCACAGCATCAAACGAAGAATTCTTGCCAATGGCCAATAGTCAGAGTTAACCCACAGGGCGTGTCCGCGTCGGACCGTTCAGATACCGAGCTTGGTTTCCTCCAGATCAATCTCGTGCTCGATCTGGTGCATCAATTCCTCGTCGAGCTGCGCCGTGCGGCGCAAGCCGATGAGTTCCTGGCGCTCGGCATGAAACGCTTCGCGCCAGAGTTGGCGCACCGCCACGAACTCTTCACGATCCGGACTCCAGCCCAGGATTTCTGCCAGACTGTCGTTCAGGTGACGGATGCGGTCTTCGTAGTGATTGATCACGCGGCCCAACGCGGACTCATTCACGCTGCGCTCTTCCGCCAGCTTGTTGAGGCGGGCTAGGGCGGCATGGGCAATTTTCAAGCGCGCGCGCCGTTCCTGTTCGCCGTCGCGCGGCCGTTTGACGCCGAGCCAGCGAATCACAAACGGCAGAGACAACCCTTGCAACACGAGGGTCGCGAGGATGACGCAGAACGTGAGGAAGAGGATCAGGTCGCGTTCGGGAAAGGGCTGGCCGCCCGGCAGCGTCATGGGCAGCGCCAGCGCCGCCGCGAGCGAAACCACGCCGCGCATTCCGCACCACGACACCACGGCGATGTGTTGCCAAGGTGGCAGAGGATCTTTTTCCCGCACGCGCTTGCTCAGCCGAGCCAGCCAGGCAGATGGAAAAACCCAAAGCGGCCGCACGAGAATCACGACCCCGCTCACGATGACGCCATAGAGCATCAACTCGCTCCACGTGTGATGTCCGATGCCGGCGCGCACCGCGGGTAATTGCAGGCCGATGAGGATGAACACCACGCAGTTCAGCAGGAACACGAACAGGTTCCACACCGCCTGCGCATTCAAGCGCACCGTGGCGGTGATCAATTCGGGAGCTTTCCATCCGCCGTAGAGGCCCGCGGCCACGACGGCCAGCACGCCAGACAGGTGCAGCCGTTCTGCCGGAAGATACGCGGCGTAGGGCGCAATCAATGACAGCGTGACGATCAGCAAATCATCCTTGAGCAAACGCGCCGCGCGTTCGAACAAGAAGCCAACGATTAGGCCGAGCGCCAATCCTCCCGCCGCCACCCAGAGAAATTCCATGCTCGCCTGAGCGATGGAGAATTCTCCAGAGCCTGCCGCGACGATCGCGAACCGAAGCGCCACCAGTCCCGTCGCGTCGTTGACGAGACTTTCGCCTTCCAGCAACGCGACGATTCGCTTGGGCAATCCAATCTGCCGGGCAATCGAAGTGGCTGCGACCGCATCCGGTGGCGACACGATCGCGCCGAGAGCAAACGCGATCGCGAGAGGAATCTCGGGAATGAGCGCGTGAACCACCCAGCCCACCACCAGCGTCGTGAACAGGACGAGTCCGACCGCGAGCAGAAAAATCGGGCGCAGGTTCGCTTTGAAATCGTGCCAGGAGGTGAACCACGCGGCGGCGTAAAGCAGCGGCGGCAGGAAGACGAGGAAGATGATTTCGGGATCGATGCGCACCACGGGCAATCCCGGGATGAGGCTGATGCACAATCCGCCAATCACAAGCGCGATGGGATAAGGGATCTTGAGCCGCCGTCCGATCAGCACCACACCGATCACGGCGCACAGCAGCACGGCCAAAGCTTCGACAGGCTTCATGCGAGAGATGAGATCATCGTTCGTCGGCGCCGAGTGTAGTGATCATGGCCGCGAGCAGCGAGCGTGGTGTGAAGGGTGGGGCGCGTCGCTCCGCGCGCGCCGCGAACCGAAAATATGTTCCGTCAATTTTAGCCCAACACCGGCGCGCACGGAAGCGACGCGCCCCACCTTTGAGCGAAGAACCGTCGCGCTGCCTCGCCGAACGTTTACCGTATTTCCCGGTTATCCCAAATCGTACTTGGCTTGATAGGCACCCGGCCCTGGTTCGTTCATGCTGCCGTGGCATGAAGGTGTGCATTCAACACAGTGCGACTCGCAAGTTCCTCTGCGAGGCCGCGACCTGGGTGGACAACGTCGAGACCGCGCTCAAGTTCACCACTTCCATCGACGCGTTCCGCCACTGCGTGGAAGTGGGGCTAAGCAACGTTTACATCCTCGTGGATCGCGGCCAGTCGCGCCCCATGATTGTCATTCCCGTCGAAACGCCGCAACTCTCCCACCAAACGACCACGGGGTTTCCGCGCCGCGGCAGAAACTGAACGGCCGGTTTGCGCTCAACTTCCGCCGCTCGCTGCCCTCCGTATGGCACGAATCGGGCTAAGTGTTTCCTGCCATGAAACGACATCATGTTCGCAAGGGATTGCTCCTGCTGTTTGGGCTGCTGTTCATCGCGTTTGGCGTGAGCGCATTCTTCGGCGTGCCGGGCGCACATGACGCTTCGCATCACACCATCGGGCATAATCTCACTCACATTCTCGCGGGCGTGGTGGTCCTGAGCATGGCCTTGGGCGGCAATTCCGGCACGCGGCGCTGGTTCTGTTTTGTGTTTGGCGCGATCTATTTCGCGATTGGTTTGTTCGGCATGTTCAGCGTGCGCGATTCGCTCCGCCTCGTGCCGGGCGTGCTCGAGTTCCATCTCGAAGATGATTGGGTGCAAATGGGCACGGGCCTTTTGTTCATTGTGATCGGGTTGTTGAAGAAAGTGCCAGAGAAGGACGAAAAATCATTTCCACCCGCGTGGGCGACGTAGTGCGCCGGAAACCCCAAATCCCAACAAATTCCAACCTCCCAATTCTCAAACAACGCACTCGATGCGGAACCTTTCAGTTATCCGCCGGCTGAACGCGGTAGAAACGTTTCGGGAAACTCGCGGCCGCGGCATCGACAAAGTCCACGACACCATTCGCGGCGCGGTTCGTCGCGAGCGGCCTCCAGTGAACCAAGTTGGTGGACGCATGCAGAATGTAGTTCGCCCCGGACGCGCCTGTGAGTTGCGCGCGATACACGCGGTCTGCGCCGAATGAAGACCAGTTGAAACGCAGCAAGCCCATCAGCTTCGTCACGGCGTAATCCACATCCGCCGACGCGAAGGAACTGGCCAGGCCTGCGAGAACGGAAGCGCCGTCGGGCGTGGATTGAAGTCGGGAAAATTCATCGCCGTAACCGCGGCGCAACGATTGTTCGGACTGTTTGTTCCCGTTCGCATCCAGGCTCACGATCCAGTAATCGCCCGAATCCGCCGCGCCGCTCGCGCTTGTCTTGTTGCCCGACACGCCGGAGAACGAAACGCCGCCGAGCACGTACCCGCCATCCGTTCGCTGCTGCACGCTGATGAGCCTGTCCTCGTCCTCTCCGCCGCACGATTGGTCCCATTGCTTGTTCCCGTTGGAATCCAGTTTCACTACCCAATAATCATGCGAGCCAAAGCTGCCGCTGGTCTTGTGGCCGGACACGCCCGAATAGGAATGTCCGCCGAGAATGTAACCGCCATCAATGGTTTGCTGGATGGCGTAAAGTTCATCCACATCGTTGCCTCCGCACGTCTTCTCCCATTGCTTGTTGCCGCCGGCATCGAGCTTCACGATCCAATAATCGCTCGTGCCGTTTCCCAGATTGGCGCTCGTCTTGTTGCCGGAGACACCGGAAGAAGAATGCCCGCCCAGAATGTAGCCGCCATCGCTGGTCTGCTGAAGACCGTGCAGCTCATCGAGATCATTGCCGCCAAAAGATTTTTCCCATTGCTTGCTCCCGTTCCCATCGAGTTTCACCATCCAGTAGTCGCCCGAGTCGGGACCGAACCCCGCGCTGCTCTTGTTGCCCGAAATGCCCGAAAAGGACGTGCCGCCGAGGACGCAGCCGCCGTCGCTGGTGCGTGACAGAGCGGTGAGACTGTCGAGATTGGTGCCGCCAAAAGTTTTGTCCCATTGCTTGTTCCCGCTGGCGCTCAGCCGGACGATCCAGAAATCACCCGCGCCCTGGCTGGCGCTGGCCTTGTTGCCCGACGCGTCGGAAAAAGAAATGCCGCCGAGAAGGTAGCCGCCGTCGCTCGTCTGTTGCAGCGCCTGGATGCCGTCGAATTGATTGCCACCGCAGGATTGGTCCCATTGCTTGTTGCCGCTCGCGTCGAGTTTCACCACCCAGTAATCGCCCAGGCCAAAACACGACGTGGTCTTCGATCCGGAAATATCAGAATAGGAATAGCCGCCGAGAATGTAACCGCCGTCGCTTGTTGATTTCACGATGCTCCCCGCGTCCGCATCGCTTCCGCCAAAACTTCGTTCCCATTGAACACCTGGAGGTGTTTGCGCGTGGCTTAGCTGTGTTCCACCAGATGTCAGCATCAACAGGAGGATTTGGTTCTTCATCGTTGTTTCGGTTCTCTCGCCCAGGTCCTTGGGGGCCGAAACCCTTCGCCGGATTCATCGTGCGGTTCAACTTATTCGTGAGGTTTGTTCGTTGCGAGAGGCCCAGTCCTCTGGCGAGTTGCAATGAGTATTGGGCGAGCACGCACCGCGAATCGACCGAAACAATGGCGTCTCCTCTACCGTGTGCTACTTCTCTCGCGATGCGTTTGTTCCATGACCTGGCTGCGGTGCGCTGCGCCTGCACGATTTCGGCTGTGATGTTCTGCGGTGATGATGCTGTCGCTGCGACCTTGGATCGCGCGGTGGTGCGGCTTCAATTGCAGGACTTCAGCAATGCGGGAATGGATCGCCGGCTCGGACCTGACTACGCGTTCTATCATTCCAATTCTCCCGCCGAAACTTTCCCGAACGTCTGGATGATCCCGACGAGGCAGGACGCGATCGGACGTCCGTATCAACTCGGCGGACCGTGGGTTTTGGATCCCGGCCTCTACAGCAGCACGCAAGGACAACTTTTATACGCGCCCGACCCCGGCGCTTTCGGTGTGGATCGCGTTCACATTTTGGAATGGATGCACGGCACGTTCAGCGAACGGCCCGAGCCGCCATGGTGGGGAGGCTTTCGACCGGAACCCGTTTCCCAAAATTGGATCGCGTCGGCGCGAGGCGGCAAACCTGGCATGCCCATCGGGATGGCGCGCGGCATGGGCGGTTGGGCGAACTGCGGCGTGATCATTTTTTCATCGGGACTCGTTGGCTCCGCTGGAACTCACACGGCCTCGGGCACGAACCCGACGTGGCAATTCCCATCGAACAAAGTCCTGACCGCAGTAACGCTGACTTCGAAGAGTGAATTCGCCCTGGTCACGCTCACGGACGTGCAAACAAAAAAGGGGCAGGTGGCCGTGATTGCATTGCAGAACGGCGGCTGGTCCGGGTTCGTCCATGATTGGCAGGACAAGTATCCATGTCTGCCGGGAACGGCCTGGCTCTCTGAT
>Ga0193753_10001696_pt1 | contig 18511 bp, 15 predicted proteins | sample H1c2metaG_FD_144925 | JGI IMG/M metagenome (GOLD analysis project Ga0193753, IMG submission 144925) | Soil microbial communities from a riparian zone of the East river system, Colorado, United States - H1c2 | ecosystem: Environmental > Terrestrial > Soil > Riparian zone | place: USA: East...
GCAATAATTCCGAAATGCTCGGTGCTCAATACTCGCGACAGGTACGGCAGCACTAGCAACGGGGCCGCGTATCCGCTAATCTGAACGACGAAAAGCGCCGCGGTATTCTTTACGAGCCGGTGACGAATCCAGTTTCGTTCCTTGGCTCTGGCCAACAAGTTTAGAAGCACTCAAAGTTGCGCGACGTTCGGTTGGACTTCCCGCAGGTAGCCCAATATTTCCTGGAAGGAAGTCAGATCCGCGGCCTTATCGAAATCGAGCTGCGTCTCAAATTCCTCCTCAATCACGTTCATCAGCGTTATGGCCGCAACAGAATCCCAGCCGGGCACGGATTCTTGCGATGCTGCGGATATTTTCTCGGGATCCATGTCCGGGAACACCGTCTGAAAAACTTTAATTAGTTTAGCTTCTTTATTGTCCATGTTTTTGGATGACTTTTTGATAAAGCTTTGGACACTTCGCGGTAAATGCTTCGCGAGTCAAGGCGGCGGCGGGCTCGCCGGCCAAAGCGGATAGAAAGTCGCGCACAGGTCCATTCTTAGGAGTCGATATAAAGTCGAAACTCATCTCTTGAGCCCCAAACCTTTGAAACAATTGGGATAAACATTGATACTCGATCCGCCTCGAAAAGGCCCGGCAACTCATTACCCAGGTGTCTATTCGAATGCGCTCCACCGTTTGCTTCCCCCGCAAGACGGCAATCTTTCCCAACGGACCAAATTTGTCCTGATAGCTCACCACGGCCACAAAGCAATCCGGATTCTGCAGGCTTTGCTGCCATTCCGCGTCCGTATAGCGGACACCGTTCAAATTGAACTGGTTCGTTTTGTTCACCAGTTCGACTACCCTTCTATCGGTTGCAGCCGGATCGAACTCCAGGCTGATCGAGGCCTCGGCCGACGCCAGAAAGTGTTCCGCCAGATCACCGTTTCCGGTCACGTCCGCCAGATGCCGGTTCTGTTTGATGCTCTCGAGCCGGTAGGCGTCTTCGTCGGCAAGCTTCGGCTTGCCAAACAAATCGCGCAGACGGCGCAGCATCGTTAAACCCGCCGCGTAGTCCGCCTTCGGAAACAGAATGCATTCCGTTTCCGGAAAGGCCGCGCGGACTTCCTCGAGCTCCATGCGATTGTCGTCCACGAACACCACGCTATCGGCGCCGATGTTCCAGGTTTTCAGGATGCGCTCGACCGATCCCGATTTGGCGTCCCAGTGCACCTCGACCGGATAAATCTTCTCGCGCGCCACGATCAGGTCAGGCCGGGCCAGCGCTCGCTCGGCCATCTCCGGAGCATTCTTGCTGGCGATTGCGATGAGCACACCTTGATCCGCTAACGCACCGAGCATCTGCTGGTACAGACCGTGCAATTGAGCGTGACTCGCAAGATCCCAGGCAACTCCATCGTGACCTTCTTCGCCGACCAGTCCAAGCCACAGCGTATCGTCGAGATCGGTGATCAACCCTTTCTTAGGCTGCGGCGGCACGATCAGCGCCGCTAATGCTTCTCCCAAAGCGTCCGCATGTTTGAGCGTGTATGGGAAGCCCGCGTGCAAATCGGCGCGCAGATCGTAACGCTCATCGGGCTTGGATCGCTCGTTCAGACGCTGTTCATTGAGCACCAGAACAGACGGATGCGCGATCAGACGGCGGGCAAACGCGGCCACTAACTCCCGTAGCGCGATTTCGGCGCCGCTTGCCTGCCAACCGGACGTGTGAAACGCGGGAGTGAGCGGCAGAGCCGGTAGCGACAGAGCCAGTTTGAGGGACACTGGGATTCTCGAAATCGCGATCTCCAGCCGGCTCAATGTGGCTTCGACCGTTTCGAGAATATTCGCAGCGACGCGTTCTCCCCAGCCTCCGAGCTTCCGGTAGCCGAGCCGCGGATCGAGATCGGACCATTCGATCACAATCGCCGCCGCCTGCGCGTTCGCAGGCTCAAACTGTTCTAGCGTTCCTGCCAGATCGTCGTAGAGCCCGGTCAAGATGCGAACCTTGCGATCGGGCAGAGCGGCCTGCAGATGGGCCGCCAGGTAATTCTCCAAGTGCAGCGGACTAAAGCCGCACGCGAGCAGTACAGTTTCACCGTTAAACCGCAAGTCCTTCATTTAGTCTAAGCACTCACCAGGTCGAGCACGGGCAGTCCCGATTTGGCGATCTGGCCGCGGATCGGCTCGGCCTGCTTCTGCACGACCACCAACTGGTCCGACCACCCGAGCAAATCTTCTACCGACGAGCACAGCAAGCGCCCAATGTGCGGGATCGTCTGCAAAATGAAATTCCTGTTGCTGCCATAGATGGCATCGAGCTGAATGTGCGGATCGAATACTTTGACATCGCGTCCTTTGCCAATGAGTTGCTCGAGCAGCGTGACAACCGGGCTCTCACGCAGATCGTCGGTATTTTCCTTGAACGCGAGTCCGACCACCCCAAGCCGTTTCGCGGGCAGCTCCAGAACCTTGCCGATGGCGCGTGCAAGATGTTGATCGTTACTGGGCAGCACCGTTTCGAGCATCGGTAATTGCAAATCCAATCTTCCGGCCCGATACACCAAAGCGCGCAAATCTTTCGGCAGACACGAGCCGCCGAACGCGAAGCCGGGCTTCAAGTAGGCTGCCGAGGCGTTGAGCTTCACGTCCTGGCAAACCGTTTCCATCACCTCGCGGGCGTTTACGTTTAGTGCGGTGCTGAGGGCGCCGATCTCATTCGCAAAGGCGATCTTCACGGCGTGAAATGCGTTGCAGGCATACTTGATCATTTCGGCCGTTCGTAGGGAGACGAGTGAAGGCGGAAATTTGAGTGGTTCGTAGATGGCAGCGGCTCGCCGCACGGCGTCCGGATCCTCACCGCCGACAACGACCAGCGACGGTTCCATGAAATCCTTCACGGCGGTTCCTTCGCGCAGAAACTCAGGATTCGAAACCACCAATGCCTGGCTTCCGAGAACGGGCATCACAATTTCCTGGCAGGTGCCCGGGAATACGGTGCTGCGAATCGCGACAATCAGCGGCGTTTGCCGGCTCTTGATCAATCCGGCAATTTCTGCGATCACGCGGCGCAGCTGGTCCAGGCCAAGATTCCCGCTTTTCTCCGATGGCGTTCCCACGCAGATCAACGCGATTTCGGCGCGCGCGAGTGCTTCTTCGAGAGAAGTGCTTGCGCGCAAGCGGCCCGCCGCAACGTTGTCGCGCACCAATTTCTCCAAGCCCGGCTCGTAGAACGGCGCTTCGCCTTTGAGCACGCTTTCTACCTTGTGCTGGTCCCGGTCGACGCCGGTCACTTCATGCCCCAGTCCGCTTAGGCAGGCGGCCGTGACGCAGCCCACGTAGCCCAGGCCGACCACGGCGATGTTAGTTTGAGACCAACCGTCACTCATGCTTTATCAGTCAACTTTCAAATTCCCCCCAAGATTGCGCGAGCCTCTTCGACATCGATCTCTTGTTTTTCCTTCACCGTAAGCAGCATCGCGATCGCCGCGGGCAGCGGTCCGCGGATGCTTGCCGCGAAAAGCCGTCCCGGCATCTTGACGCCGTAGGCTCTCGAGACTTGCGACGCCTCCTCGATCACAGGGCTCGAAAACGATAAATGCACCTTCGAAGCCGCTATCCCGAGCTGCCAGATCTGCCGGCAATCATGCTCGCCGGCGAGGCCATCCACCTCATCCAACACGAGCAAACGCCCGGATTCCAATAGGATCGAACGCCGATGTGTAAAGCCATTATAACGGCAGGTCGCCTGCGCCATTCCGCCACCCGCGTCCGATCGCCAAGCGCTCAAATGGACTTCCGGCTTTTCGTCCCAACGAAACGGCCCAGCGGCCTGCGCTTGATTTTGTCCATCGATCGAGATGGTGTTGTGCGCCGCGGTCCCGCGAAACCAATTTCGCGCCTCCGGATCGGCAACGTAGGTGTAGGTACCCGGATCGATGAATACGGGCTCACCCCGGAACCAAGCGAGCACGCTCAGGGTGTCGGCATGACTGTGTCCCGCCCCGCCCCAGCCGAAGGGTCCCGCGTCAAACTGCACAAAGAGATCTCCGGATTGCAGAAAGATTGTTCCGCTCTCCGCAAATCGGCGCCCTCCCGTGGGAGGCGCTTGCGCGACGCGCGCTGCGCCGAGACACTCCGCTCCCAACCACCACGCCGCTTGTTCGGCGATGCTTTCTCGCGAACCGATCCATCGGTCGTTTGCGAGCAAAATGCCGCACGTCGTCAAAGTCGCACGAGGGAAGCGATCGCGCTCCCCGAACGGGTGGAACAGTCTGCCGCCATCGTCGTCTCCTGAGAATGCGATGCGCCGCGCCGGACCCAGCAGCCAATCCAAATACTCCGCCATGCGCCCGAGCACGGGTTCGAAGTGTTTGGGCCGGCCGGCCATTAAGTAATAAAACAGAAAAAAATCGAGCGCGTAAACGTGATAGTAAGTGGACTGCTCGAAATGAGAGCCATCCGCTCTCACCTGAAACGCAAGCTGTGCCTCGACAATCTCCGCTCCGCGCGCGCGCCAGCGCTGCGATTCCGGAAAGCCGGGAAACAATATGCCGAGAGCGTGCAGAGCAACAGCCTCTCCGAGCAGGTGCGTGTTAGGCGAAAAGTAGACAGACAGATTTTTCGCCAAGTGATGCCCGTGCCGGTACAGTGCGGTCAAGAAACGGCGCCGGAAATCTTGCGGCATTGCCGCCGCCGTCAGATGATAAATCCAGATCCAGGAGAGCGTGCGAAAGGCAACCTCGAGAGCGCTTGCCCAGTTGATGCCGCGCTGGAACGGATTCTGGTCGAGCCAACTCTCGATTTGCGCGCGGATTTCGAGTGGGTACTCTTTTGCTCCCGTCAGCGCATACGCTTGCCCCAGCAAGACCAAGTGTTGATGCCGGTTCAACTCCCAGATGAATTTGTGGTCTCCCACGACGGAAAAATCCAGATAGGGAATGCGCCGGAAATATTCGGCGCCCGATTCTTTTCCGTGCTGGTAGTCGCGCCGCCACCGGATCTCGGAGCCGGTCTCGACAGTTACTCCGAGCAGCGGGAAGCGGTGCGCCAATATACTTTGCGCGGTGGATTCTACAAACCCCAGAGCCCCGGCCGCGCGTTGCGGATCGGGAAGGTCCAAGTGTAGCGGCGCGGCGCCCGCAAACTGTGGCGGAAGGAGCAGAAGACGTACATTCGCGGCTTCCTGCCCGGCGCGGAACTTCAGCTCAGCGACGCTTCGCATCCGGCTTATTCATGAGCATCCAGCAGCGCGAATGCAAACAGAGTATCTCCGGCGCCCACAATCAAATATTGCTTATCGGCCAACAGATACGTCGCCGGTCCATTGCTGACCGATTGGACCAGCGGAAAATGCCAAAGGATCGTGCCGTTCTTCGGAGCGTACGCAATCAGATTGCCCGCATAGTCCCCAGTAAACAGAAGATTTCCGGCCGTTGTCAAAATGCCCGGGCCTCCAAGACCAAAACCGCCGCCGGCCGGATAGGGATGACTCCAGACCACATTGCCCGTCTTGTAGTCGATCGCTTCCAGTACGTGCTCCGACCACAATCCACGCCCCGACCCGCCATAGCCTTCCGGCCGTTCGTCTGTATCGGTCAAGTAAATAAGGCTGTACCCGCGCGTGGCATTCACATAAAACAGGCCGGTCTCCGGATTGAAACTCGGAGGCAGCCAGTTGGTGCCGCCACCGCCGGGTATCGTCAATAAAGAACCATCGACCGTAGGGTTCTTAGCGGGATCGGGAACGGGCTGACCTCGTTCGTCGACGCCTTTCGACCAGTTCAGCGGAACATACGGCTTCGAAACCAGATTTTTTCCAGTCACTCGATCCAGCACGAAAAAATAACCGTTGCGCGCGGCCTGCGCGAGCAGTTTACGCGGCTTGCGATCCACTTCCGCATCGAATAGCACCGGCGTTTCTACGTTGTCCCAATCGTGCGTATCGTGCGGCGATGCCTGAAAATACCAAGCCATTTTCCCGGTATCCAAATGCAAAGCGACGATGGAACAAGTCCACAAATTGTCCCCTTTGCGCCCCTGCCCCGCATAGACGGGATTGGGATTGCCGGTCCCCCAGTAAAGAAGGTTCAGCTCCTTATCGTAGGTGCCGGGCAGCCACGTCATGCCGCCGCCGTGCTCCATGGCGGCCTTGTTCGGCCAGGTCTCCGCGCCGGGCTCACCGGGTTGCGGCGCGGAATTCCAGCGCCATTGGATATCGCCCGTCTCCGGATCCCGCGCTTCGAGGAAGCCGGGCACATCCATGGCGTCGCCGCCCACTCCGACGATGACGTGATTGCCCACCACCAGAGTCGACATAGTCGTGAAGTATTGCATCTTCTCATCGGCCACTTTCTTGCGCCAGCGCTCCTTGCCTGTATTGGCGTGCAACGAAACAAACCAGCCGTCCGGCGTCATGAAATACAACCAGTCACCGTACATCCCGACTCCACGATTTCCAATAAGATGACCGCCTTGATCCTGCCAATCGTAGTGCCAGACCTCGCGGCCCGTGCGCGCTTCCACCGCATAGACATGGTTCGGAATCGTGAAGTAAAGAATCCCGTTCACCATCAGCGGTGTCGACTTGATCTCCACCGAGCCTACGCCGCGCAGCGAGCCGACATTCGTAATGCGATACATCCACGCCAAAGCAAGCGAATGAATCGTCGAAGAGTTGATCTGGCGCAAAGTGCTAAATCGCCTGCCGCTGTAGTCGCCGTTGTATGTCGGCCAGGAAGTCGTCGGCGGCTGTTCCAGAGTTTGCGGGTTTAGTAGCTGCGCGACGCATGGAGTGGCGAGCAGCGCCACAACGGCCCAGCGAGACATTGTCACTTCAGCGTCACCAGGTAGGCCGTGAGGTTGTGCATATCGCTGTCATTGTATTGATCGAGCAGCTGGCGATGCGCGGCGAGCTTGTCTTCAACCGCAACTTGCACTCCCTTATTGCGAGCGTAGGAATGAAATTCGCCCTGAGCGTCGCTAAAGGAGACATCAAAATCGTCCAAGTGCTTAAGTGTTCCTGTCATCCGTTCGCCCGACGAAAGAGTCACCGTGACCTTCGCTGGCTCCCGGTTTGCCGGGTATAGGAAAGCTTGCTGCAGATCGGCCGGGTTGAGTTTTGTGCCGATATGCAGCAGGTCGCCGGTCACCGCATGGCACGTGTTGCACTTGCCCGGACCATTGAAGTAAGTTTCGCCCGCGCTGGCATTTCCCGTCACGATGTTTTTCACCTGGTAGGTGCCGCGGTTGGCGGCAAGTTCCACCTGCAAATGAACAAACTCGGCCAGATCAGAAATCTGAGCCTCCGTAAGAGCGGGAAAGGCGGGCATCCCGCGCGCCGCCCTGCCATTGCGCACTACGGGCCCGATCTCTTCACCCTTGTCATCGTGCAGCACGACACTCGAGCGCAGCAGATCCGGACCGGTGTCGCCACCGCGCGCGTTGGCCCCGTGACAAAAAGAACAATTGGCCGCGAACAATGGCTTACCACGCGCCGCCGCAGCAGCATCCGGCTGCCGTCCCAAGCCCAAAAACTCGCGCGTACCGGCGGCACCCCGCCGGCCCTGTCCCGGACGCTGCGCCGTTTGGGCGCTTAACAGTCCGATTAACAATGCACATGTCAAGACGATGAGCGATATCCGCACTCCTGGATTTTACGCTTGTCCTTGTCAGACTTGTAAAATCAAAAACAATGGCAGCGGAAATTTGAAGATTCTGATTACGGGCGTCTGCGGTTTTGTCGGCAGCCGGCTCGCACTCGCTCTGCGGCGTCTCATCGACAATGTCGAAATCTGGGGCATCGATAATCTGCTGCGCCCGGGCAGTGAGATGAATCGGACTTCGGCGGTAGCCGAGGGCGTCCGCTTTTTTCACGGCGACCTGCGCTTGCGCAGCGATCTCGAGGGGCTGCCTGCCTGCGAGTGGGTCATAGACGCAGCCGCAAATCCCAGCGTTCTGGCTGGCGTGGACGGACGTTCCAGCGCGCGGCAAGTCGCCGAGCACAATCTCTCCGGCACGCTCAATCTCCTCGAATATTGCCGCGAGCACGGGTCGGGTCTTGTTCTCATCAGCACAAATCGTGTCTACTCGGTTCGCGATCTGGCCGGGCTACCGGTACGCGACTGCGGTTCCAGCTTCGCATTGGACGACGCGCAATCGCTGCCGCCCGGCGTAAGCCCGCGCGGCCTCACCGAGCAGTTTCCCGTGCGCCAGCCCGTCTCGCTCTATGGGGCGACCAAACTCGCGTCCGAGATCATGGCGATCGAATACGGCGCCACATTTGGATTTCCCGTGTGGGTGGATCGCTGCGGCGTGCTGGCCGGCGCCGGCCAGTTTGGCACCGCCGAACAGGGAATCTTTTCGTATTGGGTCCACGCGCATGCCGCCCGCCTTCGCTTGCGTTACATCGGATTCGGCGCGCGCGGCCTCCAGGTTCGCGATGCGTTTCATCCCGATGATCTCGCACTCTTGATTGCTCAGCAAATTCGCCGCGATCCTCCGCCCGAACCGATTTATAACGTCGGAGGTGGGCCGGCGAACGCGATGTCTCTGGCCCAGTTGACCGCTTGGTGCGACCACCGCTTCACGCCTCACGAGCCACAGGCTGACGATCGAGCGCGCCCCTTCGACGCTCCCTGGATAGTCATGGATTCCGCTCGCGCGCGCGCCGAATTCGGCTGGGAGCCCACGGTTACGCTTCCTTCTATCCTGGACGAAATCGCCGCGCATGCAGCAATGAATCCCGGCTGGCTGGCCCGGTGCGGCGCAGTATGAATTCCGATTCCCCCCGCTCGGATACGCCCGCGCTCGAGCTGCTGAGCATCGTGATTCCGGCCCGCGACGAGGAAGGGTGCATCGTTTCCACGGTTGAGCATCTCTACGTCGAGCTGAACATTCACGGCGTCCCGCATGAGATTGTGGTCGTCGACGATGGCAGCACGGACTCCACCTGGCAGAAGTTGATGCAAGCCTGCGAGCGCGTGCCCACGCTTCGCCCCATCCGGAACACAGGGCTGCATGGCTTCGGCCGCGCGATCATCTGTGGCCTCGATCAAATGACCGGTGACGCGGTTGCGATTATGATGGCCGACGAATCCGACGATTGCCGCGACGTCGTCCGCTACTGGAAGCTGCTCAACGAGGGCTGGGACGCCGTATTCGGCTCGCGTTTCATCAAGGGCGGCGGCGTGATCGATTATCCAGCCTTGAAGCTGCGCATAAACCGGCTTGCGAATTTCTTCATACGCATGCTGTTTCGCGTTTCTTTGAACGACACGACCAACGCCTTCAAAGCCTATCGCCGGACCGTCATCGATGGCTGCCGGCCGTTACTCTCTCCGCACTTTAATCTGACCGTCGAGCTGCCGCTCAAGACCATGGTTCGCGGCTACACTTGGACGGTCATTCCCATCACATGGCGGAACCGCCGCAGCGGGCAAGCAAAATTAAAGATCAAAGAAATGGGCAGCCGCTACTTGTTTATCTGCCTGTATGTCTGGCTTGAGAAATATTTTAGCGGCGGCGACTTCCAGAAGACCGGCTGAATCAAGCTGGGCTTATTTGCAGAGATGGGGTTCGCCGATAATCAGCCACTGTCCCCAGCCGCGTCCACGGTCCTCCGCAACGATTTGCAGACGGTGGGCGTTGGGCGGCAAATCCACGGCCCAAAAACCCCACTTAGTATCTGCACCAATTTGAGGTGTTGACGCGATCGCTTCCCCTGTATCCGCATCGATCACGATTTCAGAAAGACCTTCGACAGACGGTCCGTGCGCGCTAGCGAGCGCCAGGCAATTTCCTGGGGGTCGTGCGAATGGGGCCGACGTGAGTACACCGGTGTTGGCATGGCTCCCGGCGTAGCTTTCGTAATAGGAGATCGCGGGCGGCGTCTCGATGGGCGTGCCCGGAAGCGGTCCGTTTTTGATCCAGCTTCCTTGCACCTCCCAGCGCATCGACGGGATCAAAGCGCCGACCCGATCGTCGTGCAGAACCTGGATCGGCGGGATGGCGGCTGGCTTTCCAACCGGAACGAGCGCACGACCCCGACCCTCAACGCTGTAAGGCGAGAACGACTTGCTTTCGAAGCTGAGATTTACGTATCCCAACCAGGCGATAGACTGCGGGGTCTCGGACGACGCGATTCCGCGCGGCAATCCGCCAGGAAGCTTTCTTCCAAATCCAACGATTCGATTCTGCTCGTCGAGAAATACGAGCTCTTGGGGATGCCAGATCCTGGGCGGTGAATCGGTCCATCCAATTACCACCAGTCCCGACTCCAGCGGATAGCTAATGGTAGTGGCGCCTGCTTGGCGGTCATTGGAAACGAAGCGGAAAACCGCGGAAGCCGGTTTACCGAGCCAGTCCGTTCTGCCGTCTGCAAACGTCGACAGACGATTCTTGCGTAGTATTGCCAGCGCCTGCTTGACAGGCCCCCCGCCGGGATACACGGTCCCCATCAATCCCGGATCGTCGACACCCGACTCAAAAGCCAGAGACGCCACTTGGCAATTCGAAAGACTCTTCTTTGCAAGATCGGACCAATCGCCAATGCGGCGTGACTTACCGGTGAGCGCGAAACAGAGCAAGAAAATGCTCATAAACGAAGCCCAGAGATAGTAGCGCGCGCCACCAAGCAGCCATCCAGCCGCCAGAATCAGAGCCGCATGAGCGGCCAATGGAACAACGATATACCGGTGCGCCGTGGCGGCTCCAAACGTCGGATCCTGTGGGCTCATTCTTCCTACCGCCGTCATCGCCGCAGTGAGAAGACATAAAAGATAGAAGCCAAGAAGAACGACGCTGGTACTGCTATTCAACAATCCGCGTTTGAGCGCTAAAAGGACAAAGGCGAGATAGGCGGCGAGCTCAAGGAGCCCCATGCAAACTCCGAGCCGTGGTCCGGCCACGGTAAAAGGCATCCCGAGATAGGCGCCCACAAACGAAAGTGCGTAAAAAGGATGAGTCAGCAGAGTACCGAAGTTAGTTCCGGCCGAAAAATGATAATCGACGAAATACAATCCAATCGATGCAGCGCCGCTCGCTGCCAGGATAAGGAATTGATACTTAGTCAAGCGCAGAACCCAGGCCGCGAGCACCATCACCACCCAAAAGAACAAGCCATTTGCGGACGTGTAGGTAGAGACAACGGCACACGTAATGGAGCTGGCGAGATACATCCAAGATCGCCGGGAACCAGGCACGCGCGCCAGCAGGAAGAGTGCCAGGGCAGCCGAAGCTAATAGGAGTGACCACTGTACGAGAAACGCGGCGCCGACAGAAAAAGCGCCACCACCCCAGCCCATGACGATGCCGGCAAGAAGAATCGCGCAAACACGGGCGAACAGAGGTAGCCGCCTATTTCGGAATAACGTGGCGGAAAGAAGAAGCCACGTACCGAAATAGAAGAGGACGTTGAGGACAATGGGCAGGATTTCGCGCCCGCGGAAGAACAAGTAATCGGCCGCAAAAATGATTTCGGGAAAGACGATTCGATGCTCGCTATGTTGCCGCCAAAGGACGCGGAAATCCAGTTGCCGATAGCGATCGATCTGCGCTACTGTGTTCCAGTAATCGTAATAGGGGAGCGGTGAGTAAGAGCTTATGACCGTTTTTCCGAAATGAAACCAGATGACGGCCATCCAGGCGAGCAGAGCCACGACAACCGCGGACGTTGCCCAGAGGCGCCGAGTCACCCGGTCATCTTACCGTGACCTCAGCGCGCACCACTATGACACTCGTGCTCGAACTCATCGAATCGTAATATTCGTTGAATCGTTTGGGCTCGGATGCGGCGCCGTACGGCTTGAGATTGGTTGCCCACCGATAGCCGATGGGTTGGTACCAAAGCTCCGCTTCGATCCGAAAAGGACCGCGGGCGTTCCCGATCTCTACCGAATACCGCACGCGGTCTCCGGAGTCGGTGAAATCAGGATCGTCCGCGGCTGCGCCGTAGACCGCGATGTCTTTGTCCGCGGCTCGCTTGTCAAAGCCGTGGGGCAGGAGGCGATTGTCTTTGATGTAACCGACGGCGGATAGCAGCCCCGTGGTCACATGGCCGCCCGGATCCTTGAGGATGGATTCGTAGATCTGCACCTGATCGCTGCTCGTGATCTCGCTGTAGTGTGGCTCGAAGCGAGTGGAATCCGAGTCGTTGTCATTCCCCTGAATGGACCCGTCCGGATTCAGTCTGCCGGATTCGAATACGATCCGCTGGTTTCCATCGCGTACAACCACGTGCAGCCACGCACGGCGTGACGGATAGGCCGTCGGCAATTTATGGCCACTCAAATTCTCTACGAAGACCTCGGCCTGAAGCCGCCCCGCATGGAGATCGATGCGCTCAACGCGCAGGCGGGCCGATTTTTCTTGCAGGAAGGCAATGGTTGCATCCGCAGCCGATTTGAGCTCCTGCGGAAGGGCTCCGACGCTCAGATCGTCGCGATACTTATTCAGCATTCTCTGCATGAAGAAATTTCCCGCAACGAATACGTGCTGGTGCAATCCTTCGCGAGCGATGCCCAAAACTTTGCTGATCGGTGTGGGCTCGCTCACTTCCGGCATGTGGCAAGCCTGGCAACTTTGCTTGTCGCGATAATCGCTGCGCAGCCATTCAAGGTAAGGCATCTGCTCGGGTAGCTCGCCGATGACCTTTCCATCCGGTCCGAGAGCTTTCGTGTACAACTGGTGGCACGTAGCGCATAGTTTCGAATCACGGATGTGCGAATCCTCCGTCGGGCGAAAACCGCCGGTCGAAGTCCGCATGATCGTCTGGTTTCCCTTCTCGATATCAAACGGACCGTATTCCGGATGAACGTCTTTCGATTCCGGTGCATGGATGACGAATCCGCCGTTGAAGCTTTCGCGGGTTCCAAGCCGGTCTCTCGCAATCTGGTGGCACACTGAACACGAGACACCATCTTCGGCTTCACGGCCCTCCGTCTTGTCCGGATCGAATGGGAGATGATCAAAGACTTTTCCCGTCCGGCCTCTGAGCTTCGCTTCAAATCGGGTGATAGGCATATGACAGGTTGAGCACTCGTCCTCGATCGAAGCTTGCGATTCCGGATGATCGATCGATTCCCGCCGCACGCTCGCTTGCCAGTATGGATCTCGCGAAGAATTCGCCATGATGCTCGCGCGCCACGCGAACCCGATGGACACGTCCTGTCCGGAAGCCGTGGTTAATCCGTTGTGACACGCGAGGCAGCGATCGGAAGTCTGAAAAGTCCGCTCCTTGCTTTCACTAGGTGCCACCGAAAAAAGAAGGAGCGCCCCCGCGACAAAGTTCTTTCTCATTACCAGCCTTGCGTCAGTTTGCCGTCCGCCCAGTCCCACAATATGTAAAACAGCACCTGCGTTTGTCTATCGCGCGTGTTAGTCACGGGAATTCGCACGCCTACGTCCGCCCGTATGTGTTGCCGCCTGCTGAGTGTTATCTCAAACTGCGGCAAGACGTCCCAGTCCGTGCTCGCTCCGGTCGCAAGATCCCTGCTCGCCAGAAATTCAACCATCGGCGACCAGAGCCGGCCGAGGCCGTTGTTCGGGGCAAAGCGCTTGCCCACGACGCTGTTCCAGAAGATCGATCGCGGCGTAGTCTCGGTGTGCGTCGGCAAATCGGTTCCGCCTTGCAATTGGAGAAACAAATTGGCGGGCAGCAGTTGACCATAAGCCGCGAAGGTTTCGAACGTGGTTACACCCGTTCCGAGCCCCCTGGCTTTATTACCGATGGGTAAGGCGACTTCACCAACCAAACTGAATATGGATCCTGTCCGAAGACTGGAGAATAGTTCCCGCTTAATGCCGATGGAGGAGTCTCCAATTCCGCCATACCATCGATGATTCTCATCTCGGAATGTGAATGGAACGCTCACCTCGACTTCGTTCTTCACTCCGAAGCGCTGCTCGTACACGGCCGTCGTCGAAACACCCGGCACCCCCCGTGCGTTTAGAGCGGTAGTAATGACCGCTTCATTCTCGGGAAAGGCTTTGTCCGTGATCAGCGCGCGCGGCAAATTCAACTCGCCGCGCGGCCACGACTTATTGCTGCAGAACCCGCGCAGGTACTCGATAACCCTATCGATCTGATCATTCGTAAGCGCCTCGCCAAACGCGGGCATGATTTGCGAAAAGCCGCGAAACCGCCCGCCGTGCACGATCACGGCCTTCCAGTCCGTATTCAATTCAGGAGTGGTCTGGTCGCATTGGGTAAAGTCCGGGAAGGACGCCGGCTTCGTGAACCCGGCCGTCGATTCGGGCATGCCTTTCCCATTCGCGGCGTGGCAGGCGACGCATGCGGCTTCATAGATTTGCTTGCCGCTGTCTAGTTTCAGTCCGGGGTACTTTCCGGTCTGCGCGAAAGCCGTTGCGGCCACAAACGCGGTGATTATGGAATAACTCTGAGGCACGCTACCGCCTCAGGTTAGCCGCCGCAAGCTAAACAGACGATAAATCTTGTCTCTTCGTGTGATTATCGTGAACGTGCGGCTGCTTTTGATCGAGGACGAAAACGATGCGGCCCGGATGATCGCGAAAGGATTGCGGCAGGAATCGCATGCCGTCGATATTGCCGGCGATGGCGCATCCGGCCTGGATAAGGCCCTGTCGCATCCCTACGATCTGATCGTCTTAGATATTCGATTGCCCATAAAAGACGGCTTTGCCGTATGCCGCGAATTGCGGCAAGCCGGTCTGCAGATACCCATTCTGATGTTGACCGCGAGCGGAGCGTACCAGGATCGAGTCAACGGGCTCGACCTTGGAGCCGACGATTATCTGGTCAAGCCCTTCGATCTCGACGAGCTCTTTGCGCGGGTACGAGCGCTGCTTCGCAGGAGGCCCTTGCTGCAGGATCCCGTGATTCGTGTGGATACGCTCGAAATCAACACGCGATCGCGAACCGTGAGAAGGGCTGGCGAATTCATCCGCCTCACCGCGAAAGAATATGCCCTGCTCGAGTGTCTTGCGCGAGATGCCGATATGCTGCTCGGCCGCGAAAGGATCTCGGAACAGGTCTGGAACGAATCGTACGATCCGTTCTCGAACCTAATCGAGGAATACATCAAAAGGCTCCGGAAGAAAATCGACTTCGCGGGACAGAAGCCGCTAATCCACGCCCGGCGCGGTCAAGGTTATATTCTCACCGGAAGCGAATTCGCGTGAACGCCGTCCGCGATTGCCTCTCTTTCAAGGAGAGGAATCGCAATCTCGAATGTTGTCCGCCCTGGGTGCGATTCAACCAGCGTGAGTGTGCCAAAATGGCCTTCCACGATCGTTTTCGCAATCGCCAGCCCCAGACCCGCGCCCGCTTCGTTGCCGGGCCGGATTTCTCGATAGAAGCGTTCGAAAATCCTTCCTTGCGCAGCTTCCGAAATACCCGCGCCGCTATCGGTTACGGAACAAACCCAGTTCTTTCCACGCCTGGAAAGAGCAACCTCGATGCTGCCGCCGACTGGCGTAAACTTCACCGAGTTATCGAGCAGAATCAGCACTGCCTGCGTGAGCAGATCCGCGTCGCCCCGGCACTCGGCCTCCGGAAGACCGCGAAGTTTCAGTGTTTGCCGCTTTTCGCCGGAGAGCTCTTTTGCGGCGCGTAGCGCGTCGGAAAGTGCATCGTCCAGATACATTTCTCTGAGTTTGACTCGTAACGGAGTAGCGTCGGCCTGCGATAGAAAGAACATGTCTTCGACTGCCCTGCGAAGCTGCAGCATCTGCTGTTCGATCAATTGCAAAGAATCTTTGCAGTCGCGCAGATTCGCATGCGGATCGCGCCTGGTTACTTGAGCAGCCGCGAGGGCGATGGTGACGGGCGTTCTGATCTGGTGCGATGCGTCCGCCATGAAGCGCCGCTGCAGCGTGAATGCCCTCTCGAGCCGGTCCAGTAGGGAATTGAACCGCAGCCCTAATGTGCCTATCTCATCGTCTTGGTTCCTCAGCTTCACGCGAGCGCTGAGATCGGAAGATGTGACCGCATCAACCGTTTGAGCCAGTTGTTTGAGCGGCCGCAGAGATCTCTCGGCCAGAAAATATCCCGCGAGCCCGGCGAGCCCAAGCCCGATCGGAACGAAAACCAATAGGCCAATGCGAATGCGCCTGAGCTGCGCGACAGCGGGCGCAACCGGTTTCGCCGAATAGATTTGATAAGTGGTAGCGAATTGTTGTGCTCGAAAACTGCGGGCCGCGATCCGAAATCCATCAACGGTTGTGCCGTTGTTGAGCGCGTCCGGCGCAATGCCGCGAAGGTCGAATCCATTTTGCGCTCCCGCTTTGTAGGCCACGATGCGACGGCCTTCGCGGACCAGGATCTGGGTATCGCTAAGAGGCGAGCTTCCGCCCTCATCCAGTACTAGTTGCAAATCCCTCTCGCCGCCCGATTTGGTCGGGTGTTCGCTCAATTCGTGTTGGGCGGACATCGCGGTTGCGCCTGTCGCCACTTGCAAAGCGGCGTCGAGCTTCAGATACGCATCACTCTTCACCGCAACGTAGGCCGCCACGGCAAGCGCGATCACAATGGCTCCGAAAAGCGCGGTGAAGGAAATCGTCAAGCGAGCTCGTGTGGACATTCTGGTTCGGCTTTCATCATAAGATGAAGTTCTCGATGCCACGATTCGCTGTAGGTTTCATCATAGGTCTGATCATTTTGCCTCTGTTCGGATGGTTGTATTTCCGCTTCGGCTACGCGCCCGTCGCTACGGCATCCTCGCCAATGCCATTCGAAAAACAGTTGGCGCACAGTGCATTAAAGGCACGCATTCGGAACGAAGCGCCGAAGAATTCGACCTTACAACCAAATGATGAAAATTATCAGGCCGGTGCTCATATCTATCGAGTCAACTGCGCGACATGTCACGGGTTACCGGGCCAGCCAGAATTTGCTACCTCGAAGGGCATGTACCCGCAGCCACCCCAGCTATTCAAAGGACATGGCGTAACCGATGATCCAGCCGGCGAAACATATTGGAAGGTGGCAAACGGTATTCGTTTAACCGGCATGCCCGCGTATACCGGTTCTCTCAGCGAAACGGAGATGTGGCAGGTCAGCTTGTTGCTCGCCAACGCGGACAAGCTCCCGCAGCAGATCCACAGTATGCTTGAGCAGCCGTTGAAACAGGAATAGGCGCGGAGAGTCAGTCAAGCAACCGGAGGTCGAATTGAAACCGCCGCTCCCGCCTCGCCCGCAGGCGCATCGCATCGGGATGAACAGGATTCAACAGAAAATTCCGCTGCTCCGGGACGATCGCGGACAGGACGGAGAGCAAGCTTCCGGTGTTGCCGGCCAACCACCGGGCGCCGCACGCGGCCGTTGATGCCGCCTCGCGTCTCCAATGGGCCGGAACCCGGTCAGCTGCTCGATCACGGCGGCGCTCACGTCGATTTCAAAAGCGCCGAGCAGGTAGTCGTCGTCCATGAAATCGGGATCGAGATGAAGCAGCTTTTCAAGAACGGCCAAAGAAGGGCTGTCGCTGAAATACACGACTCGGTGCCCTAGTTTGCTCCAGCGTCCACCTGCAAAAAGTCCGCCGGTCCCATCGAGGCCTGGCCCATGAATCCCACGATAGATTCGCCACAAGCGCAATTAGATAATCCCGTAGCGGATCCATAGAGGGCAACCTGTTCATTCAGGCGTGAGGACATCGAGTTCCGCGAGAATCTCAAAATCAGCGCGATCGTAGGTATAGATGCGCCTGACGCCGTTCTCTATCATCGTTGCTGCAAGCTGGAGATCGAACACGTTCGCCCCAGTGATTCGATGCCGCTCGGCGAGCTCTGTCCACTACTCACGACGGCTGCGGATACGGGCAGGATTTCCACGCGCCGCGCGAGTTCGTTTATGAATGCCTCGCTTCTGTCGGAGTGAACGGAACAGTGACGCGTCGTGGGTTCGTCGCCACGGCGTAGAATTCCGCACAGACCTGCGGAGCGACACAAAGCCTGAGTTCGGATTCCAGGAGCGCTCGCGAAGCTCGATGTTGAATGGCTGTCGGTGATGCTGCATATACGAGGATGTTCGCGTCGACGAGCGACGAATCATCCCCGGCCATTGTATATGTCTTGACGCCTGAGGGAGCCGATCACAGTGCCGCGCAACTGCGGCAGATTGAGTCGTCGAACCTGAGGTTTTTGTGCCCCGTTCCGCTCATTCGTCGTGGAAGCATTTGCGATGAGTTGCTCGACAATATGTCGTTGTAAAGGCACACCCTTGGCACTCGCTTCAGCAGCATAGAAGGCTTCGACATCTGGGGGAAGTTGTATTTCGAGTGTCATAGCATCTTTCTTCATAAAGGTTACCTCTGATCGACATCTCTGTTGACGGTCTGGGCGGGGGCACGGAGAACCAGTGATCCCTAGTCCAGGCTTCGTCCTTTGGCGGAAGCTAATGGGAGTCGAACCCACCCGCAACACAAAAGTGCCGCACTCCGGTTTTGAAGACCGGGCCCTACACCGGCAGAGTCTAGCTTCCGACAGCAATTGTAGCGTCGGTAGCTGGAGCGGCGGGCTCAAACAGCTGCGCGGCGATGGCATAGCGCAGCGT
>Ga0193753_10001697_pt1 | contig 18506 bp, 16 predicted proteins | sample H1c2metaG_FD_144925 | JGI IMG/M metagenome (GOLD analysis project Ga0193753, IMG submission 144925) | Soil microbial communities from a riparian zone of the East river system, Colorado, United States - H1c2 | ecosystem: Environmental > Terrestrial > Soil > Riparian zone | place: USA: East...
CGATCTCGCGTTTCTCGGGGGGCTCATGCACGGCGTGGGCAAGCTGTTCATTCTCACGCGCGCGGCGCATTACCCGTTCGTGCTGCGCGACCGGACCAAGTACGGCAGCATCCTGCGCAAGTGGCATGGGCAGTTCGCGAGGGGCATCCTCACCGGCTGGAAGGTCAACGACGCCGTCATCGAAGCCGTGGCGCAGTACGAGAACTTGAATCGAGAGGTGGTCGGCGATGAGCCGGATCTCACCGACATTCTCGCCACCAGCTATCTGGTCGTCGGGCACACCGGCCGCATGCAGGATCTGTCCATGACGGTGGAGAAGATCGCCTCGTTCTCGCGATTGCGCCTCGACCTCACGGCCGTCGAAGAGACGCTCGAGCAGGCCAAGGAAGAGATCGAGGACCTGCGCCTGGCCATTAAATAAATGGGGACATTCTTCGTTTCCTAGCAAACGGGGACGGACCTCGGCGGTGGAGCGTCAGCGCGAGGCGGACAGTCTTTTGGCGCTCAGAGTCGGGCGCGCTTCAAAAACTTCCTAAGAAGGAAGTTTTTGGCGTTCGCTCGCGCTCGGCGGCGCGTCCAGAGCTGTCAGCGGTTGATTGTTGGGCGGACAATCATCACTGTGTTGCAAGGAACTACCAGGAGTACCTGCGCGCTTGGCGCCTCGCGCTCGCCGCCCTCCACTGAGCGCCAAAAGACTGTCCGCCTCGCGCTGACGCGCCAACATCGTGCCTCGGTCCCGCTTGCTAGGAATTCGGAGCTCGGATTCGGACCTGCTTCGTGCGTCCGGTGGGATTCGACACTCTCCGCCAGCGCCGCGGCCAGTCGAATCGAGATTCGGGCTTTTTCCGAGCATTTCACGGACGACGGCCCCTGGCCGGCGTTTTCCGTCGTGGCGTTTACGCCTGACAAGTCTGACCCCATACTTTGGCCACTCATATAAGAAGAGTGCGCCATGCAGCCAGAAAACGTCCGCACCGCCGCCGATGCCAGAAAGATCGTCGAGGAGCGCAAGCTCGATCACGTCAAGGTCGGAGTCTTCGACAACGACGGCATCATGCGCGGCAAGTACATGGGCCGCGACAAGTTCCTCTCGGCGCTCGACAAGGGCTTCGGCTTCTGCGACGTAGTGCTGGGCTGGGACTCGAACGACCAGCTCTACGACAACGTGAAATACACCGGCTGGCACACCGCCTATCCGGACGCGCCCGTGCGCGTGCTTCCCGACACCTGCCGCAACGTCCCCTTCGAAGGCGACATGATCCTGTTCCTCGGCGAGTTCGCCGAGAAGGCCGAAGCGGTGTGCCCGCGCGCCACGCTGCGGCGTGTGTTGGCCAAGGCCGACGAGCTCGGTTACAAGGTCAACGCCGCCACCGAATTTGAATTCTTCATGTTCAAGGAATCGCCGGAGACGGTTCGCGCCAAGGGGTTTCGCGACCTCACAACCATGACGCCCGGATTCTTCGGCTACTCGATGCTGCGCTCGAGCGTGCACTCGGAGTTCTATCACCAGCTCATGAACATGTGCACCGGGCTGCGCATCCCGCTCGAAGGCCTGCACACCGAGACCGGGCCGGGTGTACTCGAAGCCGCGATTCAATATTGCGAGGCGCTCGAAGCCGCGGACCGCGGCGCGCTGTTCAAGACCTACACCAAGATCCTCGCGCAACGAAACGGCATGATGGCCACGTTCATGGCCAAGTGGTCGAAGGACTGGCCGGGGCAGAGCGGGCACATCCACACCTCGCTCACGCGTAAATCCGACGGCAATGCCGCGTTCCACGACACGTCCAAACCGCACAACATGTCGGACGAAATGCGCTGGTACGTGGGCGGCCAGCAAAAGCTCATGCCCGAGTTGTTGGCCATGGTCGCCTGCACGGTGAACAGCTACTCGCGCCTGATTCCCGGCTTCTGGGCGCCGACCACCGCCACCTGGGGCGTGGAGAACCGCACCTGCGCGCTGCGCGTCATTCCCGGCGGCGCGTCGAGCCAACGCGTGGAATACCGCATCGCCGCCGCGGACATCAATCCCTATCTCGCGCTCGCGGTGGCCATTGGCTCGGGCCTGTATGGCATCGAGAACAAGATCGAGCCCGACCCGATGGTCGAGGGCAACGCCTACGAGAAGAAATTTCCGAAGAACCGCTCGCTGCCGCGCACGCTCACCGAAGCGTCCGAGTGGCTCGAGAAGTCCAAGGCCGGCCGCGCGTTGTTCGGCGATGCATTCGTGGAGCATTACGCGGCCAGCCGCGAGTGGGAAGATCGCGAGTTCCGTCGCGCGATCACCGACTGGGAGCTCGCGCGCTACTTCGAGATCATTTGATGAGCACCGGCGGCATCCAGAAAACCATCAGCCCCGTCGACGGACGGGTCTACGTCGAACGTCCGCTCGCCACGTCGGCGGATATCAACGAGACGCTGCGTACCGCGCGCCACGCGTATGCGCTGTGGCGCAACACCTCGCTCGCCGAGCGCACCGCCATCCTCACTCGCTTCTGCACCGAGTTCGAAAAGCGCGGTCCGCAGATTGCCGAAGAACTCACCTGGCAGATGGGCCGGCCGGCGCGCTACGCGCCCAACGAGGTGAAAGGCACGCTCGAGCGCGCGCGACACATGATCGCCATTGCACCGCAAGCGCTCGGCGACGTCGGCGCCGACCCCAAGGACAACTTCAGCCGCTTCGTGCGGCGCGAACCCCTGGGCGTGGTCTTCACCGTGGCCGCCTGGAACTATCCTTTCCTCATCGCGGTGAACAGCGTGGTCCCGGCGCTCATGGCCGGCAACGTGGTGGTGTTGAAGCATTCCGCGCAAACGCCGCTCGCCGCGGAGCGTTTCGCCGAGTGCCTCACCGCCGCCGGATTGCCCAAAGGCGTGTTCCAGGTGTTGCACGCCTCGCATGAAGACACGGACCTCATCATCCGCGACCCCCGCGTGGACTTCGTCGCCTTCACGGGCTCGGTTGCCGGCGGTCGCGCCGTGCAGCGTGCGGCGGCGCAGCGCTTCATCGGTGTAGGGCTCGAGCTCGGCGGCTGCGACCCGGTGTACGTGCGACACGACGCCAACCTCGATCACGCCATCGAAAACATCGTCGACGGCGCGTATTTCAACTCCGGGCAATCCTGCTGCGGATTGCAGCGCGTGTATGTGCACCATGCGCTCCTGCACAAGTTCACCGAAGGTTTTGTCGAACTCACGCGCAAGTACACGCTGGGCGACCCCACCGACGCGGCGACCACGCTGGGGCCGCTGGTGCGCACCGCGGCGGCTGACGGCGTACGCGCGCAGATCCAGTCGTCGCTCGATGCGGGCGCCACGGGCGCGATCGCCGAGGGACCGTTCGCGGCCAGCAGGCCGGGGACGCCGTATCTCGCCCCGCAGGTGCTGCTGGATGTGGATCACCGCATGACGGTCATGCGCGAGGAGATCTTCGGTCCCGTCGCCGGCATCATGAAGGTGAGCTCGGATGACGAGGCCGTGGACCTCATGAACGACAGTGACTTCGGGCTCACGGCCGCCATCTGGACCGAGGATGCGGATGCCGCGCTCGCGCTGGGCCAGCGCGTGAACACCGGCACCTGGTTCATGAATCGCTGCGACTATCTGGATCCCGCACTGGCGTGGGTGGGCGTGAAGGATTCAGGGCGCGGCTGTACGCTGTCGGTGGTCGGATATGAGCATCTCACGCGACCGAAATCATTCCACATGAGACTCAAGACATCATGACGATTCCGATGAAGGGCAACTGGAATTACCCGACGCGTGTGTGGTCCGGGCCGGGCCGCATCACCGAACTACCCGCGGCCTGCGCGGACCTCGGCATGCGCAAACCGCTGGTCGTCACCGACAGCGGCTTGCGCGATTCGCAGATGATCAAGCGCGCGGTAGCCATGCTTCCCGGCGCGGGATTGTTCGCCGACGTGCGTGGGAATCCGGTCGCTGCCAATGTCGAAGCCGGGCTCAAGGTGTATCGCGACGGCGGTCACGATGGCGTCGTGGCTTTCGGCGGCGGCTCAGGGCTCGATGCCGGCAAGGTCATCGCCTTCATGTCCGGGCAGACGCGGCCACTGTGGGATTTCGAAGATGTTGGCGACTGGTGGACGCGCGCCGATCCGAACGGCATCGCGCCCGTTGTCGCCGTGCCGACCACCGCCGGCACGGGCAGCGAGGTGGGACGCGCGGGCGTCATCCTCAACGAAGAGACGCACCAGAAGAAGATCATTTTCCATCCGAAGATGATGCCGGGCATCGTCATCGCGGACCCGGAGCTCACCGTGGGCCTGCCGCCCAAGATCACCGCGGCCACCGGTTTCGACGCCTGGGTGCATTGCTTCGAAGCCTTCTGCGCGCCAGGTTTCCATCCGCTGGCCGATGGCGTCGCGCTCGAGGGCATGCGCCTCATCAAGACCTATCTACCGCGCGCCTGCAAGAACGGCGGCGACATGGAAGCGCGCTCGCGCATGCTGGCCGCGGCCAGCATGGGCGCCACGGCGTTCCAGAAAGGTCTCGGCGCCGTGCATGCCATCGCGCATCCGGTGGGCTCGTTCTTCGATACGCATCATGGATTGACGAATGCCGTGATCACGCCGTACGTCATCGTGCACAACCGCGATGCGATCGCCGAACGCATGAAAGTGGTGGCGCGCGTGCTCGATCTTCCGAAGCCCGGCGTCGAAGGCGTGCTGGCGTGGGTGCTCGACTTCCGCAAGGAGCTCGGCATTCCACATTCGCTGGCCGAGATCGGCGTGACGCTGCGCAATCCGGAAGAGATCGGGCGTGAAGCGGCCATCGACCCGTCCGCGGGCGGCAATCCCATTCCCGTCGATGCCGCCACGCTCGAGCGCATTTTCCGCTCGGCGGTGAAGGGCGATTTGTCCCTGAAGAGTTGAAAGAGAAGAAGCGCTGAATGACGCGAATCCTCGTCATCGACGGCAACGAGAAGGCGGCGCGCGAAAAACACGTGTCGGTGGGCGGCACGTCGTCGGGCGAGGGCTATGCCGCCACGCTCCAGCGCCTCAAGCCCGGCATCGAATGCGACATCGTGCGGCCGGCCGACGAGGAACCGAAGCTGCCCGACGGCATGGCGCTCGAGAATTATCACGGCGCCGTGATCACCGGATCCGCGTTGAACATCTATTCGCGTGAGGCGTCGGTGGAGCGGCAGATCGACCTGGCCAAAGCCGTGTTCGCGGCGGGCGTGCCTTGCTTCGGCAGTTGCTGGGGACTGCAGGTAGGCGTCACCGCGGCGGGCGGCAGCGTGGTGCGCAATCCGCGCGGCCGTGAGTTCGGCTTCGGCCGGCGCATCACGTTGACGAACCAGGGCCGCGATCACGCCATGTTCCTCGGCAAGCCTGAAGTATTCGAAGCGGCCACCGTGCACGTGGACACGGTGGAAGCGTTGCCCGCGGGCGCCACGCCATTGGCCCACAACGACATGGGCCTGCAGGCGGCCGAGATCAAGCTCAAGAAGGGCAGCTTCTGGGGCGTGCAGTACCACCCGGAATACAGTTGCGCCGAGATCGCGGCGATGGCGCGGCGTTATGCCGAGGTGTTGATTCGTGACGGTCTCGTGAAGGACCAGGCGGAGCTCGACCAGCTTGCCGCCGACCTCGTGGCGTTGCACGAGCATCCCGACGACGCACGCCTCGCGTGGCGCTTCGGTGTGGGCCCGTCGATCACCGATCCCGGCATCAAGCTTGCCGAACTGCGCAACTGGCTCGACCGGCAGGTGCTGAAGTAGCCACTGTCATTCCACTGCAACGTTTTCGCGATGGACTATGCCTCAACTGGTTAGGAGGCATATTTGAGAATCCTGATTGTCACGGATGCCTGGGAGCCACAGGTCAACGGTGTCGTTCGCACGCTCAAGACCACCGCGCGTGAACTGACGAAGATGAATCACGACGTGCGGTTCCTCACGCCTCTCGACTTCCGCACGTTGCCTTGCCCGACCTATCCCGAGATCCGCCTGTCACTGTTTCCACAGAGCGGCGTCAACCGGCAGATCCGCGAGTTCGACCCTGACGTATTGCACATCGCCACCGAGGGGCCGCTGGGCCTTTCGGCGCGACGCTTCGCGTTACGCAACGATTTCCCGTTCACCACGGCCTATCACACGCGCTTCCCCGAATATGTGTACGCGCGTTTCCGGTTGCCGCTGTCGTGGAGCTACGCCTGGCTGCGGCACTTTCACGGCCCGTCGAAAGGCGTGATGGCGCCGACCCAGGTGGTGGTCGATGACCTTAAGGCCAACGGTTTCACGAACACCCGGCTCTGGTCGCGCGGTGTGGACACCGACATCTTCCATCCGCAGGCAAGCAGGCGGCTCGACAGCACGCCACCGATTTTCCTGTACGTCGGCCGCGTCGCGGTGGAGAAAAATGTCGAGGCGTTCCTCGGGCTCGATCTGCCCGGCTCCAAGTGGGTGGTGGGCACGGGACCGGCGCTCGAGGGAATCCGCGCGCGTTATCCGCGCGTGAACTACCTGGGCTTGCTGGATCGCGAGGAGCTGGCGAAGGTCTATGCCGCTGCCGACGTATTCGTGTTCCCGAGCAAGACGGACACCTTCGGGCTCGTGTTGTTAGAGGCCATGGCCTGTGGCCTGCCGGTGGCGGCGTATCCGGTGACGGGCCCGCGTGACGTCATCGCCGATTCGAAAGCCGGCGTTTTGAACGACGACCTTCGCGTTGCCTGCCTGGCCGCGCTCAAACTCGATCGCGCCGACGCGGTGGCGCGGGCGGCACTCTTCACGTGGCGCGCGGCCACCCTACAATTCCTGGGCCACCTGCATCCGCGCAAGCGCGCGGAAACCCATGGCAAACAACCAGTTGCGGCCCATGCACTGTGATTGAGCGCACTCCCGCAGGCGTTTCACTTGCGGGCCATGCGAGCCCTCGGCCTATACTCGGCCGCATTCCGCACATCGAAGGCGGGAGCAAACAACGGGGAGTCTTTACGCATGAACGAGCAATCATCGTCCGGCGGCGTCAGCTATAAGCAGGTCGGCGCGGACTATTTCGAGAAGCGCGGTCTCAAGCGCTACGCCAAGGTGTGGTCGTTGTGGGCTCTCGGCGTTGGCGCCGTGATCTCCGGCCACTATTCGGGTTGGAACTTCGGGCTCGCAAACGGCTTCGGCTCGATGCTGGTCGCGCTGTTCATCATCGCTGCGATGTACTGGGGTCTCATCTTCAGCCTCGCCGAGATGTCACCGGCGCTTCCACATACCGGCGCTGCTTATTCCTTCGCGCGCAGCGCGATGGGGCCCTGGGGCGGCATGTTCACCGGGCTCGCGGAGAGCATCGAGTACGTGCTGACTCCCGCGGTCATCGTGTTCTTCATCGGCTCCTACCTCGGGGCCATCTTCGAAACGGGACCTCAATTCCAACCCGTGTGGTGGCTGGGCTCGTACATCGTGTTCCTGCTGCTTAACCTGTTAGGCGTGGAGCTGTCGTTCCGTGTTTCGGTCATCGTCACCGTGGCCGCGTTGCTGATCCTCGCGGTGTTCTGGGTGAGCGCGTTACCGTCGATCGACTTCGATCGCTGGGCGTTGAACATCGGCATCGGCCCGGATGGCGCCAAGGTCGAGTTGCCTGAAGGCGGTGGCTCGTGGTTCCCGCTCGGATTCAAGGGCGTGCTCATGACGCTGCCGTTTGCGGTGTGGCTGTTTCTCGCCATCGAGCAGCTGCCGCTGGCGGCCGAAGAGTCCGCCGATCCGAAGAAGGACATGCCCAAGGGTCTGATCCTCGGCATGTTGACGCTCATGGTGTCCGCGCTGCTCATCACGTTCCTCAACTCGAGCGTGGGCTCGCTGGATGAAGGCAAGATGCACGGCGCGTTCACGCTCGCCGCTTCCGGAGAGCCCCTGCTCGACGGGTTCCGCGTGTTGTACGGGAACACGTGGGCCAAGTTGCTGGCGTTCCTCGCCGTCATCGGCCTCATCGCGAGCTTCCATACCATCATCTACGCCTATGGCCGGCAGATTTACTCGCTGGCGCGCGCCGGCTATTACCTGCCGTTCATGTCGCTGACCAACGCGAAGAAAGTGCCGCACATGGCGTTGTTCGCGGGAACGGTCCTGGGCTTCGCGACCATGATGATCCTGTGGTTCGCGGTGAAAGGTGACAACGCCAAGGGCACGGCCATCATCGGCGGCACACTGCTCAACATGGCGGTTTTCGGCGCGATGATTTCCTACGCGATGCAGGGCCTGTCGTTCATCGTGCTGCGTAAAAAGATGCCGAACATCATTCGGCCGTATCGCAGCCCGGTGGGCGTACCCGGTGCTGTCGTCACCATCGTGGTGGCGCTGGTCACTATCTACTACCAGCTGCAGGATCCGGTGTATCGCGGCGCGGTGTACTACGTGGCCGGCTTCTACGTGCTTGGCATTCTCTACTTCGCGGCGGTGGGCAGGAACCAGCTCATCCTGTCGCCCGAAGAAGAGTTCGCGCTCAGCAAGGGTGAGAAAGGCCACGCCTGATCGCCAGGTGAAATCCGGGGGCGCGTTGCGCAGGTAGCGCGTCCCCATTTCCGAGGAGGGGGTCATGAGCAACACGTTACTGTTGTGGGTGATCGGCGCGGTGGTCGTTGCGGCGATCCTGCTGGTTCGCCATCTGAGGCATCGCGACTCGGTGGGATACCAACGACGATTCGTCAACGGCGCACCGGGACCGGCTCCGGCGCGAACGCCTCGTCACGACGAAGCATTTCCGTTTGCCTCCACGGTCTACCTGGGCGACGGCGGCAGCTCGAGCCACTCGCACCATCACCACTCCGCGGACTGCGCGCACACGACCGATGCGGGTGGATGTTCGGATGGCGGTGGCGGCAGCAACTGAGCTCTCGCGTCAGTTGGCGTCAGCCACCTGGATGATCTTCGGCGCGGGCTGCTGCTTCGGCCCCAGCCTGCCCACGATGGGTAGTTTGATGGACAGGCTCTTCGGATCCACGCCGAAGTTCAGCCCGAGCAGATTCACCTCGAGGCCTTCCTCGATTCCCGCAGCCACGCCGAGCAGGCCGAACAGGTTCACCTGGCCGCCCGTGCCGCTCGGTGTCTTGTTGACCGACCGCCAGCCGAGGTAATCCTTGCCGATGGCCGTGGGCGGCATGTCCACGCGCAGCTCCGGCACCTTGCGCAGCACGAATGCCGTGAAGGTGTTGGAGTTCGGTCCCGGCCACACGTGGTAGGTGGCGGGGTAGGGATATTCGTTCACCGCGGCTTCGATGCGCTGGATGATGGCGTCGACGCCGGCGCCGCGGATGTCGCCCAACAATTCGGGCCGGCTTCCATACCAGTAGCCGTCCGCGGGCCGGTTGCGCGCCACCAGCGCCGTGCCGTTGCGCTTGAGCCGCCAGCCCATGACTTCATGGACCGTGAACTCCGTGGCATTGGCGGGTTTCACGGCGATCCAGGTGTGCACGCCGAACCAGCCGCGCCAGCTCACGGCGCGCGCGGAATAAACCTGGACGACCGCTTCGGGCGTGGTGGCGGGATCGGGCGCGAGCCCGGCCGGTTCACGCGAGGCAGTGCGCCAGTCGCGTGCGGCGAGCTGGCCGCTGAAGGTGAGATAGGCCAAGGCCAGGGGGACGTATGCCAGCACCAGTGCGAACGAGAGGCGGCGCTTTTTTCCGGACGGCATGTGGAACTGACACTCGCGGTGTTGGCCGAGTTCCGGACGACGCTATGCTCGGGGCATGCGTAAACCCGACCTCGACTCCCTGCGTCTCGAAACTCCGCGTCTCATCCTGCGCCCGCTGCGCATGGAAGATTTCGACGCCTGGGCGGCCATGCACCAGGATGAAATCACGATGAAGTTCATCGGTGGCGCGCAGCCGCGCGCCACCGCGTGGCGGTCTTTCATGTGCATGTGTGGTGCATGGAACATGACCGGCGTCGCGATGTTCTCGGTCCTCGAGAAGTCGACTGGCCAGTGGCTGGGGCGTCTCGGGCCGTGGTATCCGGATGGATGGCCCGATCACGAGATCGGCTGGGGCATTGCGCGCGAGCACTGGGGCAAGGGCTACGCCAGCGAAGGCGCCGCCGCGGCGATGGACTACGCCTTTGACGTGCTCGGCTGGACCGATGTCATCCACTGCATCGAAGAATCCAATGTCGCGTCGCAGGGCGTGGCGAAGCGGCTCGGCTCGCGGCTGCTGCGCCGCGTGACGATGCCCGCGCCGTACGAGCATTTTGTCGTCGACGCCTGGGGCCAGACGCGCGAGGAGTGGCAGAAAAGGGGGTCAGGCACCGTTTCCTAGGAAACGGTGCCAGGCACCGTTTTGCGCATTCCCAATTTGGGCACACGCGATGGTTTCTCCGCTGCCGCCCGCCGCACCGTACCAGCAAGATTCCTGGCATGGCACGCCCACCCAGGATCATCGTCGCGGATTGGTGTTATCACTTTCTGAACCGCGCCAATAGAAGGGCGGAAATATTTCACGACGCTGCGGACTACGATGCTTTCATCGCACTCGTCGCTCAGGCGCAGCTCCGGGTGGCCGTACCAATTGTGGCGTTTTGTCTGATGCCGAACCACGTGCACTTCGTCGTTCGGCCCAGCTCCAGCGATGACCTTACCCGCTGGGCGCACTGGCTGTTCACGTCGCATGCGCATCGCTATCGCATCAAGCACGATACGACCGGTCATGTCTGGCAAGGCCGCTTCAAGACGTTCGCGATTCAGAGAGATCAACATTTGCTCACGGTATTGCGTTACGTCGAGCGAAACGCGCTCGCGGGCAAACTCGTGGTTCGGGCGGAAGAATGGCAATGGGGCAGCCTTCGCTGGCGCATGCGTGCTGCGTCGCCTTTGGCACTCGGTCCTTGCCCCATTGAGCTGCCAAGCTATTGGGTCGACTACGTGAATCAAGCTCATTCGGCCGTCGAACTCAACGAACTCAGAACCTGTGTGAACCGCCAACGGCCTTTCGGTTCACAAGACTGGGTAAACGAAGCAATGGAGCGCCAGCAGAACCATCAGTCGCTGGATCCCATTGGGCGGCCTCGCAAGAAGAAGCCTGGCACCGTTTCCTAGGAAACGGTGCCTGACCCCAATTCAGTCGAGTAGCGGCGAGATGGCGTCGACAAGCCGGTCGGGCGAGGCGGGGCGGCCATCGAGCCATTCGGATTCGAATTCCGCGATTTCCACGCCGACGACCTTGCGCTTCGCCAGCACCATGGCGCAGGCACGCAGGTCCTCGAGTGTGAGGCCGCCGGACACCTGGTACTCGATCGGCACGATGCCGGGCTCGAGCACGTCGCAGTCGAGGTGCACATACACATCGCGCATGCCGACCGCCGCGGCGAGCCGCGCGGGGAGGTTGGGACCCATTTCCACGATCTTCAGCTGCCCGCCGGCGATGAGTTCCTTTTCATGGGGATCGAGGTCGCGTGCGCCGACCAGCACTACGTTGGACAGCTGCAGGCCCGCGCCCAAGCCGCTGTCCCAGTGGCCTGCCGCGCCGGTGAGCACCATGCCGCCCAGGTACGGCACGGCATTGGAGCTGGGCAGATTCGAATCCCCATGCGCGTCGAACCACACGACGCACGCGTCCGGATGGCGTTGCGCGATCACCGGGATGGTGGCGAGCCCCGCCGCGCAGCGCCCCATCGCGAGGATGGTGCGGTGTCCCTGGCTCAGCGATTCGCGCAGCGCATCAGCGAATGCGTGCAGATCCCCGCGGGCAGCGGCGAGCTGTTCATTCCAGGCGGTGGTGATCAGCGGGGCATGCGGCGTGCTCACGAACGTGGTGTCGAGGCCATAGCGCCGCGCCAGCAGCGCGCCGAGCATCTGCGCGCCCGACGTGCCGCGGGGGTTGCGGTCCCCGGCGCGACCACGGTAGACGATGAGTGAGCGGGAATTCATCGGCCGCGAGACTAACCACTTCGCGCCAAATGCGCCACCCATGATGCGATTCGGGGCGCTACTCACACGTGGCGCACCGGCCGGAGAGTACTCCATGCCCCGGGGGAAGCGGCTCGTGCGGGTCGTGCTCGTGCAGGCTCAGCAACCGGCGTTCGCCGCCTCGTCTAACAAAGACCATCGCGCCGCTCGCGCCTTCGCTTTGCCAGCCCTCGCGCTCGAGCGCGGTGAGGCCGTCGGCGAAAGACTTGCGCAGGTCGCTGCCGGGCGGTAGTTCGGTGGCGTCGAGCACGTTGTGGAACAGGTCGCGGAGCACGAGCCAGCGCGAGAGCCGGGACGTGGCCAGGGGGTCGTATCTGCTTCTTTTGGTTGTCATGGAGCGAACGTTATCGAGCGACGTTCGCGGTCGTCCATTCAGTAGTCCGCGGCGCAGCGAACTGTATGGATGGGAAAAAATACAAAAGAGAGGAGCGTAAGTGCGCGCCGTTGCGAATCTTTCCGCTTTTATATTTTATGGACGGCACCGCAGGCGCCGGTTTCCGACGTGGGCAGCAGCCCTGAATAAGAAGAGGCCGCGTTAAAACGCGGCCTCTTTGCGGCGGGCAATGTCGCATTTCATAAGATGCTTGTTGCCGCCACGTGCAGGTTCACGTCGGTCAATCGGGAGGATTGCTTCATGAATCTACGATTCCAGTATTCACCAATCGGCAGGCCACGCGAAGTCGAATCGCTCTGAAACGCCGGTCATAAATCTCCTACAGAGCGCGACGAAACCCCGTTTCGGCGCATCCATGACGGATGAACAAATCATGGGCCCTGCTGCTGTCGTGCGCGTTGCTGTTCGAGATGCCGGGCGTGGCCGTCGCGCGCGACGTCGGCGCCAATAGCTTTGCGATCCGCAATGTCCGGGTATTCGATGGCAAGAGAGAGTTCTCGCGAACGAATGTGGTGGTCATCGAGGGTCGCATCGCCGCGATCGGCCGGCGTGTCGTTCCGCCGGCAGGCTTGGCCGTCGTCGACGGTGCGGGGAAAACCCTATTGCCCGGATTGATCGACTCGCATGTGCACGTGTTTCCGGGCGCCCAGGCGGATGCTCTGCGATTCGGTGTCACCGCCGAGCTCGACATGTTCAACCTGAGCCACGAGTTCACACGCTGGCGGGCCCAACGCGGATCACTGGCGCAGGTGACGGAAGCGGACACGTGGTCGGCGGGAACTGGCGTAACGGTGCCGGGCGGTCATCCGAACCAGTGGGTGCCGGACGACATGCCGCGGCTGGGTGGCGCCGATGGGGCTCGGGCGTTCATCGAGGCGCGGGTCGCGGAAGGGTCCGATTACATCAAGCTGATCGTCGAGGACAATGCGGCGATCGATGCCGCGAACCCGCTTCCGACTTTGTCACCGCCCGAGTTGTGCGCCAGCGTCGCGGCGGCACGCGCGCAGGGCAAGCTGACGATTGCGCATGTCACTACGCAGGCCAATGCGCGTATGGCCATTGAATGCGGCGTGAACGGGTTTGCACATACGGTGGTCGATGCGGCGATGAGTAAAGATCTGGTACGGCTCGCGAAAAGGCGTGGCGTGTTCGCGGTGTCGACGTTGTCATTGCTGGCGGCCGCGTCCCGGGCTTCGCCGGAAGATTTACCGGTGAGCGTGGATGTGTCTCTGCTGTCGGCATCTCAGCAGGGCTCGCTGGACCGAACGACACCGCTGGTCCATCCCGGGCAGCTTTCGATAGCGATCGAGAACCTGCGCCGCCTGCATGACGCCGGCGTGACCGTCATCGCGGGAACCGACGCGCCCGTGCCAGGCACTGCGCATGGCGCCTCGATGCACCGGGAGCTGGCGTTGCTGATGCAGGCCGGATTCACGCCCAAGGAGGCTCTGGAGGCGGCGACTTCCGTGCCCGCGCAGGTGTTCGGACTGGCCGATCGCGGGCGCGTTGCGCAGGGTTATCGCGCTGACCTGCTGCTCGTCGATGGCGATCCTACCGTCGACATCGCGGCGACGTCGCGCATCGATCGAATCTGGAAGAACGGTTTTCCCGTCGACCGTACCGCGCCCCGATGAGGCGCGTGCCCATTCAGCTCAGGCGGATGAGGCCACGCTTGTGCGCGACGGCCACGGCCTCGGTGCGGCTGATGGCGTCTAACTTCCCGAGGATGGCCTTGACGTGCGTCTTGGCGGTGCCCTCGGTGATGGCGAGCCGCCGCGCGATGTCCTTGTTGCTGCGCCCCTCGGCCACGAGCTGCAGGACGTCGAGCTCGCGCGTGGTGAGGCTGGGCTTGGACATGCGCTGCAGCGCCTTGGCCGCGACACCGGACGAGGTGTACGGGCGGTCATCGGCGACGGCGCGGATCGCGGACAGGATCTCCTGTCGCGGTGCGTCCTTCAGCAGGTATCCCTTCGCGCCCTGGCTCAGGCTTCGGAAGATGTCTTCGTCGCCGTCGTAGGTGGTCATGATCAGCAGGCAGGCCTTGGGGTATTTCTCGAGCACCTTCTGCACGACGGCGGCGCCATCGAGCTTGGGCATGCGCAGGTCGAGCACCATGACGTCGGGCTTGTGCAGGTCATAGAGCTCCAGCGCCTCGGCGCCGTCGCCGGCTTCGGCTACCACCTGCATGTCCGGCTGCTGGTTGACGATGGCAGCGAGCCCGTCGCGCACGACCGGATGGTCGTCGGCGAGGATCACGCTGATCTTGCGAGCAGGCACTTTAACCGCGGCGTTCATTCAGGACCTTGAGCTTGGCTACGTGGGGACGCGGCAGGTTGACGATGATTCGCGTGCCTTCACCGGGCCTGCTTTCGATCTGGAACTGGCCGCCGATGGCGCCGGCGCGTTCACGCATGTTGTTGAGGCCGTAGCCCTGTTGCGCGTAGAGCTCGGGCATCAGCGTCATGCCGCGACCGTCGTCGATCACGCTCATGGTCCACTGCGCCTGCTCTTCGAGCAGCACGATGCGCACCGTGGTGGGATGCGCGTGGCGCAACGCATTGCTCACGGCCTCGGTGGCAATGCGCAGCAACTCGTGCTGGCGCTCGGGCACGAGACCATCGCCGATGACGGCGCCTTCGAAGCTGCAGGTGGCGCGGCCTTCGACGGTGGCGCGCTCGGCGAGCTGGCGCAGCGCGAGCTCGAGGCCTACGCGCTTGGTCTGGTCGGGGCGCAGCGCCATCACCGAGCGGCGAGCGTCGGCCAGACCCTGTTTCGCAAGATCGTGGATGCGCGTGAGGATGGAAGGCAGCGGCGAGCTGCGCGCGCATTCATGCATGGCTTCTTCGGCGGCGCCGAGCTGCATGAGGATGCCGGTGAATCCCTGCGCGAGGCCGTCGTGGATTTCCTGGCCGATGCGGTTGCGTTCGGCAAGAACCGCGGCGTCCTTCGCGGCCATGCCGAGCTTCTTCAAGCCGATGCACAGCGTGATCTGGTGTGCGACCGCGAGCGCGAGCTCGGCGCGCTCGGTGCTCAACGCTTCGTCACGCATGAACACCAGGCCGATGCAGCCGACGGTCTGCTCGCCGACCACCACCGGCAGTAGATAGACACTCTTGTGGCCTTCGCGCGCATGCCAGGCGGCGGCGCCGGGCCACTTGATCCGGTCGAGCGGCTGCACCTGGTAGAACGACGGTTCGGTGAACAGCGCGAGCACTTCACTCAGCCGGGTTTCGTCCGGCGTGGCCGTGGGCTGGTAGGGCGGGGGAACCACCTTGCCGCCCTCGACGTGGATGAAGGCCTTCCAGAGATTGGCCTCCTTGTCGAAGCCGATGGTGAACGCCGACGCTGCATCGAGCTGGCGCGTGGCATCGATGAGGATGTTGCTGACGAAATCCAGCGGGTCGGCATCGCGCGCCAGCTTGGTGAGATTCGTGCGCAGCAGCGCGTTGGCGCGCGTCGCGGACGACAGCCGTTCTTCGGCGGCGAGCTCGCGCTCGCGTCGCATGGTCTCGACCAGCCGTTCGCGATGCAGCGCGGCGCCGACGAGGCCGGCGGCAATCTCGAGCGCCGAGACAATCGAGGAATCGAATTCGCGTACGCGCTGCCAGTCGTCGAAGCCGATGACGCCGACGTATTCGCCGTCGACGAGGATGGGGACGATGGCCGAGGTGCGCGCCTTGTCGCTGGTGATGCTCACGCCTTCGATGGCGCGCGCGGCATCCGGGCAGAACACCACGCTCTTGCCCGACTGCAACATGGTGCAGAACTGATCGGAGCGCGGCTCGTTCCAGGGATCGGTTCCGTCACACTCACTCAGCGGGCAGTGCGCGTCGGTCAGCGATTCGGTGACCCACTCGGCCTGAATCTTCAGCCACTTCTCGCCATTGGGACCGATCTCGGCGAAGGCGAGCGCGGTGCGGTCCACCTGCGCGGCTTCGCCCAGCAGGCGCAGCACTTCGGGCATGGCCTTCATGGCATCCGCCGCTTCGAGCAGCAGCCGGCTGGCTTGTGCCGAGGCCGACAGCAGCCGCTCGCGCTGGAGCAGGTACTGGGTATTGAGAATGCCTTCAGCCGCGGCGGCGAGGTCTACGGGGTTGATGCTCATGGACATGGACTTTACTCGTGGAAGGCTTTGATTTCCCTCCCTCAATTGGGATGGGGGCCGGCCTCCCAACCCCCGCCCAGCGATTTGTAGACGGCAATGAGGCTGGTGGCGGCCTCGGTACGGCTGCGGGCCAGCTGGTCCTCGGACTGGAGCAGGGTTCGCTCGGCATCCAGGACCTGCAGGAAGTCGCTGGCGCCGTTTTCATAACGTACGCGCGCCAGTCCCGCGGCCGTGTTGCTGGCGCGGACGGCCGCCTCGTCGTGCACCAGGCGATCGCGCGCCCGGGCATGGGTGACCAGCGAATCTTCGGTTTCCTCGAGGGCCTGGAGTACGGTTTTCTCATACCGCAGCAGCGCGCCTTCCTTGCGCCACTTGGCGGCGCCGATACGCGCCTGCACGTGGCCATAGTCGAAGATGCCCCAGGAAATGCCCGGCGCGAGCACATAGGCGTCCGTACCGCGGTCGCCCAGGGCGCCCGAAGAACCGGCCACATAGCCCGCGCTGCCCGTGAAGGTCACGCGCGGGAACAGGTCCGCCACCGCGACGCCGATGCGCGCCGTGGCGCCCGCAAGCTCTCGCTCCGCCACGCGGATATCGGGCCGGCGGCGCAGCAGGCTGGCCGGGTCGCCCACGGGCACGATGCCCGGCAGCGGCGGCAGGTTCTGCGGCGGCGTGAGCTCGGCGCGCAACGCGCCGGGCTCCCGGCCCACGAGCACCGAAAGCCGATGGATCGATCGGGCGACGGCCGCTTCGAGCGGACCGATGGTGCCGAGCGTCGCGCTCAGCTGCGCCTGTGCGCGCGCGGTGTCGAACTCCGTGCCGCTGCCGGCATCGAGCCGGACCTGCGCAAGGTCGAGCGTGGACTGCTGGTTGGCGACGTTGCGGCGCGCGACGTCGAGTTGCTGCTGCTGGCCGCGCAGCTCGAAGTAAGTGCGCGTGACTTCGGCCGTCACGATCACCTGCACATCCTGCAACGACGCTTCCTCGGCGCCGAGGTCGGCGCGGCTGGCTTCGAGTCCGCGGCGCACGCCGCCGAAGAAGTCGAGTTCCCAGAACGCATCGAAACCGGCGTCGTACAGCTCCGTCGCCCGTGTCGTGCCGGGCAGCGTGCCCTGCGACGAAGTGCGCGTCTTGGTATAGCCGCCGCCGGCATTGATGCTGGGCGCGAGATCGAAGGCGGCATCGCGCCGCAGCGCCCGCGCTTCGTACACGCGCGTCAGTGCGATGCGCAGGTCATGGTTCGACGACAGCGCCTCGTTCACGAGTTTATCGAGTTCCGAGTCGGCGAAGGCCTGCCAGAACTCTGCCTTCGACTGATCCGCGGAGTAGGTGGATTCGAGGCTGTCGAATTTGTCCGCGGCGGCAGGTGCAGGTGCGTGGTAGTTCGGGCCCACGGCGCAGGCTGACAGCACTGCCGCCGCGATGGGAGCCAACAGGAAGCGAGTCTTACGCATGAGCAGAAACCTCTTCGATCTGCGCGGGCGTGGCTTTCGTCCGCTCCCGGCGCAGCAACACAAAGAACACGGGCGTCAGCAGCAGACCGAACACGGTCACGCCGATCATCCCCGAGAACACCGCCGCGCCCATGGCACGGCGCACTTCGGCGCCGGCGCCACTGGCGGTCACCAGCGGCAGCACGCCCATGATGAACGCGATGGAGGTCATGACGATGGGGCGCAACCGCAGGCGCGCGGCTTCGAGCACCGCCGAGACGCGGTCGCGGCCTTCCTCCTGCAGGTGCTTGGCGAACTCCACGATCAGGATGGCGTTCTTGGACGCGAGGCCCACGAGCACCAGGAACCCGATCTGCGTGAAGATGTTGTTGTCGCCGCCCTGGAGCTTGACGCCCACGAGGCCGGCTAACAACGCCGTCGGCACGATCAGGAGGATCGCCAGCGGCAGCGAGAAGCTCTCGTATTGCGCGGCCAGCACCAGGAACACGAACAGCACGCACAGCGGGAAGACGAAGAGGGCGGCATCGCCTGCGTCTATCTGCTGGAACGCGAGATCGGTCCACTCGTAGGTCATGCCGGCCGGCAGGGTCTCGTCGAGGATCTTCGAGATGGTTGCCTGCGCCTGGCCCGAACTGTGGCCCGGCGACGGTCCG
>Ga0193753_10001698_pt1 | contig 18503 bp, 17 predicted proteins | sample H1c2metaG_FD_144925 | JGI IMG/M metagenome (GOLD analysis project Ga0193753, IMG submission 144925) | Soil microbial communities from a riparian zone of the East river system, Colorado, United States - H1c2 | ecosystem: Environmental > Terrestrial > Soil > Riparian zone | place: USA: East...
CGGACCCGGCCAGCCTGCAGCGCGAGCTGTTCCCGGTCGCGCCCGACCAGCGCGGCTCGCTCGCGCTCGGCACGGTCCGCTTGCTCGGCGCCGGTCCGCCGCCGCCGGAGCCGGCTCGCCGCGGCCCCCAGCCGGCCCCGCCGTGCGCGATCGACTCGCCGCGCCCGGAGCGGGTCGAGCTCACCTGCCGCTCCAGCACGGGCGGCTACGCCGTCCTGCTCGACCGTGACGCGCCCGGCTGGACCGCCGTGGTCGACGGTGAGCCGGCGGCGATCGTCACCGCGGATCTGCTGGTCCGCGCGGTGGCCGTCCCGCGCGGGCTCCACCGGGTGAGCTTTCTCTACCAGACCCCGGGGCTCCGGCTCGGCGCGCTGCTCAGCGCCGCGGCCTGGCTGAACGCGCTGGCCCTCGCGCTCCTGCTTCGCCGCCTGGCTCAGCCACGCGCCAGCGTGGTGCCGATCGAGCCCGGCTGATCGATCGCGCGCAGGAGGTCGCCCGGACCCAGATCGCCGACGATGTGGATCGATCCCACGCGCCCGGTCTCGAGCACCGCCAGCGACTCCTCCAGCTTCGGGATCATCCCGCCGCGCACGGTGCCGTCCGCCACCGCGGCGCGGGCCTCGGTCGAGGTCAGGCGCGGCAGCCGCGACGCCGGATCGTTCACGTCGCGCAGCACCCCCGGCGCGCTGGTCACCAGCACCAGGTGCTCGGCGCCGAGCGCCTGGGCCAGCTGGTTGGCGATGATGTCGGCGTTGATGTTGAGCACCTGCCCGCCGGCGTCGGCGCCCAGGCAGGCCAGCACCGGCACGTAGCCGGCACCGGCCAGGAGATCGAGCAGCTCGCGCCGGAAGCCGACCACGTCGCCGACCAGGCCGAAATCGATCGGCTGCGGGCCGCCGCCCGACACCACCCGCGGCGGCCGCCTGACCGCCTCGATCACCAGCGAGCTGGCCCCGTGCAGCCCGACCGGGCGCGCCCCGGCCGCGACCAGCGCCGCGCACAGGTCGACGTTGACCTGCCCGGCGACGATCATCTTCATCACGTCGAGCGCCGCCTGATCGGTGATGCGCCGGCCGGCCACCACCTTCGGCTCCTGCCCGAGCGAGCGCTGCAGCGCGGTCGCCTGCGGGCCGCCGCCGTGGACCAGGAAGACCCGCTCGCCGCGTCCGGCCAGCGCGGCCACGTCGGCCGCCACCGCGCGGACCGAGCTGCCGTGCACGATCTCGCCGCCGACCTTGATGACCACCGCCGCGCCGGGCGCGCCGCTCACGGCCAGCTCCCCGGATCCTCCAGCGACAGGCGCTCATCGAGCCCGAGCACCAGGTTCATGTTCTGGATCGCCTGGCCGGCTCCGCCCTTGATGAGGTTGTCGATCGCCGAGAACAGCGCCAGCGTCCGCCGGCCGCGCGCCGCCGGACCGAGCGCGAACCCGACCTCGACGTGGTTGGATCCGGACACCGCCGCCACCTCCGGAAGCCGGCCGAGCGGGCGCCGCACGAACGGCTCGCGCGCGTAGCTCTCGTCGAACAGCGCCGCCACCCTCGACTCCTCGAGGTCGGCCTCCATCTCGACGAACGCGCTGACGAAGATGCCGCGGCTGAGCGGCGCCGAGACCGGCACGAAGCGGAGCTCGAGATCGGTCGCGCCGGCGTCGCGCAGGGTCTCCTCGATCTCCGGGGTGTGCTGGTGGACCAGCGGCTTGTAGGTCTTCAGATTCACCGCGCGCACCGGGTGGTGAGTGCCGGCCGACGGCGCCGCGCCCGATCCGGACGACCCGGTGATCGCCGTGATGTGCACGGTGGCGGCCGGCCCGCGCAGGAGCCCGGCTCGCGCCAGCGGCAGCAGCGCGAGCTCGGTCGCGGTGGCGAAGCAGCCGGGCGACGCGACCCACCGGGCCGCGCGGATCCGCTCGCGGTTGAGCTCGGGCAGGCCGTAGACGAACTTGCCGAGCAGCTCCGGCACCGGGTGAACCGCGCCGTAGAACGCGCGGTACGACTCCGCGTCGCGCAGGCGGAAGTCGCCCGACATGTCGACGATCTTCACCCCCAGCTCGACCAGCTCCGGCACCTTGGCCGCGGTCACCTTGTGGGGCAGGGCGAGCAGCGCGACATCGCAGCCGGTCGCCGCCTCGCGCGGCGAGATGTTCTCGAACCGGAGGTCGGTCATCCCGGTCAGGTGAGGATGAGCCGCCCCGATCGGCTCGCCCACCATGTCGATCGACGCCACCCTCACCACCTCGACCTCCGGATGGATGAGGAGGCGTCGCAGCATCTCGGCGGCGCCGTATCCGCTTCCGCCGATGACGGCGGCCTTGAGCTTCTTTGCCATGAATCCCTGCTCCTCGACTTTGCGCGCAGCTTACCAGCCCGGCGCAGACGGTCCATACTGCCGGGATGGCTGACACGGTCGAGCGCGCCTGCGACGCCGCGGCGCGGTCCCTGGACGCCGCGCTGCCGGTGCTGGAGCGCTGGGTGCGGATCAACTCGTACACGAGCAACGTCGCCGGCGTGAACCGGGTGGGCGAGGTGCTCGAGGCCGACTTCGCGCCGCTCGGGCTCCGCTTCACCCGCGTGCCCGGCGACGGGCTAGGCGATCACCTGGTCTGGCGCACGGCGGCGTGGGACGAGCGACCGGCCGCGCGCGTGCTCATGGTCGGCCACCACGACACCGTCTTTCCGCCCGGCAGCTTCGAGGCGTGGGAGCGGAGCGGCGACCGGATCCGCGGCCCGGGCGCGCTCGACATGAAGGGCGGCATCCTGGTGGTGCGGATGGCGCTGGCCGCGCTGGCCGAGGCCGGCGCGCTCGAGCGGCTGCCGCTCGCGCTCATCACGGTGGCCGACGAGGAGATCGGCTCGCCGACCTCGCGCCCGCACATCGAGGAGCTGGCCCGCGGCGCACGCGCCGGCCTGGTCTTCGAGTCGGGCCGGCGCGACGACTCGATCGTCACCCGCCGCAAGGGGACCGGCGGCGTCACCGTGCGCGCGCGCGGGCGCGCCGCCCACGCCGGCAACAACCTGGCCGACGGGGTCAACGCGATCTGGGGCCTGTCGCGGCTCATCGACCGGCTGCAGGCGCTGACCGATCTCGACCGCGGCGTCACGGTCAACGTCGGCCTGGTGTCGGGCGGCGAGGCCAAGAACACCGTGCCGGCCGCGGCCGAGTGTGGGGTCGACATCCGCTTCGTGCGCGCGGTCGACGGCAACGATCTGGTCGCCGCGATGGACCGGGCCGCGCGGGCGGTATCGAGCGAGACCGGAGTGACCTTCTCGCTCGAGGGCGGGGTGCGGCGTCCGCCGCTCGAGCGCTCCGACGCGTCGGCCGAGCTGTGCCGGCTGTACGCGGCCTGCGCCCAGCGCTTCGGCCTCGGCGGCGGCGAGTCCGCCCTGGTCGGCGGCGGCTCCGACGCCAACACGGTCAGCGCGGTCGGCGTCCCGGCGATCGACGCGCTCGGCCCGCGCGGCGCCGGCTTCCACACCCACGACGAGTACATCGAGGTCGCCACCCTGGTCCCGCGCGCGCAGGCGCTCATCGCCACGCTGATGGCGCTGGCCGGCTGAGCCGGCGGCGCTCAGCTCGACGCCGACGTGTAGCTGCGGATCGCGGCGCGCCACAGGAGGCGGGCGGCGGCCGCGAACACCACCGCGCCGCCCAGGCCGAGGATCGCGACGTGCGACTCGAGGGTGCCGAGGATCGCCATGGCCGGGAACGTGGTCATGAGCGCGAGCGGGATGACCAGCGTGAACAGGACCCGCCAGAAGCCCCTGAACACCGCGATCGGCCAGCGCGCGGCGTCGAAAACCGCCATGAACAGGTAGACCAGGTTGTCGAGCCGGATCACCCAGAACGACGCGCTGATGATGAGGATCCACAGCGAGTAGAGGACCAGCGCGGCGCCGAACAGCAGCACCACGCACAGCGCCACGTCGGCCGCCGCTGGCACCCGGCCCAGCATCACGAACGCGGCCACCGCCAGCCCGATCCCGCCCAGCACGTCGAGCACCTTCCACGGCTCGAACTTGGCGGTCGACACCAGGAACTGCGCGTCGGCCGGCTTGAGCAGCAGGTAGTCGAACTCGCCGGTGCGGATCTTCTCGACCACCCCGACCAGGGACGGGTTGACCGCGCCCTCGAGCAGGCCGCGCAGCACGCTGAACCACGCGATCACCACCAGCGCCGACGGGAAGTCCCAGCCGGCCACGGTCGGGCGCTGGTTGTAGACGATGAGCAGCGGGACCAGGTTCCAGCCCAGCCAGTAGAGCGACATCGCCCCTTCGATCAGAAAGTCGACCCGGTACTGCATCGACGTGACCGCCGAGGCGCGCACCTGCACCCCGAGCAGGCCGACGTAACGCCCGGCCCGGCCCCTCACGACCCGAACGCCTCGTAGCGGCGGATGCCGGCCCGCCACACCGCCAGCGCCGCGACGATGACCAGGACCACCCAGCCCCACTGGATGGCGAGGTCGCCGAGGGCGTCGAGCCGGCGGTGGTAGCTGCCGATCGCCAGCTGGACCGGGAAGCCGAGCATGGAGGGGAACGGGGTCCACTTCGCGATCGACGCGACCCAGCCCGGCATGAGCGCAGGCGGGACCAGGTAGCCGGACAGCACCGCGAAGAAGCCCATGTAGACCTCGAACACCGCCACCGACTTGTCCACGAACAGGCCGACCGCGCCGATCATGAGCAGGATGAAGAAGGTGATGAGCCAGGCCCCGAGCAGCGACGCAGCCAGGACGAGGAGCATGACCGGATCGGTGACCAGGATCTCCCTCGCGCTCGAGATGAGGAGGATCACCGCGAACGGGATCGCGATGACCGACCGCATCGGGACCGACGCCAGGTGGCTGGCCGCGTAGGTCACGAACGGGTGGACCGGGCGCAGCAGGCGGAACGACAGCAGCCCGCGCCGGATCTCCTCGTTGATCTGCCACACCACCCACGAGCCGGTCAGGTTGCGGACGATCAGCACCGCGATGTAGTAGGCGACGAACTCGCGCTGGCCGAACTGGGCGAACGGCGCCTCGGCCGCCACGCTGGTCCACAGGCCCAGCATGATGAGCGGCAAGGTCGTGGTCATCATCCAGATCACGAACTCGACCCGGTAGGCGACCGTCTCGGCCACCCCGACGCGGAGCAAGGTGGGCGTGGCGCGCAGGGCGGCGCGCCACGCGGGCAGCGTCTCCGACGGCATCAGGCCGGGCCCGCCGCGCTCTCCGGATCGCGGGCCGTGGTCCCGTCGTCGGGGCGGAACAGCTGGCGCATGCCGGATCGCGGGCCGTGGTCCCGTCGTCGGGGCGGAACAGCTGGCGCATGATGTCCTCGACCGGCGGGTCCTCGACGCTGAGGTCGACCACCGGCAGCGAGGCGAGCGAGTGGCTGACCACCTCGCGCAGCCGGCTCTGCGGCACTCGAAGCACGACCCGCACGCCGTCGGCGCTGACCACGTCGCCCAGGCGCTCGAGCTGGTCCGGCGTGATCGGGCCGGCCAGGGTGAACGAGACCAGCTTGTTGGGGGCCATCTTGCGGACCAGCGCGCGCAGGTCGCCGTCGTAGATGAGGTGGCCCTTGTCGATGACGATGACGCGCGGGCACAGCGCGGTGACGTCCTGCATGTAGTGCGACGTCAGCAGCACCGTGGCCTCGTAGCGCTGGTTGTACGAGCGGATGAACTCGCGGATGGCGACCTGCATCGACACGTCGAGCCCGATGGTCGGCTCGTCGAGGAACAGCGTGGTCGGGCGATGCAGCAGCGCGGCGGCCAGCTCGCACTTCATGCGCTCGCCGAGCGAGAGCTGCCGGGTCGGCTTGGTCGACAGGTTGGTGAGATCGAGCAGCTGGTCGAGCTCCGCCATCGTCTCGTCGAACTCGGCGCGCGGCACGTCGAACAGGGCGCGGTTGAGCGCGTAGGTCTCCGACGCAGGCAGGTCCCACAGGAGCTGGTTCTTCTGTCCCATGACCAGCGTGATCCGCTTCAGGAACGCGGCCTCGCGCCGGCGCGGCTCGAAGCCGGCGACCGAGACCTTGCCCGCGGTGGGGTGAAGCAGCCCCGAGAGCACCTTCAATGTCGTGGTCTTGCCGGCGCCGTTGGGCCCGAGGAACCCGACTCGCTCACCGCGCTCAATCCGGAACGACACGCCGTCGACGGCGCGCACGATCTCGTACTTGCGCCTGAAGACCGATCGCAACGCGGCGCGCATGCCGGGCGGTCGTCGATGGACGCGGAACGTCTTCACGAGATCCTCGACCTGGATCACCGCGAAACCTTACTCCATCAACGATCGATCATCGAGCGCGCGAGAAATCACTTGCCTCGCTCCCATGACACTCGTAACGTGAAAAGTGGATCCGAAGACAGCGCGCGCTGCACACCACCGACGGAAGATGGTCGGTTCAACAAAGGGGGTGTGGTTGACCGGAGAGAGCCCACCGGGTCACGACGCAGGCTCTTCGCCGCCGCGGCGAGGAGCCAACTGGATCGGCTCATAGACGCGATTGCGACAGGTCCGACAGACTCCTCAACTCGAGGGTCGGGACAAATGCCACGGGCATAGACCGTGCGTCGCGGCAGGGAGATCCTCGTAGCGCGGCTTTTTCGCGGAGCCGGGTCGCGCAGACCTCATTCACAGCCGAAAGCAAACTGAGACACCGGAGCGGCGGGCCCTGAATCGGCTCGCCGTTTCCTTTTTCGGCTAGTGCACCGCCGCCGATATGGCGTCAACGAGGCGGTGTGGATCGCCGTCGAGCGCAAGGCGCTACGACGACGGGCTACTCGCCGTAGCTCGAGGAGTTGCAACGCAGCGATCGGCGGTGAGGCGCACCGGATCGTTGATGTCATATCGGCGGCGGTGCACTAGTCGTCGGGCTTCTGAAAGCGGACCAGCGGCCCGGCGTCGACCGGCTGGCCGGCCAGCATCGAGCCGAGCAGGCGCTCGCCGATGCGGGCGAGATCGAGCAGCCCGCTCACGCGCTCCTGCGCGAAGTCGAGCCGCTGCACCTCCTCGAGCCCGGCGGTGCGCCGCCGCTTGACCAGCCCGCTGGCGACCTGCTCGAACGCCTCGATGGCGGCGTGAATCTGCTGCAGCTCGCGCTCGCGGAAGACGCGCGAGATCATCTTCCAGATGCTGGTCTCCGGCTCGTAGTAGTCGCGCCGCTCGCCGGGCACCCAGCTCTTCTTGATCGCGCCCCACTTGACCAGCTCGGCCAGCGTCATCGAGACCGCGCCGGCCGAGAGCTGGAGCATCTGGCCGAGGTCGCCGGCCGAGAGCGGGCGGTCGCACAGGTAGAGGACGCACCACATGCGACCCATGTTGCGCTTGAAGCCCCAGAACTCCATCAGGCCGCCGACCGCATCGGCGGAGCGCAGCACGGCGTCGTCGAGCTCGACCTGGTTCATGCGACGGGACCGCCCGCCCGGCGGTGCTACCGTCTCGAGCAGGGCCGGGCAGTATACCCCTCGGGCGTGCGCCTCGCCCGGCGCCGCGGGCCAAATCCCTGGCCCTGGCGGCGCGCTCGGCGGCCCCGCGCCCCGGTCCACCGTGCGAGTTGCGGTAGGATGAGCCCCCATGGAGCGCGATGTGGCGGCCGGGGGATTCCCCTGGGTCATGAGCGTCGTGCTCGCGGCTCCCGCATTCGCGCTCGCCGCCGCCGGCGCGGCGCTCGGCCTCGATCACACCGTCGGGGTGATGTTGCTCGGTGCCGGCGCCACCTACCTCCTGATCGACCTGACGCTGCTCCAGCCAAAGATCGAAGCGCGCTCCGCCGGTGACGACCCGGGTGAGCTGGCCGCGCAGCGGTTCCTCCAGCGCGCCCTCGAGGCGGACGACGTCCTCGACGTGTCCGAGGAGTTCGAGGACGCGGTGTCGGCCGCGCTCGGCCCGACCCGCGCGGTGCTGATCGCGCCCAGCCCCGACGGCGGGGTGCGCATCCTGGCCGGCGGCAAGGAGGAGGTCGCGCAGGACCTGGGCGACGCGACCAGCGCGTTCCTGTGGCTGGGCGACACGGTCAATCCGATCTACCGCTCCGAGCTGGATCAGGCCGGGCAGGAGGGCGCCGAGGAGGCCCGCCAGCTCATGGCCAAGCTGGGCGGCGACGTCCTGCTGCCGCTCCGCCACCGCGGCCTCCTGCTCGGGCTCGGCCTCATCGGGCCGCCGGTCTCCCCCGGCCGCACCCGGCTCGACGCGTTCTACCGGGCCATGCGCGCCTACACCACCGTCGCGGTGGCCAACACGTTCCTCGACGCCGAGGCGCGCGATCGCCGGCAGCTGGGTCAGACCTTCGACCTGGCCACGGCGGTGCAGGAGTCGCTCATGCCGAGCGAGCGCCCGGTCCGCCGGCAGGCGTACGCGCTGCGCGGCGTGTACCGGCCGGTCGCCGAGTGCGGCGGCGACCTGTGGGCGTGGCGCGATCTGGGCGACGACCGCCTGCTGCTGGTGGTGGCCGACGCGACCGGCCACGGCGCGGCGCCGGCGCTGCTCGCCGCGGTGGCCAAGGGGACGATCGACGCGCACTGGCAGCTCGACGGCAGCGACCTCGATCCCGGCCGGCTGCTGGCGGCGCTCAACCGCGCGGTCTACCGGTCGGGCCGGCGGCGCTACCTCATGACCGCGTTCGTCGCGGTGGTCGACGTCGGCACCGGGCGGATCACCTTCGCCAACGCGGGGCAGAACTTCCCGCTGGTCATCGGCGCGCGCGGGCTCGAGCAGCTGGTCGCGCGCGGCGACGCGCTCGGGGTGGCCCCGGAGGCGCGCTACGAGACGCTGGGCCGCAACCTCGAGCTCGGCGACAAGCTCCTGCTCTACACCGACGGGTTCACCGAGGCCGGATCGCCGCACATGGAGCCGTTCGGCGAGAAGCGCTTCCGCGCGCTGGTCTCCGGGCTGGCCAATCAGCCGGCGGTGCGGCTGCCCGATCTCCTCATCGCGCGGGTCGAGGAGTACGTCGAGGGCACGCCGCTGGGCGATGACATGACCTGCATCGCCTTCGAGCTGTCGAGCGACGGATGAGCGCCGGAGCGCTGCCATGAAGAGCGCCGAGCTGATCATCAGCGTGACGATCGGCCTCGCCCTGGTCATCGTGTGGCTGGCGGTGACGCTGGCGCGAGCCGGGCGGCGCTCGAGCGAGTCGGCGCTGGGCGCGATGGCGCGCGACGCGCTGGTCAAGTTCGCCGACCGCGCCCTCGAGCTGGAGAGCGTGGCCGACATCCTGGTCAGCGCGCGCGAGGCGGCCTGGCGGCTGTTCGGCTGCCAGCGCGTGGTCGCGTTCGAGCCGGGCGCCGACCGCGGGACCTGGGACGCGTTCATCCCGGGCGACGAGATCCTGCCGGCGGTCCCGGCCGGGCTGCGCGGCCCGTTCGGCTGGTTCGTCCACAACCGCGGGGTGGCGGCGCGCGGCGAGCTCGGCGACCGGCGGTTCGGCGCGATGCGCGCGCCGCTCGGCGAGCTCATGGACCGCTACGAGGTCGACCTGCTCATCCCGCTGGTCGAGCACGGCCGGCTGCTGGCGGTGATCGGGATCCTGCTCGGGCGGCGGCCGACCGACCTCGACCGCCAGGTGCTGCTGCTCTACCGGCTCGAGGTGACCGCGGCGTGCGCCAACATCAAGCTCCACCGGCAGGCGGCGCACGTCCTGACCCTGGCCAAGGAGATCGACCTGGCCAGCGCGGTCAAGCTGGCGCTGGTTCCCGACGAGGTGGAGGGCAGCGCGGGGCCGATCTCGTGGGCCGGGCACTACCAGGCGGCCGGGCAGGCCGGCAGCGACTTCTGGGGCGTGTACCAGCTCGGGGACGGGCGGGTGCTGTTCCTCATCGGCGACGCGATCGGCAGCGGGCTGGGCGGCTCGATGGTGGCGGCGGTGGTGAAGAGCTGCTGCGACGCGATCTACGACTCGGATCCGACCATCCGGCCCGGGCCGCCGGAGCTGCTCGCCGCGCTCAGCGCCGCGCTGCAGCGGCCGTCCACCCCGACCCACGCGCGCTGCTTCGCCGCGCTGTTCGATCCGGAGGCCGGGCGCATCCTCTACGCCAACGCCGGGCACACGCTGCCGTACCGGATCAACTTCGCCGGCGGGCCGCAGCTCGGCGTCCTGGCCGGGTCCGGCACGCTGCTCGGCGACACCCTCGATCAGGGCTACCGCGAGAACCGCAGCCCGCTCGGCGATCGCGAGGCGTTCGTGCTGTTCACCGACGGGCTGACCAAGGCGCGCAGCCGCGAGGGCGAGCCGTTCGGCGAGCGGCGGCTGCAGCGGGTCCTGGCCGCGCAGAAGGACGCCTCCGCCCGCGAGATCCGGGAGCGAATCCTCACCTCGCTGGCCGCCTACCACGACGGCGGCCCGCTGGTCGACGACATCGCGCTGGTCGTGGTTCGCTGCAAGATGTAGCCGCGCGATCGGGCGCGCGGCCCCGCGCCCTGGGCCCGTCGCGCGCGGGTCGCGTGCTACCTTTGCCGCATGGCAGCGGACCACCTGTTCCTGCGCGCATGCCGGCGTGAGCCGACCCCGCGCGTGCCGATCTGGATGATGCGCCAGGCCGGCCGCTACATGGCCGAGTACCAGGCGGTGCGCAAGAAGGTCTCGTTCCTCGAGCTGTGCGGGACCCCGGAGCTGGCCTGCGAGGTCACCCTGCAGCCGATCGACAAGTTCGGCTTCGACGCGGCGATCCTGTTCAGCGACATCCTGGTGGTGCTGCCGCCGATGGGGCTGGAGGTGGTGTTCGGCGACGGCGGCCCCGACCTGCCATCGCCGGTCCGGACCGCGGCCGACGCGCGCAAGCTGGCGGTGCCGGATCCGATCACCGACCTCGGCTTCGTGATGGAGGCGGTGCGGCTGATCCGGCGCGGGCTGGCCGGGCGGGTGCCGCTCATCGGCTTCGCCGGCGCGCCGTTCACGCTCGCCTGCTACGCGGTGGAGGGGGGCGGCTCCAAGAACTACGAGCACACCAAGGGGCTCATGTTCTCGGATCCGGCCTCCTTCCACATCATCCTCGACAAGCTGGCCCGCACCGTGGCCGCCTACCTGGAGGCGCAGGTCGAGGCCGGGGCCGAGGCCGTGCAGCTGTTCGACAGCTGGGCCGGAATTCTGGCCCCGGGGGACTACCGCGAGTTCGCGCTGCGCTACGTGCGCCAGGTGGTCGACCTCCTGCGCGGATCGCGCACCTGGGCGTCGGGCGGCGGGGTGCCGATCATCTACTTCCTGAACGGCTGTGCGCCGTACCTCGACGACTGCGCGCGGTCCGGCGCCGACGTGCTCGGGGTCGACTGGCGGGTCGACATGGGCGAGGTGCGGCGCCGGCTGGGCGACCGGATGGCGGTGCAGGGCAACCTCGATCCGATCGCGCTGTTCGCGCCCGAGGATCGGCTGCGCCAGCGGGTCGCCGAGGTGCTGGGCTCGGCCGGAAGCGCGCCGGGGCACATCTTCAACCTCGGTCACGGCATCCTGCCGCCGACCGATCCGGCGCGGGTCAAGCTGGTGGTCGACACCGTGCGCGAGCTGTCCAGCTCGCCGCGAGACGGGGCATGACCGCGAGAGGGCGGCGGTGAGCGAGCGGACCCCGCGGGTGGCGGTGATCGGCGCCGGGCTGGCCGGGCTGGCCGCCGCGCGCCGCCTGGCCCTGCGCGGCGACGTCGACTTGGTCGTGTACGAGGCCGCCGACCGGGTGGGCGGCGTCATCGGGACGTCGGTGACCGACGGCTTCGCCCGCGAGCACGCCGCCAACGGGTTTCTGTCCGGTCCGGTCGGCGGCGTCGCCGATCTGGCCGAGGAGCTGGGGGTGCCGGTCGAGCCGGCCTCGCCGGCGGCGAAGCGGCGCTGGGTGTATCGCGGCGGCGCGCTGCGGCCAGTCCCGAGCGGACCGGGCGATCTCCTGCGCGGCGAGCTGCTCGGCCTGCGCGGCCTCGTGCACGCGCTGGGCGAGCCGTTCCGGCCGGCGCGGCAGTCGGGGCCGGAGGAGACGGTCGCGGACTTCGTGCGCCGCCGGCTGGGCGACGAGGTGCTGGACGCGCTGGTCGCGCCGTTCTGCACCGGCGTCTACGCCGGGGATCCAGAACAGCTGAGCCTGCCCGCCGCGTTCCCCAGCCTGGCCGCGCTCGAGGCGGAAGGCGGGCTGGTGCGCGGGGGAGCCATGCGGCTGGTCCGGCGGCTGCTCGGGCACGAGTCCGGCGCGCGGCGCCCGCGCGGGCGGCTGGCCTCGCCACGCGGCGGGATGGCCGCGCTCATCGCCGCGCTGGCCCGCGCGGTCGGCCCGCGCATCCAGCTCGGCTGTCCGGCAGTGGCGATCGAGGTCGAGGCGGGCGGGCGCGCGCGCGCGGTGCGCCTGGCCGACGGCCGGCGCGAGCCGTTCGATGCGGTGGTGCTGGCCGTGCCGGCGCCGGCGGCGGCGCGCCTGGTGTCGGACGCCAGCCGCGAGCTGGCCCGCCTGCTCGACGGCATCCCGTACGCCGGGGTGGCGGCGGTGCACCTCGGGTACCGGCTCGACGGCCTGGTGCCCGCCGCGGCCGAGGGGGAGACGGGCCGGCTGGACGGGTTCGGCTTCCTGGTCGCGCGCGGCGAGGAGCTGCGCGTCCTCGGCGCGGTGTTCGAGAGCGTCATCTGGCCGAGCCGCGCGCCGGCCGACCACGTGCTCATCCGCTGCATCCTGGGCGGGGTTCGCGACCCGGGCGCGCTCGAGCTGTCGGACGAGGAGCTGGTCGCGCGCTCCCACCGCGATCTCGAGCGCGCGCTCGGGCTGGCCGCGCCGCCGGTGCATCGCCACGTGGTGCGCTGGCCGCGCGCGATCGCTCAGTACACCGTCGGTCACCTCGAGCGGGTCGGGCGCGCCGAGTCGCTGGCCGACGGGCTCGGCGTGGTGCTGGCCGGAGCGAGCTATCACGGGGTCGCGGTCAACTCGTGCACCGCGGACGCGACCCGGGTGATGCAGCGGGTGGCCATCCGGCTGGGCCTGCCGCCCGCGCTGGGCCTGCTGCTCGCGCTGGGTCTGGCCGCGGTGGTCGGGCTGGGCGCGGCCTGCTCGAGCGGGGCGAAGTCGGGCGGCGGCTCGGGCGGGGCAGCAACCGGCGACGCGGGCGGAGCGGTTCACGCGGCGGCCCCCGGCGCCGGCGCGAGCGCGGTCGGGCATGCCGGCCCGGCCGGCGCGGCACCGGCCACCGGCGACGCGGAGGGGGACGCGCCGGCCGAGCCGCCCGGGCCGCCCGGGACCGTCAACGTGTCGGTCGAGTGGCTGAGCCCGCCCGTGGATCTGGTGACCGCGGCGATCTGGTGACGGCGGCCGGGCACAACCGGTGTGGTGCGCCGCGCCGGCCGCGACTCTCGATCGGCGCGCTCGGCGGGGTCGAGGGCGCCGTCGTCCGGCTCGAGGGCGTGCCGGGTGCCGCCGCTGGCGCGGGTGCGACCACTGGCGCGGGCGACAAGCATCGGGACAGGAAGGGGCGCGACCCGGCGGCCGAGATCGCCGTCCGCCGCTGCCAGCTCGAGCCGCGCGCGGTGCGGGTGGCCGGGGCCGGCGGAGCGCTCGCGCTGACCAGCCTCGACGAGGGGCGCCGCGAGCTGATCGTCGACGCGATGCCGGACGACCTCGGCAGCGCCGGCCGGCTGGCCCGGGTCCTGCTGGTCCTGGTCGGTCAGCGCGTCGAGGTCGACCTCGAAAAGCCCGGGATGGTGCGCGTCACCAGCACCGACGATCGAGAGTCGGTGGCGTGGGTGGTGGTCCCGGACCAGCCCTACGTCGCGGTGTCCGACGAGCGCGGCAAGGTCCGGTTCGAGGACGTGCCGGCCGGCAAGTACGAGGTGAGCGTGTGGCATCCGCCGGTCGGCGAGAAGAGCGCGCCGTTCACCGCGCGCGCCTCGATCGAGGTCGCAAGCGGCGGCGGCGCCAGCGCGACCGTCTCCCTGGCGCCGGCGCGGGCCGCCGCTCCTCGCTGATGAGCACCGACGGAGCGGAGGCCCCGGCACGCCCGGGGCTGGAGCTGGTCGAGGACGCGCTGTGGCGGGCGGCCGAGGCGACCCTGCCGGCGCCGGCGCGCAGCGGAGCCACCCTGACCCAGGCCGTCATCGAGCGATCGCGGCGCTACACCAGCGATCGCGATCTCCTCGACGAGGATCTGGACGGTGGCGCGGCGGCGGCCGACCTCGCCGCGCGCGCGCTGTTCTTCGCGGTGGCCGACGCCGCCAAGGTCGCCGTGCCGCTGGCCGAGCTGGCCGGGCGTGGGCTCCTGCCGGCGCGCGATCCGCTGCGGGTGCTCGACCTGGGCGCCGGGGCAGGGGCGATGACGCTGGGCGCGGCGGCGTACCTGGCGGCGAGCGGCCGGCCGGCCCGGCTCGCGGTCGTCGCGGTGGACCGCGACCGGCCGGCGCTGGCGCTGTTCGAGCGGGCCGCCCGCGACCTGGCCGGCGCGCTCGACGGCCGCATCGATCTCGAGCTGCGCGGTGAGCTCCTCCGCGACGCCGCGCTCGAGCGGGGCGGGTACGACCTGGTCGTGGTCGGCTCGGTCCTGAACGAGCTCGACGAGCGGGGCCGCACCGGCCTGGTCGAGCGCGCCCTGACCGCCCTCGCCGACGGCGGCGCGCTGGTGGTGATCGAACCGGCCCTGCGCGAGACCAGCCGCGACCTCCACCGCCTGCGCGATCACGTGCTGGCCCACCAGCTGGCCCACGTGTTCGCGCCGTGCATCCGGGCGGTGGCGCCGTGCCCGGCCCTGGCCCGCGAGCGCGACTGGTGCCACGAGGACCGGCCGCTTTCGCTGCCGCCGCGCGCCAACCGGATTGCTCAGGTGACCGGCCTGCGCGACGGCGGGATGAAGTTCGCGTACCTGGTGCTGCGCGCCGCCGCCGACCCGCTGGTCGAGGTGGCCGGGCGCCGCGCCGCGCTGCGGATCGTTTCCGACAGCAAGCGGTTGAAGGGCCGGCGCGAGTGCACCGGCTGCGGCGAAGATGGCTGGGTGCGGCTGCGCCTGCTCTCGCGCCACCGCGACGACCACAACCGCGCCTTCGAGCGCGCCCGCCGCGGCGACGTCGTCGTCCTCGACCGCACCGCCAGCGCCGGCGAGCTCCGCGACCTGGACGCGGACGAGGAGGTCGACCGCGTGGTCACCACCGATCCGGCCGGCTGAGCCGGAGACCGGCATCGAGGCCGGCATCGAGCCGCGCCGCGCGCGTCGCCGGCTCAGTCCGAGCGCGAGCGAGGGGCGCGGGTGTCGGCGTCGTCGGTCTCGACCGGCATCTCCTCGGTGTCGGCCGTCTCGATCTCCTTGCGACCGGACGCGCGCGCCTTGCCCTCGGACTTGCCCTTGCCGCGGCGGCTCTTCTTGCCGCCCGCCTCGGCCGGAGCCGACCCGGCGTCGCCGGTCGACTCGCCCTTCGCCTCGGCCTTTGCCTCGGCTGGATCCTTCGCTCCGTCGCTGGCGGCATCGGCGTCGGCCCGGGCGGCCTTGGTCGTGCCCTTGTCCTTGTCGCCCGCGCCGGGCTTGCCGCCCGCGCCGGCGCCGTTGCCGACCGGTCGCGGCGCGATGGTGCGCTCGGTGACCGGCGCGGTGTCGTCGCGCGCGATCTCGTCCGGCACCGCCTCCGACTCCGTCACCGCCGGCATGTTGCCGGTGTCCTCGAACCCGACCGGGCGGGCCGCCTCCGGCTCCTCGTCGCCGCCGGCGTCCGCCACCTCGGGAGTCTCCAGCACCTCGAGCACGATGCCGGTGATGTTGTCGTGACCGCCGCGGTTCTTGGCGATCGTGATCATCTTGTCGATCGCCTCGGCCGGCTCGTTCTCGCTGATGTAGTCCGACACCTCCTGCTCGAGCGGGAAGTAGTCGTGCAGCCCGTCGGAGCAGACCAGCAGGCGGTCGCCCGCGCGCAGGCGGACATGGGCCATCTCGACCCCGACGTCCGGGGCCACGCCGATGGCGTTGACCAGGATCGTCCGCAGCGGCGAGATCTGCGCCTCCTCGATCGAGAGCTTGCCCTCGATGACCAGCACCTCGGCGACGGTGTGGTCGGTGGTGATCTGTGCGGCCCGGCGATCGCGCACCAGGTAGGTCCGGCTGTCACCCACATGGGCGACGAACGCCTCGCTCCCGGCGATCAGCACCACGTCGAGGGTCGTGCCCATCCCCTGCTTGTCGGTCTCGGCCGCGCCGCGCTGGTAGACCGACTGGTGGGCCTGGCGCACCGCGTTCTCCAGCGCGCTGACCAGCGCTCGCCGGCCCTGGTCGCTCGGCGCGCGCGCGAACTGGGCGATCTCCTCGCGGGTGCCCTGCAGGGCCTCGGTCACCGCCTCGACCGCCATCTTGCTGGCGACCTCGCCGGCGGCGTGGCCGCCCATGCCATCGGCGACGATGAAGAAGTCACCGTCGGGGTCCACGAACGCCGCGTCCTCGTTGTGGTCGCGGATCACTCCCACATCGGTCTGCACGGCGTTGCGTTGACGAATTCTGGGATGTCGCTCGTCGCTCGCCATGGGCGTGGGTAACTCCGCCACAACCAAAGGCTGTTTTCCCACGGAGGGCGCCTCGTTGTCCAGGGTGGCCATGGTCGATAGAGTCGCAGTTTCCGTGTGCTAGAGCGGCTCATTCGTGCGCTGCGCCCTCGACAGTGGGCGCATTCGCCGATCGGACTCCTCGGTCTGGATCGCCATCTCGACCGCCACGTCGGGGGGAGGGCGCCCCTCGGCGGCCAGTCGCGCCCCGGCGCGGGCCAGCCGGTGCGCGGCCAGGACCACCGCCTCGCGCTCGACATCGACGGTGAGGAACCGCCGGCCCAGCCGCTGCGCGACCACCGCGGTGGTCCCCGCGCCGGAGAACCAGTCCGCCACCCGGGCGCCCGGGGCCGACGCCGCGGCCAGGATGCGCTCGAGCAGGCGCTCCGGTTTCTGGGTCGGCCAGCCGGTCCGCTCCGCGTCGGCGCGGTTCAGGGTCTCGATGTCGACCCACCAGTCCTCCGGGACCTTGCCGGCCGCCACCGGGTAGCGATAGACCCGGCCGGTCCGCCGATCGGTCTTTTCCTGGACCGGCTCACCGTCGGGGCCGCGCACCACCCGCATGTGCGACGACGGCTTGCGCGCCACCCGCACCGCGTCCGGGTAGAACGCGTGGTCCGCGCCGCGCGCGTACCACAGGATCGAGTCGTGCTTGCGGCCGAACGAGCGCCGGCTCTTGCCGCCGACCGAGTAGCACCAGATGATCTCGTTGACCAGGCGCGCGCGGCCGAACAGGCGGTCGAGCGCCACCTTCACGTAGTGGGTGGCGCGGTAGTCGAGGTGGACGAACAGCGACCCGGTCTCGTCGAGGAGGCGGCGGCTCTCGGCCAGACGGGGGGCCAGCCAGGCCACGAACGCGTCGGGATCGTCGGTCCGGTCGCCGAACTCGCTCCCACCGCGCCCGCGCCTGACCGTGCCGGTGGCGAACGGCGGGTCCATATAGATGATGTCGAGCGAGCGGTCGGGCAGCTCGGCCATGACCGCCAGGTTGTCGGCGTGGACCAGCCGGTCGGGAGAAGCGGCCTCGTCACCGCCGAAACGAAGCGGAGTTGCCAGGTTGAGCACGGAGGGGTCTCAACCTACCATCGGGGTCTGAGGCGAGGTCCGAGGCGGACGCAGGGACCCAGAGGACGCGCGCGATGGCCTTCGGCAGGTGGTTTCCGCTCGACCAGGCGGCGGCGAACGCGCCGGCCACCCCGGGGGTGGTCCAGGTGCGGCTGGCCCGCGGCCTCATCGACTACCCGACCGGGCGCAGCGCGATGATCCACTACGCGGCGGCCGTCGACCTGCGCCAGGCGGTGGCGGAGCTGGCCCGAGCTCATCCCGGACGCGAGTGGCTGTGCCGGTTTGCCGACCCCGAGCCGGGAACTGGGGCGCGCGGCGGGCCGGATGTTATGTTGAGCGAGCTCCTGACCGCATTTCGGCGGCGCTTCGGCGCCCCGCCCGGATTCCCCGAATGAAGCTGGTCGAGACCGACAGTCCCCACGGCGACGAAGAGGTCGCCGAGGTCCCGCGCCCGCCCCGCCCCGAGCGGCGCCGCGTGTACGTGTCGCTGGCCGTGACGATGACGGTGCTGGCCGCGACGGTGCTGGCGGTCTACCTGCTTGCCCCCAAGCGCGACAACGAGCTGCTCAACGCGGCGCTCGAGGCGCACCGCGAGGGCGGGCCGTACGAGCTCGACCACCCGAGCGCGACCGAGCTGAGCGCGTGGAGCGTGGGCGTGGTCGGCCACAAGGTGCCGTGGCCGGAGCGGACCGGGCTCGAGGTGATCGGCACCCGCCGCCTGCAGATCCTGAAGCGGTCGGCGGCGCTGGTCCGCTACGAGCTGGGCGCCGACGAGATCACGCTGCTGGTCCTGCGCGCGCGCGACGCCCCGCCGCGCCGCTATCACCGGACCGAGGGGCCCGAGCTGGCGGTGTCGTGGCGGCGCGGGCCGTGGACGTTCGTCGTGGTCGGGCCGGCCGATCACGCCGGCGCGTGGCGGCGGCAGTTCGGCGCGCCCTGATCCGCGGCGACGCGGCGCCGCCCGCGCGGCTCACTCGTCGTCGCCG
>Ga0193753_10001699_pt1 | contig 18491 bp, 16 predicted proteins | sample H1c2metaG_FD_144925 | JGI IMG/M metagenome (GOLD analysis project Ga0193753, IMG submission 144925) | Soil microbial communities from a riparian zone of the East river system, Colorado, United States - H1c2 | ecosystem: Environmental > Terrestrial > Soil > Riparian zone | place: USA: East...
TGCTTTATCATTACTCGGTCTTAAACTTTTATAAATTCGAATTCTGGAAGATGTTTAGCAACTGGTTTGTTGAGGTTTAATATGCAGTCGTGCGGCACGTTATACATTTAATTGGATTCGTATCTTCAAAATCGTCTGCTCATTATGCCAACACCGTTGGAGGAAAGTATTAAATAAGTTAAAAATGAAAAACATACCAATCGTTGTATTATTCTTAATCCTGTCGATCTGCAAACACACCGATGTTGATGCGCAGTCGCAAAGCAAGGTCAACTACGACTCTTTACGAATAGTGTTGGAAAAAATGTATGACGAAGACCAGGAGATCAGAAGAATACTCATAGACTCTATTGGACTCGACTCGCCTGAAGCTGGTAAATACTTCAACCTAATGGCCACCATCGATAATCGAAACAAAATCAATATTGAATCGATTCTTGTAAAATATGGTTGGATCGAGAAAAGTAAAATTGGGGAAAAAGCATCAGAGGCGATTTTTTACACCGTTCAACATACCGACCTGGAATTTATACAAAGATTTTTCCCGCAATTCAAAACACTTGCCGACAAAGGAGAGGCCAGTCCAAAACTATGTGCTATGATGGAGGATAGATTACTGATGTGGCAAGGCAAGAAGCAAATTTATGGCACCCAAGCTAACAATTCATTAAGACCGGACAAAACGTATGCTGTCTGGCCAATTGAAAATCCCGCTGAGGTAAATGAGCTACGGAAGAAAAAGGGATTTGAAACGACAGTAGAGGAGAATGCCAAAAAGTTGAACGCGGAATACGATCCTGCGGAGAAATTGCCGGCAGTTAAAAATTGAATAACGGCGTAAATTGGCTGGTATTGAATTTACCATGCTGCGCAAATAAGAATCTATCCCTATCACTCTTTCTTTTTTATTTGACCTGCAATTGATGTAACAATAATGTATCAATTTTGATTAGAACTGATCATGTATAACAAACAATCGTTGACTGTCCTGGAAAAGGCTCTTGATAAATTATCTGAAGGCTTTGACCACCTCCCTCCTTTCCAGCAGGAGATGCCCAAAGACGTAGAAGAGATCCTGCTCCTCGTGGCCGAAAAAATGCAGGACAACTTCCCGTATCATCATCCCTTATATGCGGGGCAAATGTTGAAGCCACCGCATGAAATCGCCCGACTCGCATACATGCTGGCCATGTGGATCAATCCCAATAACCACTCATTTGATGGTGGCCGGGCGAGCTCTTCCATGGAAAAAGAAGCTGTCGCGGCTATCAGCTTAATGTTTGGATGGGATGAACATCTGGGTCACTTAACAAGCAGCGGCACATTTGCAAATCTTGAGGCGCTTTGGATTGCGGGTAACATCCATCCAAAGAAAAAAATAGCTGCCTCCGAACTGGCACATTTTACCCATGAAAGAATTTCACACGTGCTGGGCCTAAAGTATCAAAAGATTGCTTGTAACAGGAACGGTGAAATGGATCTGAAAAAATTAGAAACCCAGCTGAAGAAAGGTACCATCGGCACCGTTGTCGTTACCATGGGTACAACAGGGATAGGTTCTGTTGACCCTTTGCCAGAAATAGTGGCCTTACAAGAAAAATATCAGTTCCGCATACATATCGATGCTGCCTATGGGGGTTATTTCAAGATGGCAGAAAATTTATCAGAAACGACGCTAAAGAAATATCAGTTGATGCAAAAAGCCGACAGCATCGTGATCGATCCTCATAAACATGGTCTGCAACCTTACGGATGTGGTTGCGTTCTATTTAAAGATCCATCGATTGGACAGTACTATAAGCACGATTCCCCGTACACCTACTTCAGCAGCGCAGAATTGCATTTAGGAGAAATTTCTTTGGAATGCTCTCGAGCAGGCGCAGCGGCTGTCGGGTTGTGGGCAACGCAAAGATTATTTCCATTAGTCGTCGGCGGAGTGTTTTCGAAGAGACTGGACAGCAGCCTCAACGCTGCCAGGCGACTGTATCATAATGTAATAGCCGATAAAAGACTAATTGCCTTGCAGGAACCCGAAATTGATATTGTGATTTGGGCGCAGCGACAAACGTCAATCCGTGCTATCAGTGAAACTTCAAAACGGATATTTGAAAAAGCTGCCAAAAAAAATCTGCATCTTGCATTGCTCAATTATCCTGTACGACTGTTGCCCCGGCATTGGAATCGGATAGAAAAGGATGATGAATATGTAACATGTCTGCGATCGTGCCTTATGAAACCAGAGCATGAAGATTGGCTAGATGAGATCTGGAAACTCCTCACGTACAGTCTGGAATGAACCAGTGTTGAAACGTGCTGGTCCGAACCAACTTGTAGCGAACAAAATGATTCAGCAATCTTGATACCCTCGTTCAACATCTGGCCACATCATACAAAAACATGGAGTTCAAAGAATACAACCCACAAAGGCTCGTGACCTCATTGACTAAAAACAGAATCGACTCCATCGATATCCTGCGAGGCATCGTAATGGTCATTATGGCACTTGACCATGTTCGTGACTATTTTCATATCGCCGCCAACACCAGCGATCCTTTAGGCTTAGCCACAACAACTACATTTTTATTCTTTACCCGGTGGATAACCCATTTCTGCGCGCCGATTTTTATTTTCCTCTCCGGTATTTCCATCTACCTGCAAAGTTTACGAAAAACAAAAAAAGAGCTCAGCAGTTTTTTAATTACGAGAGGGCTTTGGCTGATTCTTGCTGAGGTCATTATCGTCTCCTTTGGATGGTCATTTAATCCGATTTACAGATTTATGTTTCTACAGGTGATTTGGGCAATTGGCATCAGCATGGTCATTCTTGGCTTGTTAATCTATTTACCATTCAACGCTATTTTTGTCCTCGGACTGGTCATTGTGCTTGGTCACAATTTGCTTGACATACCAGAATCCGCTCCAGGCTTCAAAGCGGGTTTCTGGTGGGATCTATTCCATCATGGGTCTTTTGTACAGTATCCCTACGCTCAAAATCATTCACTCTTTTTAGTTTATCCATTTCTACCGTGGCTGGGGCTAATGATGATTGGCTATTGTACCGGTATTTTCTTTGCGCCGGAGTTTCAACCAGAACGAAGGAGGCAAGTATTGACCCGAATTGGGGTGGGCCTCATTCTTTTCTTCATTGTTTTAAGACTGATCAATGTTTATGGTGACCCTGTGCCATGGACTTCACAGAAGACAAACTGGCTAACCTTCCTGTCGTTTTTAAAAATCAATAAATATCCGCCATCCTTGCTGTTCATGTGCCTCACCGTTGGGACAGCTTTCTTACTGCTTCCTGTTCTTGAAAAGTTTCAAAACGGATTTACAAATGTCATGAGAACGTACGGTCGCGTGGCTTTTTTCTATTATGTAGGACACATCTACCTGGTCCACGTCTTAACAGCCATCTGTTTCTTTGGCAGGGGTCACTCCTTTGAGGACGTCGGCAATATCGGACAACAATACCCTTTCTATTTTGTTGCTGTCGGTGAAGGCTATAGTTTACCACTTGTTTACTTAGTATGGATTGTTGTCATAGTGCTTTTGTATCCTCTTTGCAAATGGTATGACCGGTACAAGACCACGCACAGAGAAAAGTGGTGGCTGAGCTATGTTTGAAAAAATACGCAAATTGACTCGAATATATTAACTGAAAACTTTCCCCTATGGCATCCAAGACTCATCACGTATTAATTTTTTTCTTTTTAAGTATATCCTTCCTTTACACTGAGGCCGCCTCGGTAGATAGCCTCGACATACCAAGTGCGTCAATGAATAAGACCTACAAGGCTGCCGTAGTGCTTCCTGCAACGTATGCAAATAACAAGAAGGCTTATCCTGTTCTGTACCTTCTACACGGGGGTGGTGGACATTTTAAAGATTGGCTAACGCAAACGCCAGACAAAATGCTGGTTAAAAAATTAGCAGATCAATACAACATCATCATTGTAATGCCCGAGGGAGAAACTTTTGGCTGGTACTTGGACAGTCCTTTTGACCCTAAAAGCAAATTTGAAACGTACATCACGAAAGAGGTCGTTCAAAAAATAGACAATAGCTACCGCACCGTCCGAAGTAATAAAGGCCGGGTTATCACTGGTCTTTCTATGGGCGGCCATGGTGCGATGTATTTGTCCAGCAGACACCCGGACATCTTTGGAGCCGCAGGAACGATGAGTGGGGCGATGGATATGAACTATAGCAAATTCCGGATCAATGAAGAGTTTGCGAAATCGATCAAAGAAAGGTTCGAAAAATTGCTCGGTACGTCGGATGTATCAAGTGAGTTATTCGTCAAGAATTCCGTCGTCAATATGGCGGAAACCATCAAACTAAATGCCATGCCCGTAATCATTGACTGCGGTGTGGATGACTTCCTGATCGAGGTAAACCGGGAATTACACCGGCGACTGGTATATAACAATACACCGCATGATTATACCGAAAGGCCTGGAGCGCATACTTGGGATTACTGGCAAAATTCGTTGCCATACCATCTTCTGTTCTTCAGTAAGGTCTTGAAAAACAACGGGGTGAATGTGGAGTAATTAAAATTTCGGATTTCGGATGTCGGATTTCGGAAACCTCGCCAGATGAAAATGAAAAGGTAATAGTGCCCTCCTTCGCGAAACGCTACGGCGGACGAGGAAAAGTGAAAGGTGCGGCTTTCCTCTGCGATTTCTGCGCGGATTTTCTCAGCGGTCTCTGCGGTTTGCATTTCATTCTATTCTCGTGCACACTTGAACGCGGGCTTTAATCGCAAAGAACGCGAAGAAATACTCGCAGAGAAATCGCAGCGTAAATACACTTCTTAATGCAAAAAAACTACTTAGCAGTGGATGCATACTGCTTCAATAACGCGTTGACTTTGCCAAGGTGCGTAACAACTTGCGCGTTAATGGACTGATCGATGTTCCGGATATCTGTTTCGAGATGAACCAAATCTGTTAACCCGCCTTGATCATATTGTGATTGCGCTATAATAGCAGGTTGCAGATAGTAGGGATACACTTCCTGATAAATACCGTTCAGTATTTCGGATAGCACCACTGGAGTAAGCTTTTCCAGGAATTGTTTGTAGCACTGCAGGTACTTCATATAAAGAAACTCGTCATTGGCAATGGCAACATCCAGGACATCCTCCGATGAAAAAATAAGCTTATCGTGTAAGATATTATTCCGCTGCTCAAGGCCTTCATGGGGGTTGCTGTGCAAAAGGTCATCGAAGTCCCATGGAAGGATTTCAAACCTATTCTTCGTATTATTCCACATCAGGTAAAGTTCATCTGCATAGTCGCCGTTTTGAAACAGGTGGTTGAAAGCAAGCCACACAAAATACCCGTTCATGTCAAGCACCTCCTCCAGTTTCTGATAAAGCTGCTCACCGTGATATCGACCCAGTATGTCGTTGTAAACAGATTGAAATTTGTGCCTAAGCAATACGCTTTCCTTTTTGGAAATGCCTTCATACTCCAATTTATCGATCGAAGCGCCATAGCCTCTTCTGATGACCAGAGATGCGTCGCAGCTTTTCATCGCAAATTGTTCGGGCGGATCAAAAATCATGTAAAGTCCTTCGGTGATGTTGTTGACCAGCAGATTAGCATAGCTATTGGCGGGAACCTTGACATCCATAAAATCGAGCACTTCACACGCAATTTTATTCCGTATGTAGTTCCTGTCCATGCTCATGCTTATCGCGTAGAACTTCTTTAAAGAAAAAGTATCCCGTCGTGCATAGAAAACAGCCTTTTTGTTGAGCTTGATATTCAGACTTTTTCTTCTCAGATAGGAAGACGTGGTGCCCCTGATATGAACGTGTTTCGTGCTGATGCTGTCCCCATTGATCACCGTCACCGGTACCTTAAAATCCAGCTTTTCGCCTTTGGCCCTATGCAACTGAGTTACCTTGACCGCAGGCAATACAAATGAAACCGTGTTGATCAGATTGGTTTGTGTCGGTTTGTTGAGCCGGAAGTCATCAACGGATTGTCCCGATAGAGCGGTCGCGATCGCCAGGAAAACAAAATGAAAGACGCACAATGTTTTCATCATATAACCTATCGGTGGAGCAAAGGCCCATTGACGACTGGTCATATCAATTTATGAAATTTTTGCATTAAAGTCAGCGGTCGTTGTACGGCCCTGAATAGATTCGCCCCTTTTAGATACCGGTCACAATCGGGCCTTGTTAACATCTAATAGTAACAGTAACAGTAACAGTAACTAATCGACAGGCCGAAGGCCTGAGGCCCCCAACACGGGGCCCGCCTACCTCATAACTCATAACTCTCTGTGTTGTCCATACAAGGTTGATTTGGTAAATTACTATGGTGCGCCGTCATTTGATCATACTAGGTGTTTTTTCCCTTTTGAATTGCGCGGTTCATTCCCAACCATCATGGCGTGCTGACAAACTAGGTGTTGAGGATGGCTTGTCTGAAGGAAACATATATGTCATACACCAGGATAAAAGGGGATTCATATGGATAGGGACCCACGGTGGCCTGAACCGCTACGATGGCTATGGCTTTAAATTGTTTCACTACAGTCCGTTTGACTCTTCCACGTTAGGTGACAATGCTGTTTTCTTTCTAAAGCCCGATCTTGTATCCGGCAAATTCTGGATTGGAGGAAGTTCCTGCTTAAATGAATTTGATCCCGAAACCTTTACCAATACCCGGTATCGCTACGCAAAGAAACAGCTTGAATTTGCTGATGGCGTCTTTGTCAATTCCCACGAGATGTTGCTGGCCTGTGAAAATGAAGTCCTGCTATTTGACACCAAAACGAAAACATTCCAGGAAATACCGACGCATGATGAAAATAATAATCCCGTTTCCATAACCCGTGTCGAGAATGCGGCAACGGACAAGCAGGGGAACTTTATGATTATGAGCCGTACTGGCGTTTTCTTTTATGATCCCGGTACTAAAACGTGCAAAAGGAAAACGACTCGCAGTCCGGATTTTTCAGCTTTCAACCAATATGAAATTTTCAACGTCATCCAGGATAAACATGGTGATTATTGGATCGCAACCAATAAAAAAGGATTGATTCGTTACGCGTCATCGTCAAAGAGAATAACAACAGTTAAGCTGCCGCCTCCATTCAAGAATGAAACGGTCCGATTCGATGTGGTCACGGAGGACAGCAGTGGAAATATCTGGGCGGGGGGCTCCCGTGGTACATTCAGGATAGACCCGGCCACATTGCAACCAGAATACTTTTCCTCCGATATCGACGACAATGGCCTTCCTAGTCCCCCTGAAATAAATGTTGTCATGGAAGACAGGAACCATTTCATGTGGCTTGGTACAGTGGGTGACGGAATTTACAAGATGATACCGACGAACTCGGGGTTCAGAAATTATGTCCTCGCTCAAAATAATACAGATGCAAAGACGGGAACCTACGTAATGGCCATCCAGCAAATGGGCAACGATATCTGGTTCGTTAACATTTGGGACCAGGTGGGGAAAGTGAATATGAAAAATGGTGAAACGACGCTATTGCGACGGCCTCTGCTTTCCGACGACTATAGCTGGTATAGCGAAGGCTCAATTATCAACAAAGACGGCAACTTGATACTGTTGAATGGTGAATCTCGTTACGACATCTCTCAAGATCAGGCAGGTGAAATTTTTGTGCAATCGCAGGCCACGCCAGGTTTGTCACATATTTATCAAGCCTTGAATAGCAAGACGTGGTACATGGTGAAAGCTGCAGTCGAAAAAACCTTCTGTCGCAATGACACCATTTTCGGCAACCAGTTCTTTTACGATGCTAAAGAAGACAACAAAGGAAATATATGGATTGGCAGTAGCCGGGGCCTGATCAAGTTTAGCCCCGCGCAGAACCTTATCGTTCAATACCAACATGATGATAATGACAATAACAGTATCTCCTCGGATTTCGTTTATTCGCTCGAGATAGATCACCAGAATATCTGGATGGCCACCTACAACGGAGGGCTTTGCTCATTTAATACAGCATCAGGTACATTCAGGAACTACGACAAGGAGGATGGGCTTTCAGACAATACGGTGTATTCCTTAGAAAAAGATGACCATGGCAACATATGGTTCAGTAGTAACGCTGGTATTTCTGAATATAATGCAGCAACCAAAACTTTCCGCAACTACGGCGTCCAGGATGGCTTGCTGAATCAAGAATTCAACAGACGTTCAAGTTTTAAAAACGAGTCTGGTTGGTTATTCTTTGGTGGCGTTTCCGGGATCGACTACTTCCATCCTGATAGCATCGTTAAAAACAACATCAGCCCAACGCTCACCTTTACCAATTTCAGAATATTCAATAAGGACTATATACCGGATACAAAAAAGAGCCTTCCCGTCATTGAACTAAAACCCAACGATGTGCACATCACCATAGAATTTGCTTCATTGAATTATAATGATCGCCAGAAAATTCAATACGCTTACCGGGTCAACAATGATGAATGGGTCAAAATGGGCAACCAACACGTACTTTCGTTCTCTGACCTCGGGCCTGGAAACCAACACTTATATGTAAGATCAACGAATAGTGAAGGTATTTGGCTTAACAACGAAATTGCCTGTTTGATCATCGTCCATCCCTGGTGGTGGGAAACGTTCTGGTTCAGAATAGGAATCGGAGCAATAGCAATAGGGTTATTGTTTGCATCTACACGCTTCTATTATCGCCGAAAATTGGAAAAGCAAAAGATAATCCTGGAAAAGCAACAGCTCATAGAAAAGGAAAGAACCCGGATAGCCACCGACATGCATGATGATCTCGGGGCCGATCTATCCAGAATTAAGTTCTTAAGTGAAACGGTGTCGATCAAAAAGCAAAAACAGGAACCAATAGAGGACGAAATCAGCAGCATACGGCATTACGCACATGAGATGATCGACAAGATGGGAGACATCGTTTGGGCACTGAACGAGAAAAATGACTCGCTAGGCGATCTGCTGGCTTATACCCGGTCTTATGCGGTAACGTATCTTTCACAAAATGGCGTAGAAACGCACGTTGAAACGACCGAACAGCTACCCAACGTTTTTGTAAGTGGTGAGTTTCGCAGAAATGTTTATCTGACTGTTAAAGAAGCCCTGCATAATGTCGTGAAGCACTCCCAGGCAAATAAAGTTGACATTTGTGTGCAAGCCGGGAAACAACTTTCCATCAGTATCCATGACAACGGAAAAGGATTCGAGGAAAAGGATATTCGTCCGTTTAGCAACGGCATCAACAACATGAGGAAACGGATTGTAGACCTTGGCGGCCATGTGCAGATAAAAAATACCGAAGGCAGTACGATCATATTGGTTGTACCCCTACCCTAACTTATGTTCTATTGGCAATGCCAATTGTAAATCATACTTTCACCCCTATCGCATGAGCATTTCCTTAGCCATAGTAGAAGATCTTGCCGAAGTTCGTGAAGGATTGAAGCAATTTATTTCCCTGAATCCTGAATTTACCATACTTGACACTTTCGAAACTGCAGAGGAAGCAATGCAGGACCTTCCGGGGCTGAACGCCGATATCGTCATCATGGACGTCAACCTTCCCGGCATGAGCGGTATTGAATGCATCAGCCAGATCAGGAAAAAGATTCCACGTACACAGTTCATTATGTTCACCGTATACGAGAGCGATGAAAAAGTTTTTGAGGCGTTAAAAGCTGGGGCATCGGGCTATTTGCTAAAAAACACGAGTCTGCCGCAATTGACGGAAGCATTGAAAGAATTACACAACGGTGGCAGTCCCATGAGTGCACAAATTGCCCGTAAGCTGGTCACTCTTTTCAGAGAAGAACATGCGGATGCCGAGCCCACTATCGGATTAAGCAAACGGGAGAATGAAATCCTGCAACTGCTTTCAAAAGGTTTATTGTATAAGGAGATCGCTGACCAGCTTAGCATTTCTGTGGGCACAGTGAGGCAGCACATTCATAATATCTATGAGAAGCTGCACGTACAAAACCGCACTGAGGCTATTAACAAGGCTTTTGGTAAAGTTTGAACGCTTGAGCGCGTCCAGATCTCCCTGATGGATAAGTATTCAAAAGCCCCGTGTCGTTTGCCTCTAGTGGTTGAAGCCACAGCGTTAACTTGACAATTCAAGAGGGTTCTTCCTTTTTTGAAAATGAATCCCTGAAACTTAATAACACAGGATTTGACAGGTAACTATTATATCCTTTACTGAACAGCAACTTACCCTTAACAGGTTTCAAAATACCTTTTATCCGGTCTGCTAAATCCTCATGCTCACCCATGACGAGCGTGAAACCGTTGTCAATATGTTTGACGAACTCAGGATCCTCCATGAGAAAATAAATATTTTTCAAAATCGTTTCCGGTTTTTCATCTGGCTCCACGCCCAACCCGAAAGCAAACTGACTGAAAGCATCGACAGCCACAAAAACGTGCCCTGGTCCTTCCTTGGTTGATACTTGAAAGTGGAAGAATGCTACATATTCTAACTCGCGCGTGGCGACCGGAAAAGACGACTTCATGACGACAAATATAATAATTACATCAACACGAAATTTCACCAAAGATGCGTAGCAACACATTGCTCATATGCAATAAGCACTATATTGTACTAGCTAGTCCGAAATCCGACATCCGAAATCCGAAATCGGTAGGCTTGCTTAGCCGACGACGAAGCGGTAATTTTGAACAAGACTTACCTCCGATCATGATTTATATAACGCAACTCATCTACATTGTACCGGGACAAGAAAAGGTATTCCATCAGTTTGAAGACATCGCGATTCCTATAATCGCCAAATACAATGGAAGACTTCTGCTAAGGGTGAGACCAGAGGAAAGTTCGTTCATAGAACTCCATATGGACAAACCTTATGAGATACATTTGGTGGATTTTGACTCAGAGCAGGATTTTAAAAACTTTTCGCAGGATGAAGAGCGAAAGCAGTTTTTACACCTGAAAGAACAGTCCATTAAAGCATCAATATTGATACTGGGTAACAAGTTATGACGCGTAGGATACCTGCAATGTTTTTTTTCTCAACAATCAGCAGGCAGGGAAAGGTGCTGCCGATGCATTTGAAACTGTTTATCTGGGCGTGGTTGACACTTGCGTCAACGTCACTCTTCGGACAAACAAGAAAATGTGACGATAGCGTCCTGCTGACAACGAGCAAGAAACTTGGAAAATTAAATCAGGTGCAAATCGTGAGCTTTCTATCGACGTTCGGAAAGGAATGCGCGGACAATGCGGAATTTTCAGAATGGAGCAATGAGTTACTTTTTTCATTGTTGGATAAGCAGACCGAATTGACCGTTATGACCATTGAAAGGGCGGAGGAGAGAATTGACATGGACGTCATCCTTTACGAACTCAGCGCTCCCATCACTGACATGGTCAACATCACTACGCTAATACCAAGGGTTGAAAAAGTGGCCATCAACCCCAAGCTGAAGAAACAGATAACTGAGCAATTAAAAACGGCTGAACGCGACTCAAAGTAGTTTATTGTCGCTATACTGACGCAATTCAAAACGATAACATGGAACACAAAGCTAAATCTATTCGACCATTCATCGGAGCCAAAGATTTTGAGATATCACGAAGCTTCTACCGCGACCTTGGATTTGAAGAACGTGTTTTGAGTCCCGATATGTCTGTGTTTAAAACAGACGGACTAGCATTCTATTTACAGGATGCTTACGTCAAGGATTGGATAGATAATTCAATGATCTTTCTGGAGGTGGACGATGTTGCTCGCCATTGGAAAGCTCTCGTTGCCCTTGATCTGTCCTCTAAATATAAAAATGTACGCCTAACGCCTATTCGCGACTATGACTGGGGAAGAGAATGCTTCATGCACGACCCATCTGGAATATTGTGGCACTTTGGGGAATTTGTTTAATCTACCGACTAAAACTGTTCCGTCTTGCGACTGCAACTAAACAATTTGTGAAGACAAAAAAATCAATACTTGTATTGCTGGTTATCATTTCAACAAGTCTGTTGGCAATCTTTATCTTGATAGTGATTACCAGATTAAGAATGAACTATAATGAAGCCGGGATATTCTTTGATGAAGCAACATATACGACTTACAACTCACAAGCACTGATATTCTACAACATTGCAACGGGATCTCTGTTGCTTATAACAATCATCCCGATACGAATATTACGTAAAACGACAAATCAATGACTCTTATCCGGTTGGCCATCTCAAAAAATTAGAAGTCAATAAATAGGAGTTGTGTTTATATATTGGACGACGCTTGAACCTCACATAGAAAATTTCTATCTTAAAAGCTATGCTGGCCAAAGGACAATCCCTACTCACCATGAAAAATATCTTCTCCTTTATTATTATTTCATTCTTCACCATCCAGTGCTTTGCTCAATCAAACCAAATCACTAAAAAGAAATTCCACGATGGAAAATTAAACCAACAGGATTCGACTATAGGATATGCCGAAGCCGTACAGGTTGACAATCTACTGTACATCTCCGGATGCATAGGCAAGGGCACCGTCGACGAGCAACTCCAGTACATCTATACCAATCTCGGTAAGGTCCTAAATGCCTATGGCGCGACGTATCAAAATGTGGTGAAGGAGACGCTCTTCACCACGGATATTGAAGCCGTGAAAAGCAATAACGCTGTGCGCAAGGCCTTTTACAAAGGTGATTTTCCAGCGGCAACATGGATTCAAATTTCCAGGCTGTTTTCGGCGAGAGCCGATGCTCAGATAGAAATTGAGTTCATAGCGCATCTTCCAAAGAATGCAAAAGACAAATAGAGACCTAAAAGAAAACGAATGGAACACTCAATATCAACAAAGCAGCTTCTTGAAGCCTACTACAAGGGCTTCGCCGAAAAGGCAGGATGGGAAGAAAGCATCTCCGATGACTTTAAGTTTGTTGGAGGCGACATGACAAAAACGACTCCTGTAGTCGGAAAGGCTGGATACGTTGAGGTCATCAAGCGATTTTCACGCGTGTTTCAAACCATGCGCGTAAAACAAATGATCATCGAAGGAGAAAATGCCTGCGTCATTGGAAATTACGATTTCAAGTTTCCCAACGGCGTAAGCGTTAATGGCGACGTAGCTGAAATCTGGAAAGCAAAGAATGGCAAACTCGCAGCCCTGACGATATTTTTTGATTCACTTACTTTTGATAAGAATACTCCAAAGTGATCCACTATGGCTTATAGTGAAAAGCTGGCGGAAAAGATCAGGCAAGCACTCTCTCATTTACCGGACGTTGAAGAAAAAGGAATGTTTGGCAAAAAGGCGTTTATGGTCAATGGAAAAATGTGTCTGACAGCTGGTCCTGATCGGATGATGTGCCGCATTGACCCAGCCCTGCATGCAGACGCGATCAAGAGAAAAGGTTGCCGCGCCGTGCTCATGAAGGGTCGCGAATACAAGGGATACGTTCACGTCAGCGAAGACAGTCTTCAGACTAAGACCGATTTTAATTACTGGGTAACCCTTGCCCTGGACTTCAACAAATCGCTGGACCAGACTAAACCGCAAAGGCGCTAAGACGCAAAGGTGTCGCAAAGATCTCTGCGATTACTTCGCGTCTTTGCGTCTTTCTGTGTCCGCCGTAGCCCCGATAACTATCGGGGCGAAGGAGGAGCGGTGAAAAAACCCGCCCGGAATTACCGACCGGTTTGTTCACATCTGAACATCACCACATCATCCATGCCTTCCTGTTAGATATTTTGCGTCCATTTGCTTCTGGCACAATTATCAATACCGCTGGGGTGATTGGCAGAGCGTTAAGTCAGACGTGCACTTCTAACCCACTTCAGTATGTTGATAAATTATTTTAAGGTCGGCATTCGGACCATTCTCAAATACAAGATGTTCACCTTCATCAACGTATTCGGCCTGGCAGTAGCCATGTCGGTGTGCATGTTGATCATCTTAATGCTGGCAGATCAAAATCGTTATGATAAGTTTAACGAAAAGAACGATCGTATCTACCGGATCCTTTCGAACTACGAAGGATCGCGTCAGCCTTACGCTACATCCCCTTTTCCGCTTGCGCAGACTCTTAAGTCGGAGTATACCGTTGCAGAAGAAACGACCAATCTTACGCCTGGGGTAGGCGGTGACGTTACCTATCAGCAACGGTTGGCAGACATGCGGGGCTACTTTGCAGAACCATCCTTCTTCAAAATATTCAGCTTTCACCTTGAGAAAGGTGATCAGGCAACTGCGCTTTCACAGCCATACTCCATGGTCATCAGCAGTGAGATCGCTTCACTCCTTTTCAAGGATGAAAATCCTATCGGCAAGGTTGTTGAATTTGCCGACCGTCAGTTGCCGTTTCCCCAGCGGGTCGATGGTGATGGCGTTCCTGCCGCACCGTGGGGAAGTTTTACCATAACGGGAGTCATTGATGAAACGAAGTACGCCTCGCATCTAAAATTCGATGTGCTGGTTTCATCTTCAACGCGCCAGTCACTCATTACAACAAAAAAGATCGAGGATCTGACCAACAATTGGGAATGGTACTTCCGGTCCTATACTTACGTACTCTTAGATGAGACCAAGCAACCTGCTGAACTTTCCTCGGCATTGGACGATCTGGTGACACGCAAATTTGCCAACATCCACTCGGATCAAACCAAGGGGTTTAAGCTTAGCCCACAAAAGCTAAGCGACGTTGCGTTAGGTCTCTCGGGCAATGATACCAACAACCGGTTTCCTGGACTTGGTTACTATTTTCTGTCGGTGCTTGCCGGCGTAATTATGATCTCAGCTTGCCTTAACTACACCAACCTGTCCATCGCCCGGGCGCTTACACGCGCGAAGGAAATAGGGGTACGAAAAGTAACAGGCGCCTTACGCAAGAACCTTGTCACCCAATTTTTAAGCGAGTCCATCATCACCGCGTTGCTTGCCCTTGTGATGGCACTCCTCCTGCTGTTGATCATTGTACCCGCCTTTAAGGGACTATGGGTAAACAAACACCTGAACTTTGAGCTTCCTGTGATGCCTTCCGTCTATTTAGTGTTCACAGCTTTTGCATTGATCATAGGGATAATAGCAGGTGTCTATCCAGCTTTGTATCTGTCGAAATACCAACCGATCAAAGCGCTCAAGAACCTGCATAGCATAACTCCAGGAAAGTTAGGTATGCGCAAAGTTCTGGGCGTTTCACAGTTTGTGATCTCATTGTTCTTTATCACCACTTCTATCTTGATATACAATCAGTTCAAACATTTTCTCGCGTTTGACTATGGCTTTCAAACAAGAAATATTGTCAACATTGAATTGCAAGGCGCCGACTACGAGAAACTCACCGCTGAGTTGCAGCGTCTGCCCGAAGTCGGTACAATCTCAGCGTGTGACATCATTCCCTCGGCGGGAAGAAACAATAATAACGAATTCAGAAAAGTCGGTACAAAGGACGAATACTTTTCGGTGGGAATGTTGGTAACAGACGAAAACTTTAGTCACAACCTGGGGATCGATCTTGTCGCAGGCAAAAATCTTCCACCTATAGGGAAATCGTCAGACCGATACGTGCTGGTAAACGAAGCGATGGTCAGAAAGATGGGTTATAAGTATCCATCCGAGATAGTCGGTGAAACTTTCGAAAGCAAATGGGGCGCTGAAGAGATGGAGGTTATCGGGGTTGTGAAGGATTTTCGTTACAAACTATTGATCAATGAAGATAAGATTGCACCGTTGATCATGCGCAATCAACCTGCAAGCTTCAGATATCTCAATGTGCAAGTAGCGTCGACCGATCTCATGCAAACGGTGTCCAGGCTCGAAAAAAGTTGGAAAAAGATCGATCCCGTCCATCCTTTAAAGTACGAGTTCTTTGACGAGCAGCTACAATCTACGCATCAGGGAATTTTTGATGCAGTGTCAATCCTTGGATTCATTTCATTCCTTGCCATAATTATAGCATGTTTAGGTTTATTGGGTATGGCAACATACACTGCTGAACGCAAGACGAAGGAAATCGGGATTCGGAAAATTCTCGGCGCAGCAAACCGCAGTATCGCAATGTTGCTTTCGAAAGGGTTTGTAAGTATGCTGTTCGTGTCCATACTGATTGGTGCGCCATTGAGCTATTTCGTCAATAACCTGTGGTTGCAAAAATTCCCGAACAGGGTTGAGTTTGGTGCAGGTACGGTAATCTCAGGATCACTGGTCTTACTGGTATTGGGTTTCCTCACCATCGCATCCCAGACCGTACGAGCATCAAAAGCCAAAGTGGTTGATTCCCTGAAAATGGAATAGAATCAAAGAATTGACGTTGTGAGAATTGACGATTTAGTGAATTAGTGATTCTTGTCCGCCGTAGCGCCTCGCGAAGGAGGATAGTGATTGGTTTTGGTCGAATGGGGCCAGCTTCGATGAATGTCAATACTGTGACTCGGACTATTTTCCTTGTGCCGGATTGCTTATTAAGGTAGATTTATTCCATGCAAAGTCGTCAAATACTTTTGCGCTCCCTTTGGTAAAGCGGTTACAAAACTCCATTAACCAATTGTCACTAGTAAAAGCGATAAGACTCACGACAGCGGACGAATCAACGATAGATTTCATTGTCACCAACCTCATTGATGACGTTGTCGCAAACCCAGATAGAAATCACCTGCGCAAACTTCTCGCAGATGAACGCACTTACATCCTCGCGGCCACTATAAACGAAGTTGTTATTGGCTATGCACTCGCCTATAGGTTCCCATCATTATATGCGTCTGGGAACCTTGCATACTTATACGATATTGGGGTGTTGGAAACGCACAGGCGAAAGGGCGCTGGACGGCTTCTCATCGAAACATTGATTTACCACTTGAAAGCCGATAATGTCCACGAATTATGGCTAGGCACAGCGGTCGACAATGTGGAAGGGCAAGCCCTATTTAGCGGAACTGGTGGAATCAAATCCGGCGAAGCTTTTAATGACTTTACCTATCATTTGCAGGAGGGTTCGGCGATCTAACAGTAAGCATGCTAACAAAAAAATAAGCATATGATAACACTCCGAATTGAACACAAAATTTCAAACTACGAGGGATGGAAAAAGGCCTTCGACAGTGACCCGATAAATAGAAAAAAGGCTGGCGTAAAACAGTATCGCATATATCGACCCACGGACGACCCGGACTTTGTGATCATTGAACTTGACTTTGAAAACCTGGAGGGAGCTGAAGGAACCCGCAAAGCGCTACAAACTATGTGGACACAGGTTGAGGGCAGCCTGATCTTTGGTCCTCAGATACGGGTCATGGAAATAGTTGAGTCGAAGGAGTTATAGGCAATGCTGCGCAGATATCGCAATTTAAGTCTTCAGACTTAAACGGGTTGTTCGGCAGTCTGAAGACTGCTGACATCGTAGGCACAAGTCTCCCGGACAACGTGTAAGTTCGAAAGGGCAGCGAGGAAGACTTGCGCCAGAAACGCGTGTGCCTTGCGCCAGAACGCGTGCTTCAAATTCCATTATACCACGACCATCCTATGTCACCCATATCAACAAAATCGTCACTGACCACGATGCGCCGCAAGTATTTCATACTCTTAAATCCGATCTGTGTCTCCACCCTCAGGCGTACAGGGGCTCCGTGAGGGACAGGTAAGTCGCGCCCATTCATACCGTACGCCAGGATCGTTTGAGGGTGGAATGCATCCAGCAGATCAATGCTGTCCATGTAGTCATCAAAAGCGTAAAAATTGACAAAGCGAGCAGTAGGTAGAATTCCCGCGCTGTCGAGTATACGGCTCAACGATACACCTGTCCATTCCGCGATAGCTGACCATCCCTCCTCGCATGTGTGGCGGGTGATCTGTTTGCGCGCGGGAAACCGCTGAAGGTCTGAAAGGGAATACGATCCCGGCCGCGCCACACTTCCTTCAATCGACAATCTCCAGTCAGCAAACGCACGACTGTGAAGCATGCCATAGGTTTCACTGAAGTAACGCCCTTTTGGATCACCGGGGTTTGTAGTGCCGGTTGCCGGAAACGATGATATATCGCCATATCTGTATTCCTTTGCCAACGCCTTTCCGCCCAGTATTGAGCGCTGCGCGACATAGGTAAGCACGTCGCCCATTCGGAGAATATTGCCATAGGTTGGCGGTAAAGGCTTGGTGCATCCTGGTAACGCCAACGCTCCTAAGGAAGCCAGTCCCGTAATAATTGCCTTGCGCCTGGTAATGAGCAGATTTCTTTTCATTTTATTTCCCCCCACGTCATACGAAGTATTTGTTGTTTGAATCCTGACTTGACGATCATGACCACGTGCACAACGAGGAAAAGTACGAGCATCACGGAAGCAAAAAAATGAATGGTGCGCGCTGATTGGACACCTCCAAATATTTTCAGCAGTATGGGATATGATGCTGTGATTGCCGGTGACATCGTCAGGCCAGTCGATACGATCAAAGGCATAAGAAAGAATATAACGATCAGGTAAGAGCATTTCTGAAGAAGACCATATTGGAGATTTGTCGTCACTGATGGGAT
>Ga0193753_10001700_pt1 | contig 18486 bp, 20 predicted proteins | sample H1c2metaG_FD_144925 | JGI IMG/M metagenome (GOLD analysis project Ga0193753, IMG submission 144925) | Soil microbial communities from a riparian zone of the East river system, Colorado, United States - H1c2 | ecosystem: Environmental > Terrestrial > Soil > Riparian zone | place: USA: East...
GAGCACACGACGCCGGATTCATTGGTCTACAGCAAGGCGATTCAGTGGGAATCGCCACGGACGGACGGCCTGCCGACCTTCTCGGCCGAAGTGCCGCTCTCCTTCTCCGGTCAAGCCTGGACCTTGCGGTTCGGTGTGCGCAAAAGTGCCGCTCCCATCGCGCAGAGTAACAAACCGCTGATCGCGCTCGCGGCCGGCATCCCGCTCTCCCTCCTGCTCTTTGGCATCGCGTGGTCTGAGACGACGTTGCGAGCGCGGGCAACACGCCTCGCGACGGAAATGACGGAAGCGGTTCGACAACAAGCCAAGCTCCTCGATCTCACGCACGACGCGGTGGTTCTGCGCGACCGGGACGATGTCATTCGCTATTGGAATCGTGCGGCCAGTGATGCCTATGGATTCAGCGCGGAGGAAGCCATCGGACGTACCGTCGATGTATTGCTGAAGACTCGCTATCCCGAGCCGATCGAACAGATCCGGGAGACGCTCGCGCGCGCAGGCCGCTGGGAAGGTGAACTGGTTCATGTGCAACGCGATGGCACCGAGATTCTGGTAGCGAGCCGCTGGGCCGTGCAGCTCGGTGCCGACGGACAGATCGACTCCATCCTCGAGACCAACAACGACATTACCGAGCGTCGCCGGCTCGAGGCGAGTCTGCTCCAGGCGCAGAAGCTCGAGGCGATGGGAACGCTCGCCGGTGGCGTCGCACATGACTTCAACAACATTCTTGGCGCCGTGCTCGGTTACGGCGAGCTCGCGCAGGGCGCGGTGCCGCCGGAGAGCGCCGTGCGCCGCTACGTCGACAGCATGATGAGTGCAGGACAGCGCGCAAAGTCCCTGGTCGAGCGAATCCTGGCGTTCAGCCGCAGTGGAGTCGGGCCGCGCGTCCCCGTACACGTCCAGTCCGTCGTCATCGAGACGCTGGAAATGCTGAGTGTCGCCCTGCCCGACAACATCCGAGTGGAGCAATCTCTGAACGCGGATGATGCCGCGGTGAGCGGCGACGCAACGCAGATCCACCAGGTCGTGCTCAACCTCTGTACCAATGCGGCGCAGGCGATGAAGTCTGGAGGCAGGCTCATCGTGCAGCTCGACGTGGTGAGTTTCGATGAACCGCACACGGTCATCACGGGCGCGCTCCCGCCAGGCCAGTACGTTCGGCTGTGCGTCCAGGACACGGGCAGCGGCATCGAGCCACATCTGCGCGATCGCATTTTCGATCCGTTCTTCACCACCAAGGGCGTCGGCGTCGGTACGGGACTCGGGCTCTCCCTCGTACATGGAATCGTGACGGATCTCGGCGGCGGCGTCGATATGACGAGCGAAATGGATCGAGGCACGACTTTCAGCATCTATCTACCGCAACAAGGCCGGGTGGATCCGGTGTCCACCGAAGATGAGTCCATTCCGCAGGGAAACGGCGCCGCCGTGCTGCTCGTTGACGACGAAGAAATGCTCGTGCGGCTCGGAGAGGAAATGGTGGCAAGCCTCGGCTACGAGGCGACCGGGTTTACCTCGGCGGTGGAGGCGCTCGAAGTGTTTCGCGCCGAACCGCAGCGCTTTGCGGCGGTACTCTCGGATGAGACGATGCCAGGCATGACCGGTTCGCAGTTCACCGAGAACCTCATTGCAATTCGACCGGACATTCCCGTCATCCTGATGAGCGGTCATGCGGGACCTGCACTTGCCGCGCGGGCCCGCGCCGCTGGCGCTCGTGAAGTGTTGGCCAAGCCGCTGGCGGCGCGAGATATCGCGCGCGCACTGGCGAGGGTGCTTTCACCGACGTAACGCGGGACACCCGGCGAGTCGGCCTCGCCGGGTGTTCGTGTCGTTGACTAACCTTCGCGTCAGAAGTGATACGACGCGGCGATCGTCACGGGAAATGACCAACGATCCTCCGCCTCACTGCCGGGGTTCAGACCCGCGGCAGAGAACCGCGCATCATCGGCGCTGTGTGGAGCGCCGGCGTGATTGGCGTCCACGCTGAGGCTGACTCCGAAAGCGTCGCTCTGCTGGTACTCGATGCCCGCTTCCGCCATCTGATTGAAGACGGTCCCCGGGCGGGTGAAGCGCACCTCGCCGGAATCGATCGCGCCGCCGCTGGATCGGACGATGGCGCTCGTGCCGTCGAGGTGCGTTGCACCGAGGGCCGCGCCCGCAAACGGTCGCCAGGCCGTGCCAGTTCTCCAGAAGTAACGCGCGCCGAGGTCGAGCGAGTAGTTGTTGGCATCGGCGAAGCTGGCGCCCATCCCTTCGCGCGGGAGTGTTGCACTCGCAATTGAGCCCAGCTGAGTCGTGCGACCACCGAGACTTTCGTAATCAAAGCGTGCGAACGCCTGCAGGCTGTCGCTGAACGCGTAGCCCAGCTCGGCGCCGAAATCGTAGCGGCGCTCGAAAATGTCGTTGTAGCGGAGCTTGTCGAGCGAGAGCGCACCGGAGGATCCGGCCAAGGCGGGATCGAGTTTGCCGAGATCGACCGTGGCGCTGCGGGCTGAAGTTAGATTGCCACTCGTGTCCACGGAGTCTCCGCCGCTGATGGACAGGCTCCACGGGCTGCCCTGATCCGCAGCCGAGGCCAGGTTCGCCGCACTGCCGATGAGTGAGGCAATGGAAAGAATCTGAACGGTCTTGAGTTTCATCTCGAAATTCCTTGTGTGAATGAGTAGACGGGCGCGACTGTGGTGCCCGCGACTGACTCCGGAGTTACGTACTCCGTCACAGTTGAAACAAGCGCACAGCGTGTTTCAGGCGAAATGGCGTGGCCAGGCGATGACACGCGCTGGGCATGGATGGCTCGCAGGATCAATCACAGATTTCGCTGCTTCGGAGAGAACATCCATGAATACTCGTCTGGCGATTGTCATCGGCCTGATTCTGTGCGGCTCGAACCTCGCGACTGCCGCCGCAGCAACCGACCCGCGCAGTGCTGCTGTCCGCGCGGAAGCGGAGACGATGTTTGAGGTCGGCGAATCGTTCGACGAAGGCCGCGGAGTCTCGAGCGATCCCCGCCGAGCCTTCGACTGGTACACGCGTGCGGCGTCGCTCGGGCATGTCGAATCGATGAACCGGCTGGGACTCCTGTACTCCGACGGCAGCGGCGTACCGCAGGACTACGCCGCCGCGCTCGAATGGTATCGACGCGCTGCCGAGCACGGCTCTGAGCCTGCGGTCAGCAACATCGCCACTCTCTATTTTTACGGACTCGGCGTCGGGCAAAGCTATGCGAAAGCCGCAGGCCTACTGCAGGCTGCCGCTCAACGCGGCAGTGCGGACGCGCAGAACAAACTCGGGACCTTGTACGAGGAGGGCCTGGGGCTCGAGCAGGATCAGGCGCAGGCGCGAGAGCTGTTCCGCAAAGCGGCCACACAAGGCTACGCACCGGCGATGGTCAACCTCGGGCGTATGTATGCCGAAGGGATTGGCGGAGAGCGCGACGACGTCGGCGGGTACGCGCTGATCCAGGCCGCGGTGAATGCCGGCGTTCCCGCGAGCATCCGTGCGGTGGCGCTGACCGAGCTCCGCAGGGTGTCTGATCGTCTTGAAGACGTGCAGCTCACGCGCGCGCAATCGCTGGCGCGCGAGCCTTTTGCCACCATCGATGCGCGAATGCAAGCCGGTGCGGACGCTCCAGATCACGGTTGAAACATACGACGCGCCCTCTGAAATCAATCGTCGCAATAGCCCGCGCAGGATCGCCCCGAAGTGGTTGGCACTTTCGCCGGCCACAGGTCAAAGGAGACCGCATCATGAATACATCAGTTCGTTCAATCCTGGCTGCTACCTCTCTCGTCATCGCGTTTGCCGGCCTGAGCACGCGCGCGAACGCGACCTCATTCGTGGACCCAGTCAATGTGATCACCGTATCCGCGCCCGTTGAGAAGGTTGTGAGTCGAGACGATTGGAGCGGCGTGCCCCAAAAGGAAATCATGGTCGTCGCACGCGTGAAGACTGACCCCGTCGTCCTCACCCTGAATTCCGGCGTTGCGCTCTTCAAGGACAGCGTCTATGAGGCGGCACGGAAGGCGTGTGGCGCCGATGACCCGCACGGTGAAGTCGACGTGGGCTGTGTGCACAGCGCGCTGAAAGCTGCGAAGCCGCAGGTGGACGCGATCATTGCCAGTGCGCAGGTGCGAAACGCGACGAGCAACTGACCACAGTGTGCGCATGGGCGAAGCGCGTCTGGTGAACCAGCCGCGCTCCCGCCCGTGCGGTTTCAGCGACAAGGTGCTCGGCCTCAGATACCGCTGGAATCGAAAATCATACCTCTTCTTTGCGCGATGGCGATCGCCTGGGCGCGACCCGAAGCATTGAGCTTCGTCAGTATCTGTCTCACATGCGCCTTTATCGTTCCAACCGAGATCGACAGTCTGTTCGCAATACCCTTGTCGCTCTGGCCGCTCATCAGTTCGCGAAGCACCGTCAGCTCGCGCGCCGTGAGCGGTTTGGACCTGAGACTCTCCGCCATGCGCTCGGCCACTTCCGGCGACAAGGCAGTACCACCCCGGCTGATGATCCGGATCGACTCCACGAGCTCCTCGACGCTGCAGCCGCTCAGCAGGTAGCCATGTGCCCCGAGCTCGAGCGCTCGCAGAACTCGTGCTTCGCCGACCTCACTACTGAGAATCAGAACCCGTCGATACAGCTCGCCCTTCTTCATCTGTTCCACGGCCGTCTGATAGTCGGCAATGGCAACGTCGACAGAACGCCAGGCCTCGGCAACGGACGCGTCGCTGTCGCCATCGGCGCGCGTCACCTCGAACTCTTCGTCCGCACTCAACGTGACCGCAATGCCCGCGGCCAACAATCCGTCCTGGTGCGCCAGCAGGACTCTTGTTCTCATAGTATGTGCCATGCCTATCTAGACTGAGCTTGAGGTTGATCGCCGGATATCCCCCGAAGAGGTGATCGCGATTGCGCCGGCCGTACTGCCCCCCGGACGGGGGACTCCAAGACGCGGGTCAGTCGCACACACTGCGGGCGTGACTACTTTCGACCGCAATCCTGTTCAAGCCACCGCGCAGAATTCCGCGCCAATGTCCGACGGTGCGGCCGATTCCCACAACCCGTTGCTGGAGCGGGGATCGCGCGACCTGTTGGTGGTGACCGCCCAGCTCGTCGACGCGGCGTGTCGTGCAAGGGACGGTGACGGCGATGGCGCGAGAGCGCATATCGCCCGCGCCGTATCGCTGCTGGACGGATATGCGGGACCGGGAGCAATCGGTCAAACCAGCCACCGCGGCCCGAGACCGATCCCGCGCGGCGGTTTCGCGGCGTGGCAGTCGCGACGGCTCGCGGCCCATGTCGATGCCAACCTTACTGGCAAGCTCGTCATCAGGGAACTTGCCGCATCGCTCGAGCTGAGCGTCGGCCACTTCTGTCGCGCATTCAAGCGCACTTTCGGCATGTCGGCCCGCATCTGGATCAGACACCGGCGCATCGAGCTCGCACAAGGTCTCATGCTCACGACCGGCGCCTCACTCAGTGAGATTGCGTTGAGCTGTGGAATGAGCGACCAGTCGCACTTCACCCGTACGTTCCGGCGCATCGTCGGCGAGACGCCCTCTTCCTGGCGCCAGGCACGACATGGGGCCATTGAGGAACGAGTCACCGAGCTTGCCTATGCCGGTGCCACGAAGTCCGCTATCGAGCGGAATTGATGGTCGGGACGCGCATCGCGAGCTGCCATTCGGCACGAAACGCCCGGCGCGCGCGCACCAATTGCGACTCGGCGGCGCTTTCCGAAATCTGCAGCACGCGCGCGATCTGCGGGACCGTGAGGTCGTCTCCAAAACGCAGTTCGAGCATGCGCGCGTAGCGTGCCGGGAGTCGGTTGATCGCGCGCCGCACGGCGCCGCGCTCGGAATCCGTGGCGCATTCATCGAGCGGATCGCGAAAATCGGTGAGCTGCTCGAAACTCTGGATTTGTGGCATCCGCGCGGCGTTGCGGCGCGCATCCGCGAGTTGATTGCGGCAGATCTGGCACAGCCAGGTGAAGAGCGCTGACCCGCCGCGATAAGACCCCACGCTGCGCATGGCATTGATCATGGTCGTCTGCACGACGTCTTCGAGCGCCGCAGCGTCGAGTGAGCTGCGGCGCGCGGCGAACGCGCCGAGGCGCGCAGCAAACGCGTCAAAAAATTGATCGAAGGCTCGCTGTTCCCCACGGCCCATGCGGGCGAGCAAATCGCGTTCGTCCAGCACGCTCAGCGCTGCATCTGCATCAGCTGATCCATCGAGACCATGGCGTGATTCAGGTGAGACATGATGGCCATGGAGCCAAACACGACCAGACCCGTGACGAAAATTCCGAAAACCAATGCGAGGAAATTGTTGGCCTGATCGGGTGCGCTGGAGATGTGGAGAAAAAAGGCGACGTGTATGCCCATCTGCGCGATGGCCAATACGCCCAGAAGAACCGGCACGGCGGGGGCATACACGAAAGACGTCGAGGCTGCCCAGAACGATGCACCGGTCAGGATGAGGGCGAATGCGAGCCCGACGAGATAGCTGCGGCCATTGTGGCTGCCGCGTGCGTCGACACCCGGTTCGTGACCCTGCGCCGGCGACTGCCCTTGAGGTTGCAATACCATCAGTGAGCTCCGAGGTAGACGATTGTGAACACGCCGATCCAGACGATGTCGAGCGCGTGCCAGAACAATCCGAAGCAGAAGAACCTGCGCGCGACCATGGGCCGAAATCCGAGCGTCGCCACTTGCAGCAGCATGATCAGGAGCCACACGAGCCCCACGCTCACGTGCAATCCGTGAGTGCCGACCAGCGCAAAGAAAGCGGACAGGAATGCGCTGCGAGACGGTCCCGCTCCCGCGGACACCATGTCCGCGAACTCGCTCGCCTCCATCGCGAGGAAGATTGCGCCCAGCACGAATGTGGCGAACATCCACAGATACATCGCGCGTTTGTCGGTGCGCAACACCGCCAGGCTGCCGAATCCACACGTGACGCTCGAGGTGAGCAAACACAGCGTCTCGAGAAAAACATGCCGCTTGTCGAAGAGTTCGGCGCCGATTGGCCCACCTGCGCTCGCGTCCGAAAGTACGGCATAGGCTGCGAACAGAGCCGCGAACAGAATGATGTCCGACAGAAGGAAGAGCCAGAAGCCGAAACCCGCGACGACTCGCGTGGGTGCCGGGCCCTGCTGGGACAGAGGGAGCGCCGAACCGATTTCCAGAGATTCTCCGGTGGCGCTCATGCGGTCCCCTTCGCGCGGGCGCGCTCGAAAGCGGCCACCTCGTCAGCGGGAATGGCGACTTCCCGATCCGTCTGCCATGCGTGCCTAAGCGCAACGCCAATCGCCCCGATGAGACCGATCACCGCGAGCCAGTCGATTCGCCAGATGAGGGCGAACCCTAAGATCACTGCAAAAAATGCGGTGAACACGCCGACTGGCGTATTGCGCGGAACGTGCACAGTGGCCGGACCGGTCAACCTGGACAGCGGAGATGCCGTGCCCTCCTTCTTTGCGCTCCAGTACGCATCAGCGCGCTCGACCTCTGGCAGGTGCGTGAAATTCCAGGCGGGTGGCGGCGACGCGGTGGACCATTCGAGCGTGCGCCCGTCCCATGGGTCGCCCGTGACACGATTCTTTGCGCGGGCGCGGATGCTCACTACAAGCTGCACGGCGGTCAGGCCTATTCCAATGAGAATGCACACCGCACCTGCGAGGGCGACCAGCATCAGGGGTTGCCAATGCACGTCCGGGTAGTGCTGCATCCGGCGCGTCGCCCCCATGAGCCCGAGCGCGTACAACGGCATGAAGGCCAGGTAGAAGCCAATGAACCAGCACCAGAAGATCGCCTTGCCGATGCGCTCGTTGAGCGTGAAGCCGAAGGCCTTCGGAAACCAATAGGTGTAACCGGCCATGACGCCAAAGATGACGCCGCCGATGGCCACGTTATGAAAGTGTGCGACCAGGAACAGGCTGTTGTGCAGCACGAAGTCCGCCGGCGGAATCGCCATAAGCACCCCGGTCATGCCGCCAATGACGAAGGTGATGATGAATCCGAGTGTCCAGTAGATAGGCACCGTGAAGCGTATGCGCCCACCGTAGAGCGTGAACAGCCAGTTGAAGACCTTCACGCCCGTCGGCACGGAGATGACCATGGTCGCGATGCCGAAGAAGGCGTTGACGTTCGCGCCCGCACCCATGGTGAAGAAGTGATGCAGCCACACGAAGAAGGAGAGCACGCAGATCGCCATGGTCGCCATCACCATCGATCGATAGCCGAACAGGGGCTTGCCGGCGAAAGTCGCGACGACCTCGGAGAACACACCGAATGCGGGCAGTATCAGGATGTACACCTCGGGATGACCCCAGATCCAGATGAGGTTGACGTACATCATCGGATTGCCGCCGAGTTCGTTCGTGAAGAAATGAAAATCGCAGTAGCGATCGAGCAGCAACATTCCAAAGGTCGCCGTCAACACGGGAAAGGCGGCGACGATCAGGAGATTCGAAGCGAGCGCCGTCCAGCAGAAGATGGGCATGCGGCTGTATCCCATGCCCGGGGCGCGCAGTTTCAATATCGTAGTCAGCAGATTTATCCCCGACAACAAAGTGCCGAGGCCGGCGATCTGCAACGACCACAGGTAGTAGTCGACCCCCACGCCCGGTGAGTACGCGAGCTCACTGAGGGGTGGATAGGCGAGCCATCCGGTACGCGCAAACTCGCCGACGAAGAGCGAGAGGTTCACCAGCAGCACGCCTGCGGCGCTCAGCCAGAAACTCACCGAGTTGAGCACGGGGAAGGCGACGTCGCGCACGCCGAGCTGCAGGGGGATGGCGAAATTCATCAGCCCTATGACAAACGGCATCGCCACGAAAAAGATCATGATCGTGCCGTGGGCGGAAAAGATCTGGTCGAAGTGCTCGGGCGGTAGATAGCCAAGGGCGCCTCCCGCCGCGAGCGCCTGCTGGGAACGCATCATGATGGCATCCGAAAAGCCGCGAACCAGCATCACCAGACCGACCAGCATGTACATGACGCCGATGCGCTTGTGGTCGACGCTCGTGATCCACTCGCGCCACAGATACGACCACCATCCCTTGACGGTCACGAGTGCCAGCAATCCGGCCAGCACGATGCCGATGATGCTGACCGTAACCATGACGATCGGCTGGTCGAATGGAATCGCATCCCAGGTCAATCTACCCAGCATGTCAGCGCGCCTCCTCAGGTGACCATCGTGTCGCCAGCCTTCCGGTCGCGACTTCCTGGAAAAGCTCCGGGTCGACTCGAGAGTATGTCGCCGGTGCGCCCGCGTGCGCCGGCTTCGCCAGCCGCACGAACGTCGACAGATTGAGCGCCCCTTCCTGTGCACGGGTCCGATCGATCCACTGCTGGAATTCTTCCGGGGAAGTGGCCTCCACGGTGAAGCGCATGTCGGAGAATCCGTCGCCGCTGTATTGGGCTGAAAGCCCCTGATACGTCGCGGCATCGTCGGCTTGCAGGTTCAACTGAGTCGTCATTCCGGGCATGCAATAGATCTGGCTGCCGAGTTGCGGAATGAAGAAACTGTTCATGACACTGGTCGCGGTCAGCTTGAAATGAATCGGAACCCCGGTTGGAACCGCGAGCCGATTGAGGCTTGCGATGCCGTGTTCGGGATAGATGAAGAGCCAACGCCAGTCGAGAGCGATCACTTCGACCTCGAGTGCCGGGCGCGCACTCAGGGGTCGCGGCGGATCCAGTTCGTGCGAGCTGATCCAGGCGATGCCGCCCAGAAACAGGATCACGAGCGCAGGAATGGACCAGATGATCATCTCGATGCGACCCGAGTACTCCCAGTCGGGTCGGTATTTCGCACGTTTGTTACCGGCCCTGAACCACCAGGCGAAGATGAGCGTGAGCGCGATGACCGGCCCAACTACCGCCAGCATGATCGCCGTGGCATCGGAAAGAATGATCCGTTCCGCCTGACCTACTGGCCCATGCGGATCCAGGACGCCTTGCCCGCACGAGGCGAGCAGCCCACACACGCCTGCCAGACCGAACGACGCCGCGCGCGAGCATTTCGATGCGCGTTCGGTGCGCGGGCGGGCTTGGATGACCATGGGCACATCGTGTTGAACGATGCTTTCGCGTCCCATCCCCCATTCGGGGGGACAGACTTCGCGACCGCCCACGTTTCCTACTCTCGGGTGCTGCCGCCCATGATCCTGCGAAATCTCGCGACACTGTCGCGCTCGTCGACGTGCGCGCGGTACCTGATTGAGGTGCGACGACGCCTCCTATTGCGTCGTTTGATTGCGAGAAATATGAGATGGCAGGCGACGATCAGCAATCCACTCAGGGCGACTTCGAATGGAAACATCGGCGCGTACTATTGCGCGACTTGCGCGCTGAGATCGCGAGCGAGCTGCGAGAGAATTTCCGAGAGCGCGGTGCCAAGCCCCAGCACCAGCGCGTCCGGAGACGCCTTGGAAAGATCGATGCGACTGGTGAGCGTGCGCCCGTACACGACCTTGGGACGCGAGCTGATCTGCTCGATGAGGGCGAACTGCACGGTCAGCACCGCGGCAGGCGGTCTGCCCTCGCGGAAATCGCCGTACAGTTCGACGACGTTCGCGTCCAACACATACGAGGCGGGTTGCGTGCTGCCCGGCTGGGCGACGGTGCTGAAGGGGCCTGACTTATCTAACCACTGGGCAATCTGGTTTCCCAGCATGGCCCCGGGATCGGCGACGAACGCGTGGTATGGATCTGTGGCGTAGCGCACCTCATCGAGGCGATAGACGAGCGCACTCCCGGCATACGCCGCGGCAACCCCCACGTTACCCACGCGAAGAGTCTCCGGAGATCGACGCACGGTCGGCCGCACCGAATCGGCCGGCAGATCGACGACATAGGTAATCGCCTGAGGTATCGGTCGGCCGATCGAGCACGCCGCGAGTATCAACGCATTGAAGGCAATCAACAGATGCCCGCGGCTCACTGCGAATTCTCAGGAAGCTTGAGTTTTTCGGGCGGGCCTCCGACGAGGACCCCCGCGGGGTAACGCTTGAGTGCCTCGGACAATACGCGCAGGTTATCTACCGTGACCCGCAGATCGTGGACGATCACGCGCACATCGTACTGGTTGTCGCCGATGAGGATATCGAGGCGTTCCGCCGCTTCGTCGATTCCCTTGACCATCCGGTCAAGATCGCCGTCTTCGGTGAGCCGACGCACGCGAGCGGTGATCACCGCTACGTTCTCGAGTGCCCCCTTCAGCGCCGGATCGCGCAGCACCGCATCGAGACGCTCGAGCGTGGCGTCCGCACGCCCGAGTACCTCGTGCGCCTTCGCTGAAAGTTCCCCGACCGGCAGCTCACCGAGTTTCGTCTGCATGGTGCTGACCAACGCGTTGAGATTCCGGCCGAGGTTTTTGATGTCTGCCTCGTTGAGACTTGCGAGAAACGTCTGTGCATGGGCGATGATTTCGCCAGCGAAGTTCGGCGCCGATGGGATGTATGGGTACTCCGGCCGCCAGGCGAAGGTCAGTGGCGGATATTTCCGCGCGTCCAGAAAATCGAGCGCCAGGAATTGCTGGCCGGTAATGCCGGCGAGTTGTGTCTGGGCGCGCAGCCCTTTCGTGGTCAGCTTGATTGCGTCCTTCCTCATCCAGGCCACTTCCCGTGCGGACAGATTCACCTCCACGCGCACGACGATATATTGGCGACGTAGATCGAGCGGGACGTCCTGCTCGTAAGTGGCGGCCGACGCAAGGATTTCGGAGACGTGCCCGAGAGGTACACCCCGGAACAGAACCGGGGCACCCACGTTGAGGCCGGCGACGGATTGGTTGAAATAAGTTTCGAATGTGAACGTCGGCTGAAACCATTTCCGGCCGCCCAGCATGAAGAGCGCGGCCGCGAGTAAGCACAGGCTCACCACCACAAACAATCCGAGCCTGGCGAAGCGCTTGCCCTCCTCCATCATCGCTGCTCCATGTTCAAGGGCTCGGCATCGGCTTGACGATTGAAGAACTGGTGTACTCGCGCATCGTTGCTGTGATCCCGCAACGACGCCGGCGCGTCGTCCGCAATGATCGAGCGCGAGTGTGGATCCAGCATGATCGCCCGATCGGCGATGGCGAAAATGCTCTGCAGCTCGTGCGTCACCACGAGGAAGGTGCAGCCCAGGTTCCGCCGCAGCGAGAGGATGGTCCGATCCAGATTGGCAGCGGTGATCGGATCGAGGCCGGCCGAGGGTTCATCGAGAAGCAGAATGTCGCATCCAAGTGCCATCGCACGCGCGATGGCCGCGCGCTTCAGCATTCCGCCGGACAGCTCACCCGGCATGAGCAGCGCCGCCTGCGCCATCTCGAGAGTCTTCAGGAGCATGCGCGCGATCAGGTCCTTCTGTTCGAGCGCAAGGTCGGTGAACCGGTCGAGCGGGAAGCGCACGTTCTCGAGCACATTCAGTGACCCAAACAAAGCGCCGCTCTGATACATCACGCCGAGTTTGCGCTGCAGCTGCGCCTTCTCATCCGGGCCGGCGGTGACGAGATTTTTCCCATCGATGAGAATGTCGCCGGCCAGCGGTTCCTGCAGCCCGATGATGTTCTTCATGAGGCTCGATTTGCCGCTTCCCGATCCGCCCAGGATCACCACGATCTCGCCGCGATGCACGTCGAAGGACGCATCATCGAGCAGCACGCGGGCACCGTAGCCAATGCGAAGATTCCGCACGCTGATGACTGGCGGTGACGCGACGCTGTCCATGTCAGCTGGTAACGACGGCAAAGAGTCCGTCGATCACGACAATGAGCACGATGCTCCTGACTACCGCGCTGGTGGCCGATAGACCCACCGAAGCTGCACCTGCGCCGGTCCGAAGGCCCTGGTGACAGCCGACTGCACCAATCGTCAATCCGAACACGGCGGCTTTGACGATTCCGAGAATCACGTCCGCTGCCGTCACGGCGTCAAGGAGGCGCGCGTGAAACTGCAGGAACGAGACGTCGAACGTGGTCATCACGAGCGCGCCACCGGCGAGTCCGATGACGTCGGCCAGCACCGTGAGCAGCGGCACGACCAGCGTCAACGCAAGCAGCCGCGGCACCACGAGGAATTCGATCGGATCCAGTCCGAACGTCGAGATGGCGTTGAGCTCCTCGTTGACCTTCTGCGTGCCAATCCGCGCGGCGAAGGCGGCCCCGGTGCGTCCCGCCAGCACGATGGCGGTCATCAGAGCGCCGAGCTCACGCAGCATGGCGACGCCGACACCGTTCACGACAAATATCACCGCTCCGAACTGACGGGCGACCAGCCCCACCTCGAACGCGATGATCACGCCCATGAGGAATCCCATGAGCAGCACGATCGGGACTGCATTCGCCCCGGCTTCGGTGGCAACGTCGAGCACGTCGCCCCATTTCCACACGCCGCGTCGGTGAGCGTGAATGAGCGCACGCCCGCACGCGCCGAGAAATGCGCTGAGTTCTTTCAGGTAGGCAAGCTGATGGAGCGTGGCACGACCCAGATGCTCCAGCGTCCCCACGTGCCGCCGCGTGCCGAGCGCTGCGAAGTCACGGGGATCGTAGCGGCGAACGAGGGCCGCAAGATTCGGCGCTAGCGCGCGTAGCTCGACGGCTGCTCCGGGTGCGCGCTCGCGGCGAGTGAGATCGAAGAGAAGCGCGAGACCCGCGTTGTCGACGTACTCGACTCGCGACGCATCCACCACGACAGGTCGATCGGGATAGCGCGCCAGTGTGTCGAGTGCGGATTGCCAGACCGGTGCCGCCGTGTGCGCGGTGATCCGACCTTCCAGCACCACACGTACCTCAGGCGGGCGCAAAAAAAATGCGGCGGGACAAACCCGCCGCAAATGACTTCCCGCGGGGGGGAGCGGGAAGGGGGGTGATCGAGTCCCGGCACGAAAAGCTCGTGCGGTCACTCACGGTGCCGCCACGATCAGCCTCGCGGCCGGGAATGCACAACCTGCGACGACGGCCCAAGGGACCACCGTCCAAAGATATTCAACCAACGCCGAGGCGGAGTACGCGCCGCCGGCGCCGTATCGCGCGCGATGCACTGCTGTCGCCGCCAGCGTGGCGAGGAACAACACCGCAAAAGTACTCGCGCAAACTTCGAGAACGATGAGTCGCACAGGGCGTCCCAGCCTCCATCACTTTTTCAGGGCGACGTGCACGCCGTCTGCGGCGAGCGTGAACTTCAGCCCCACATCGGTGGCGACGAGCCTGATGACGACGCCGTGCTCATTCTTGAGAGCGATGGCGTTGCCGCCTCCGGCAACTGCGATACCGGCGTCAGCCGCGATGTAGTTGCCAGCGAAGTCCTCGAGCTTCTTCAGATGGTAGACGTGACCGGACGCGGAGAAATCCGTCGCCCCCACATCCACGATCGAGACACCTTTGATCGTGAAGCGGTGCGCGGTGTCTTGATACTGGAGCTCGCCGTGACCCCAGGTGAATCCGATTCCGGCTGCAACGCTGCCGCCCTTCAGGGTCACGGTTGCATCGGCCTTGGTGTCTTCGGCCACCGGGGCGGACGAATCTGCATCGGCTGCATACACCGCTGCGCACAGCAGCGTGCAAGCGGCCAGGGAAACAATCATTCTGCGCATTGAATCAAACCTCCAGAAGACAGATGGGATCTGCACGACGTGAGAGTAGGACGGCACGACTCACGGCTCGCTCACCGCAAGGGCGAAGACATCGGCGCAGGCCCGCTCGCGCACGCTGTGATAAAGCGCCAGGGTCTTCGAGTTCGGCGGGATGCCGAGGAATCGCGTCAGCAGCTCGCGGCAGCGTCGGTAGGCCTGCAATGCTTCGCTGTAGTCGCCGAGCTGCTGGTGGCACACCATCAATCCGCGATACAGGTCTTCGTTGAGCGAATCGAGCTCGAGCCCGGATCGATAGAGATCCGCGGCGTCCTGCCAGCGGCTGCGCCGCTCGCAAACGCCGGCTGCATCGCGGATCGCACGCAGGATCCTGTCCCGCAACGCATGGCGCGCATTCAACGCCCACGGTTTGTCACTGCTGTGCTCGAGAAAGTGTCCGTCATAGAGCTCTCGAATGCGCCCGATCCGCTGCACTGCATTCGACTCAGCATCCAGCGGGCGCTGCAGTTCCTGCTCCACCTCCCACTTGTCGACCCAGAACTGCGTCGAGTCCAGGGTCACCTTGCCTGCCGTCATGCGTACCGCATCGGGCGCGCCCAGAATCTTACGCAGTCGATACAGCGCGCTCTCGAGCGCGTGATAGGCGGCATCGCCTTCGGAGTCGGGCCACAGTGCATCGATCAGCACCGCCGCGCCCACCTCCTCTCCGCCAAATGCAATCAACGCCTGCAGCAGCTCCTGCGGCTTGCGCAAGCGACTCGGCATCTCGATCGGCATGTCGTCCTTCAACAGCCGGAAGTGTCCGAGCACGTGAACATTGAAGCGCTGCGAGCTGGCGATATCGAAAGGAGTCATGGCAACCTTCATTGGAGTCATGTGATGGGTTGGGTGAGCAGGCGAAGTGTCGCGAGCAGCGCACGTCTTGGACGCGCCAGCCAGGCTTCGACCTGGAAGCTTCGAGCCGTGCCGTGCAGACACCATTCGCAGAAGTGCTCGCAGTTGTTGGTCAACAGCCGATAGCAGTTTTCCCCCACACGCGATCGTGCCCGGCCGATCACCTGCGGAACATCGAAGTCGGATGTCACGCAGGGCCTCATCCAGACCCGCTGGCCGCGGGCGAAACGCGCGAGAGAAACCTCTTCCACCGGTCCTCCGCGCAAGCCATGGGCAAGTCCCGCGTAGTGAACGACCTTGCGACCACCAACGTAGATTCCGTGATGTAGATAGCCGCGGCGAGGCGTGACCAGGTGTGAACCCAGCGGTGGTTCCTGTTGATCGGCCAGTCGAAACTCATCGTGGTCTCCGCACCGGATGTTCATACCGGCTCAATGAACGACTCGAGAACACGCACATCGGACACGGTGCACGACATGCTCCAGCGATATCCCTTGCCCACGCGCACCGGCGCGAGCGCATCGAGGTCCTTGTGTACCGATCTTGGTATGTGCAAGTCGGCGTCTCCGCGCCACGCATTTGCAAAGCGAACATTGTCAGCAATGTCCGTCACCAGCTCGTGCACGCGCGGTCGATCGTGCCGGCCTTCACTCGCAAACAGCGGCAAGTAGCGCAGGCTGACGGTTGGCCGCCGCAAGATATGCGACGCGTCGTTCATCGATTCACGCAGCGTGATCGTGGCTTCTGCCTGGCGCAGACCGCATACCGAGAGCGAGCCACTCAGCCGGGTCCCGGCCGCGAGCGCTGCGGAGGCTCGCCCGGGCGTGGCAAATGATCTTGTTTGCGACACCGCTCCCAATTTCCTTGGATAGCCCTGGACCCAGCCGCGCGCCATGGTCGATGCCTGGTCGACATAGACATGCGTGCGCCTCACTACTGAAGTGCCGCGCCACATGGCGTCCAGCAGCACGCAGAATTCACGGTATTGGACCGGCGCCGAATCCGGCGGCTCATCGTCTCGAGGTGTGAGCTGCCAGTCCGCAAAGAGCGCCCAGGCATGCCCATTTGCTCCTTGATCCGGCGTCAGTGCAGCTCCGAGCGCCGCTTCGGTCGCTTCGGGCGAAGCCCAGAATTCGATCGCGAGGAAGTCTCCGGCGTAGTGCCAGGGCAGCGCGAGGCTCTCGGCGGCCCTGCCGGCCGGTGGGTTGGGAACCAGGTGTCCGTCGATCACAGTCGCCTCCTCTGGTCTTGCGGGGGAGAGCAAACCACCGGAGCGCGGCGTAAAACCATTGCACGTACGTAACGCGAACGTGCATGCGCGCAGGAATTCGCTAGCCGCCCGGATTCGAAAGGTGGACGTAGGTAGCGATCTGGTACGACTTCCGGGCGAGCCGGCGAGCCGAGTCGATTACGAGTGCCCGTTCGGGCGCGGCCGGAAATCGTCGCCCTGCAGTGCGCAGCGCACGCACGCGAGCAACTCGTCCGCAGCGAATGGCTTCAAGAGATAGCAAATCACGTTGGCTCTGATTGCTTGCACCTGCGCGCGCACGTCCGGATAGGCGGACATCAGTATGGTGGGGATCGCACGATTCGACGCGACCAGATGCTGGTGCAGCTCGAGGCCAGTCATCTTCGGCATGCGCATGTCCGCGATCAGGCAGGAGACGTGGCTTAGTCTCCTGGATTTCAGCAGGCTTGCGGCGGAAGCAAACACGGCGGCCGAGAAACCCGCGGACTCGAGCAGATCCTTCGTGGTATCCCGGATCGACTCGTCATCATCAACGATCGCAACTAGCGGCCCTCTGGGCACTTCAGAATCTCCCGAAAGGGATTGTCGACAAGCCACACTATTGCGCGCCGGCCGCGCAGGACAATTGCACGAGCGGGGGGCTCATCCGCACGTGTGGACGCTCGTGGCGACAAAGGTATGCGGGCGCTACGACCTTGGTGTAAATCGGCTACGACGTTGCGGCAGGGTCCGGAGGGGTAAAGTTTCTCTTGCGGGTGGAGGGGGGTGACCGAGGTATTTTCCCGTCTAATCAGATATGCACGACACTTCTCAACTGCTCGAGTGGCGGCGACGCTGGGATCAGCGCCTCTTCCAGTTCCTGCGACGGCGAGTACGGTCGAGCGTCGATGCGCAGGATCTGGCCCAGGAGACCTATCTGCGATTGCTTCGTGCCGACGACCTGACCCAGGTGCGCAATCCCCTCGCCTACCTTCTGCAGGTGGCGAATCACGTCGCGCTGGAATGGCGCGACCGGCAGCCGCGCAATGAATCGATGGTGGCGCTCGGTGAAGACATGCTCGTTGATCACCAGCTGCCCGAGCTCGAGCTAGATGCCCGGTTGTCGCAGAAGCGCCTCGAAGAAACGCTGGCCGCCGTATCCCCGATGATGCGCGCCGTCCTGCTCCTGAGACTTCGCGACGAGCGTTCCAACCAGGAAATTGCCGCGACACTGCGGATCACCGACCGGCAGGTCCGGCGCTATCTCGAACGCGGGTACGAACGCCTGCGTCTGGCACTGGAGGACTGACATGACGCGCGAAAGCGAAGAATTTACTTCGATTTCCCAGCGTGCGGCGCACTGGTGGAACGTATTTCGCAATGCGGACGCGTCCGCCGCCGAGAAGCGTGAGTTCCTGGAGTGGGTGAAGCGTGGTCCCGAGCGTGTGGAAGCCTGTTTGCATGCCGCACGAGTGCATGCGGCGCTTGCGCGCGCCGATGTGCGCTGGCCTCAGACCTCGGTCGAAGACCTGGTGCGCGAGGCGTTGGCGGCGCCGGATGATTCTGTTGTCCCGCTCCGCCTGCACGTTAGCCCGAAACGCGAAGAAGTGCGCGAAGAGGAGCGGTCGCGCCCGACGCTGCGATGGGTAGCTGGTCTTGCGGCATCGGTCTTGGTAGCCGCAACCTTGGGTTGGTGGCTCACGCTTTCGCGTCCCGAGTTGCTCCAGACAAAGGTGGGCGAGCAGCGCTCGGTGCTGCTGGCAGATGGATCGCGCGTCA